>ODAJ012118528.1_pt1 | contig 16198 bp, 18 predicted proteins | sample 1539241 | NCBI WGS metagenome assembly ODAJ01 (sample SAMN02144231, study PRJEB22623) | gut metagenome | biome: sheep rumen | host: Ovis aries | place: New Zealand
CAATCAGCGGAGTTTTCTTACCATAGAGGAGCATATCGAATGGGTCGTAATAAAACGGTCGACCTTGTGAAGAGGCATTGACAATATCGGTGAATCGCGGAAGTTTTTCAGTTAATTTTGGCTCGATGTAGAAAGCCGAATTCAAATCCGACTTGAAGGGAACAAAACAAACTTTTTTATTGTAAGGAAGCACATCGAACTGTTCTAAATATTTTTTTTCTATAGCTATCATCATCACAATTAAATTATCCCAGTTAATTCGTTTCTTCCTTGTCTCCCAAGCGTCCACAGCTTCTTCAAAAGTTTTGTAATGCATCATATTCAACGTAATGTTTCCAAGCATTGCTACGGGGAATTCAAAAGTCTTTCGGGAATCAAATATTTTACCTTTGTAAGTCAAAGATTTTTCCATGTAAGCATGTGGCTTACTCAGGAATGTTATAAAATTGCCAGGAGTCAACCAAAGATTAATAAATGGCGACCAAAACGGTAAACCGAGTACATTGGAAAGAAATCCTCCAACGCAATTAGCTGAAAAAATCGACAGGTGCGACTGTTGCAGTTGGCGATATTTTTCCAACGAGAAACCAGGAATAGTGACAATCCAATCGCCCAGCAATTTTTCTTCAGGCAAGTTGAGTTTGTGGGCATCCTCTGTGACTTTACTCATGCCACCAGCTTTTCTTGCACCGATGCAGAGGAGAACATCATACTGCCCCCCCGTTTACCTTAGCAATGTTTTCGTTTACCGCTTCACCGACGATTTCAATGCCGTTGTGCTGTTGCTCCAGAATCTTAATCGCCTTGTCTTTAAAGCTCGTATCATTCGAGACCTGCCAGATTAAAACTTTCAACATCACATCATATCCTTTCTACGGCAAAGGAAATCTTTTCGCCATTGATGTCCCAAGTCTTAGCGGCGTCGTGAGCCGTAAAGATAATCTCGTTCGCCAAAGTGACGGCTTGAATCTCCTTTGCATTGCGGCGAATAATCTCGGCTAGCTTGTCATTGCCCGACGCGAAAATCTTTATCCTGTCCGTGACTTCAAAGTTGCTCTCGCGGCGCATGACTTGCACCTTGCTTATAATCTCGCGGACGAAACCTTCTTCAATCAATGCGGGCGTCAGAGTCGTCGATAGGGCAATAGAAACGTCGCCTTCGCTCTGACAGTTAAAGCCTTCGCTCTGTGTGATAGTGATTTCAATGTCCTCCGCCGTCAAAGTCAAATCGCCGAGTTTAAGTTCGCCCGTCTTGTCGAGTTCAATTTTAGCGGCGGCACCGTCGAGCTTAGCCAATGCCTTTTGAACTTCGCCCATGCGCTTGCCGACCTTCTTGCCGAGTACGCGGAAATTAGGCTTAATGTTGTACTTGATGAACTCGCCCATATCCGAGCGGAACTCGACGCGCTTAACGTTCAATTCGTCTTCGATAATCTCAACGAAGAACTTTGGCAACTCCTCCGCCTTAACAAACATATCAGCGACGGGTTGACGGTTCTTGATGTTCGCCGCATTGCGAGCCGCACGACCTAGCACGACGATTTTTAAGACGGCGTCCATATTGCTTTCCAAGTCGGCGTCGATGAACTTTTCGTCGGCTTGCGGGTAGTCGCAAAGGTGAACGCTTTCAGGAGCCGCCGCGTCGATTGAACAGACCAGATTGCGATAAATATTTTCCGTGATGAAGGGAACCATAGGAGCCGCCGCCTTAGCCAACGTGACTAGCGCGGTGTACAACGTCATGTAAGCGTTAATCTTGTCCTGCTCCATGCCCTTTGCCCAGAAGCGTGCACGACTGCGGCGAACGTACCAGTTGCTCAGCTCGTCGACGAAATCTTGCAAAGCCCGCGCCGACTCCGGAACCTTATAATTCGTCAAGGCGTCGTCGACAGTCTTAACCATCGTATTTAGCCGCGACAGGAGCCACTTATCCATAACGGAAAGTTTTTTATAGTCAAGCGTATACTTCGTAGCGTCGAAGTCGTCAATGTTGGCGTAAAGCACGAAGAAGGCATAAGTATTCCACAGCGTGCCGAGGAACTTGCGCTGCCCTTCGACGACCGCATCATCATGGAAACGATTCGGGAGCCACGGCGCGGAATTTTCGTAGAAGTACCAGCGGATAGCGTCGGCTCCATGCTTAGCGAGCGTTTCCATCGGCGCGACGGCATTGCCCTTGGACTTCGACATTTTCTGCCCGTCTTTGTCTAGGACGAGTCCGAGCACGATACAATTTTTAAAGGCGGTGTCGTCGAAAATCAGCGTTGAGATTGCCATTAACGAATAAAACCAGCCGCGCGTTTGGTCGACTGCCTCGCTTATGAAGTCGGCGGGGAAGTGGTTTTCAAATATCTCTTTGTTATCGAAGGGATAATGCCACTGCGCGAAAGGCATCGCGCCCGAATCAAACCAGCAGTCTATGACTTCGGGGACGCGGTGCATTTCCTTGCCGCACTTCGGACACGGGAAAGTTACCTTGTCGATATACGGGCGGTGCAACTCAATATCGTCGGGGCAATTCGTCGACAGCTGCTTAAGTTCCGCGATTGAGCCGATTGAATGTTGATGACCGCATTCGCACTCCCAGATATTTAGCGGCGTGCCCCAATAGCGGTTGCGACTTATGCCCCAATCCTGAACGTGTTCTAACCAATCGCCGAAACGCCCCTTGCCAATCGTCGGAGGAATCCAGTTGACCTTCTCATTGTTCTTAAGCAAGTCGTCCTTGACCGCCGTCATCTTTATGAACCACGACTCGCGGGCGTAGTAAATCAGCGGAGTATCGCAACGCCAGCAATGCGGGTAGCTGTGTTCAAAGGGCGGAGCTTTGAATAGTTTCCCGGATTGCTTTAAATCCTTTAAAATCAGCGGGTCGGCGTCCTTAACGAACGTCCCCGCCCAATACGTTTCAGCCGTCATGTTGCCCTTGCCGTCAACGAACTGCACGAACGGAATATCATACTTACGGCAAACGCGGTTATCGTCCTCGCCGAATGCCGGCGCACAGTGAACAATGCCGGTACCGTCTTCGGTCGTAACGTAATCATCGCAAGTCACGTAATGCGCACGCTTGCCCGAACGTTTAACAATCTCATCGGCGAACGGGTAAAGCGGCTCATAAGATTTATACTCCAGCTCCTTGCCCTTGTATGTCGCCAAAAATTTGCGCTCGCCCTCGACGCCCTCGAAGACTTTATCAACCAGAGCCGCCGCTAAGATATAAATCGTGTCGCCGACTTGAATCTTGACGTAATCGACCTTCGGATTGACGCACAAGCACAGGTTTGAAGGCAAAGTCCAAGGCGTCGTCGTCCAAGCTAGGAAGTAAGCGTCCTCGTCCGCGACTTTGAACTTGACGACCGCTGAACGCTCTTTGACGTCCTTATAGCCCAACGCGACCTCGTGACTTGAAAGCGGCGTGCCACAGCGCGGACAATACGGAACGACTTTATGCCCCTTGTACAGCAAACCTTTATCCCAAATCTGCTTGAGTGCCCACCACTCGGACTCGATATAATCGTTCTCGTAAGTGATGTAGGGATTGTCCATGTCCGCCCAAAAGCCAACGACGCCGCTGAACTCTTCCCACATAGTCTTATACTTCCAGACCGATTCGCGGCATTTCTTTATAAAAGGCTCCATGCCGTAAGCCTCGATTTGTTCTTTGCCGTTAATGCCGATGAGCTTTTCAACCTCAAGTTCGACGGGCAAGCCGTGAGTATCCCAGCCCGCCTTGCGAAGAACCTTTTGTCCCTTCATAGAGTGATATCGCGGGAACAAATCTTTGATGACGCGGGTTAAGACGTGCCCGATATGCGGCTGACCATTTGCCGTCGGCGGGCCGTCATAGAAAGTATAAATTTCGCAACCCTCGCGATTATCGATTGCCTTCTGCGCTATGTCATGCTCCGCCCAAAAAATTTCGACTTCCTTCTCGCGGCTTGCGAAGTTCAAATTGGTATCAACCTTGCGATAAAGCATCTAATAATTCCTCCTTTAATCTAGGCGGCAATGGTATCACTTCAACAGAAAAAATTCAATACGCGTGAGAGCGTCTCAATCCTAAGCGGCAAAGGGTCTCCCGCTTCGCCGTCAAGGTCGCTCGTCAGCTGAACGGAAGAGTTTATCTCGAACGCTTTGGCTTGCACGGAAAAAATATTCTCGTCGCCGTCAACTGACTCGCCCGCCAAAATTTTCTTCGCTAACGTCACGAGACCACTTGCCGAACATTTCTTTAGGGCTAGGAAGTCAAGTAAGCCGTCGTCAATCTGAGCGGCAGAAGAAATCTTTTTGAAGCCCGCGACCGAAGGAGAATTAAGCACCAAGAATAAGAAGGCGTCGACCGAAAACTTTTGCCCGTCCGCTACGACTTCAAGCGGCACCGTCCTAAAGTTTTTAAGCTCGCCGAGCCCGCGAAGGTAGTAAGCACTCTTGCCTAAGAAATTTTTCAAGCGGGAGCCGACCTCGTGAGCTATCGACGTGAAGACGCCTGCGCTTGCCACGTTGATAAAATATTCCGTGCCATTTACCAAACCCAAATCAACGGGACGAGTTCGACCTTCTGCCACGGCGTCGAAAATCTTTTCCTCGTCAAGTTGAAGATGCGCCGCGAAATCATTGGACGTGCCAGAGCCGATGACGCCAACGGGCAAATCAATCGAGTTCTTTTTGAGCCAATTAATCACGGCGTGCAAAGTTCCGTCGCCGCCAGCCACAATGACACCTTTAACGCCCAATGACTCGACGCACTCGACGAAAGCAGAATTATCGCCCGCACAAGTCCTGTAGACTGACAAGAAAACTCCGCGCCGTTGAAAACTTTCTATGACGGAGTCCATACGATTCTTGAATGCCGCATGACCTGACACCGGATTATAAACCAGCAGAACTTTTTTCATTTGAAGATACCGATCTTGCGAAAAGCTTTTATGCCGAACTTGCCAACCATAGGGATACGCGCCATGTCCTCTTCGAGCAAACCGCCAATCATCGCCAGCGTCGCGACGTAGACGACGCAACCCACGCCGATTGCCCCGAAAGTCGAGAAGATTTCCATATGCCATTGCGCCGCCGTCAAGTCGTAGAAGAATTTCACGACAAGAGCCATATCCGCCGCCGCGCAGACCGTCTTGATGAGTTGCCCCAGTTCCATTTTGTAGCCAATGTACTTGTAGATAAAGTAGAGATTTATAAATGCCGCAACGCCCATATCAGCAGCAGTCGCCCAAGCCGCACCCATAATTCCCAGTTCGGGCATCGCCGTCAATGTCCAGTTCAAAACGACCTTCGCCGCCGCCGCAAGCACCATGTTAATCATCGGGATTGTTGTATGCCCTAAGCCTTGCAAGACGCCCGTCGAGACCTGATGAAGTCCAAGCAGGATTATCGACACCGCCGAAATCATGACGGCTGGACCTGCGCCCGGCGCGTTGTAAATCAGAGTAGCAATCGGCGTGGCAAGGAAGAAGACTATCACGAACGCGGGGAAGCATACGAAGTTTGAAATCCTAACTGCCGCCGCCGTCTGTCGAAAGATTCTTGCCGTATCCTTTAAGGCTCGCGCCTCCGAGATTGCCGGGACGATTGATACCGCCAAAGACGCCGTTAAGATTGTCGCTAAGTTCACGAGAGGCACCGCCATTCCCGTTAAGTATCCGAACAGCTCCGTTGCCTGACGAACAGAATAGCCTGCCACCTCTAAGCGTTGAGGGACAATCATTAAGTCTAGGTTCGACACGACGGGCAACATTATTGACGCCGCCGAGACTGGCAACGCCAATTTGAAAATTCTTTTGATGATTGCAAAAGTCGGCTCATTTTGCGTCTCCGGTAGCGGCTTTAAGTCTTTGCCATAAGTCGCATCTATCTCGCGGTTTAACTTTATGTGGAAGTAGACGAGGACGATTAGCCCCGTGACTGAACCCGCCAAGGCTCCGAGACTCGCACCCGCCGCCGCGTAGTCAAGACCCCAAGGCAAGAGCAAGTTCGCTAAGACAATCATCGTTATCACGCGGAAGATTTGCTCGACAATCTGACTGACTGCCGTCGGCGTCATGCGTTGCCAACCTTGCAAGTATCCTCGACTTGATGCTAGGAACGTCACAAAAAAAATCGTCGGCGACAATGCCACAACTGACATATAAGCTCGCGGGTCTCGTATGAATTGCCAATCGATTAGCCACTGCGCGGAAAAATACGTTAGCACCGAGAAAAATATTCCCGTGAACAACATCATCACAAGTGAGATATGGAAGACGCGCTTGGCTCCGAATATGTCTTTAAGGGCGACGCGCTCCGCCGTGATGATTGATACCGCCACTGGTACGCCCGCTTGCGATAACGTCAACGCGAAAAAATACGCGGGAAATGCAAGCATGTATATGCCCATGCCTTCGCCGCCCAAGATTCTCGATATAAGAATCCAATTTAGAGCACCGATGACTTTAACGACGAAACTCGCTATCGTCAGGATAAATGTGCCCTTTATAAATTTCTCGCTCGGTTTTATTTCTGTCATTGTTTCCTTTGTCCTTAATTCCCTTAATCAGTTAGCTTTAATTGCCTTTTTCGCCGCCGCAAGTTATAATCCTTTAAAATTGCTGAAAGGAAAGAACTTTATGTACGGCGTCGTTTACAAAATCACTAACAAGCTAAATGGCAGGAGTTACGTCGGAAAGACGACACGTTCCGTCGAAGAGCGTTTCGGCGAACATGCACGTTGCAAGAAATTTCTCGTCGATAAAGCCATTTGCAAATACGGTCAGGAAAATTTCTTAGTCGAAGTTATCGAAGAGTGCGAGACGATTGAACAGCTCAATGAGCGCGAAATTTTTTGGATTGCGGAGCTTGGTTCAAAAGCCCCGAACGGCTACAACTTGACCGACGGCGGCGAAGGCAATTTAAATCCGAGCTCAGAAACTCGCGCAAAAATGTCGGCGGCGCAGTCGGGAGAAAATCACCCCATGTACGGAAAACATCATAAGCCCGAAACACTTGCGAAAATGTCGGCGACGAGAAGAGGCAAGCATTTATCTGAAACGGCGAGGGCTAAACTTTCAATAGCTAAAAAAGGCGTTCCAAAATCGCCTGAACATAAAGCTAAACTTGCGGCGGCAAATACTGGTAAACGGACTACCGACGAGACGCGAGCAAAAATGTCGGCTAAACGCAAAGGCGTTCCGAAATCAGCAGAACATCGCGCTAAAATCGGAGCGGGGAATCGCGGAAAAAATCGCGGCAAAAGTCCCTACGTAAATTTGCTCAACGAGATTGACGCGCACAAACTTACATATTCTGCCATTGCGGAAATTCTTGGCATATCAGTTACGACAGTATCTCAAAAGCTACGTAACGAACGTAATTTTACGGAACGAGACAAAGACAATCTCGAAAAATTTTTCGACAAGCCAGCGGATTATCTGCTGAAGTACAATTTCTGACGGACGACTTGACCTTTGGGAGGCGTTAAGCGTGAATATCAATCTTGTGAGATTCAATACGGACGTGGGCAAGACCAAGCCCGAAAATTTGGTTCACGCCGACGCCGCCTGTCCGTTTTGCGATGTGGAACACTTGACTAACATAATCGACACTGATGGCGATATAATCTTCCTCAAGAACAAGTACAACGTCATAGAGGGCGCAGACCAATTCGTTTTGATTGAGGGGCGCGAGTGCAATAGCGATATGCCCGCCTATACCAAAGAAAAAATGCGCCGCGTGATTAGAATGGGCATTAAGCACTGGAAAAATCTTCTGGCTTCGGGCAAGTACGAGGAGGTTCTCTTTTTCAAGAACTACGGAATTATGAGCGGCGGCACGATTCGACATCCTCACATGCAACTTGTCGGCTTCCCTAAGCTGAAATCAGATTTGCTCTTCGACGAGGCGGAGTTGCGCGGGATTGTCATTGCTGAGCGTGACGGCGTCGAGTTCAACGTCTCGAATTGTCCGCGGGTGGGCTTCGGCGAACTTAACATCATCGTGGAGGCGGGCGGCAGTCTCGACGCTTTGGCGGATTTCATTCAAGTCGGCGTGCATTACGCTATGAATCACTTCAACAAACGCTGTACGAGTTACAACATCTTCTTCTATCGCCGTGCCGAGAAAATCTTTGCAAAGGTCATGCCACGCTACGCCACGAGTCCTTACTTTGTCGGCTATAATATCCACTTCTTGCCAAACAACGTCGAACGCCTTGCACGAGAGATTCAGCAACTCTACTTCCACGATTAAGGCTACGGTAGCACAATTCCCAGAGCGGGGATTTTTTTTTGTAGCTGTTGATTTTGAAGTATCGACGTGTTAAACTTGAATAAATCTATTAAAGAATAATTATAATCGCTGATTATGAAAAGGAGGATTTAGATGATTGATATTACCGATAGAGTGCGCAACAAAGATTTGCAAGGCAAGATCGTCAGCGCAGAGGAAGTAGCGAATTGGATTCAACCGGACTGGACGATTGCTTGTAGCGGATTCACGGCGAGTGCTTATCCTAAGGCAGTGCCGCTCGCCCTCGCCGAACGCATGAAGAAAGACCCCTTCCAAGTGAACATCTGGACTGGAGCCTCGACGGGACCTGAACTCGACGGCGCACTTGCTGAAGTCAAAGGCATTAAACAACGTCTACCCTATCAAACTGACAGCAAGCTCCGCCCGCTCATCAATGATGGCACTGTTGACTATCTCGACTTGCACCTTTCAGAGAGTGCGCAACTCACCCGCACAGGCTTTATCAAAAAGAAGCCCGATTTCGCATTAGTCGAGGCTTGCGCCATAACTGAAGAAGGCAACATTATCCCGACGACTTCCCTGGGCAATGCGGCAAGTTACGTTCAAAGCGCGGATACAGTCGTTGTAGAAGTCAATACTACGCAACCGCTTGAGCTTGAGGGCATGCACGACGTTTACGTTCCACTTGACCCGCCCAATCGCCTGCCCATTCCGATTGTTCACGCGGACGACCGCATCGGCACAACTTACATTCCCTGCACGCCTGACAAGATTAAGTACATCGTCCCCTGCGACATCAAAGACCATACTCGCGACCTCTCGCCGATTGATGAGAACTCCAAGAAAATGGCGGCGTTTACTCTCGAACTCCTAAAAGCAGAGATTAAAGCCGGTCGCATGCCCAAAGGTCTCTTGCCGTTGCAATCGGGCGTCGGCAACGTGGCTAATGCTGTGCTTGAAGGTTTCGTCGAAGGAGACATGACTGACCTTGTCGTCTACACCGAAGTCATTCAGGACGCAATGCTTGACCTAATCGACGCAGGCAAGTTGAAGTTCGCAAGCGGCACGGCGTTTAGTCCGTCGCCCGCTGGCATGGACAGATTCTACAAAGACATCGACACCTACCGCAAATACATTCTCTTGCGTCCCGAAGAAATTTCTAACTCCCCCGAAGTCGTGCACCGTCTCGGAGTCATCGCAATGAACACCGCGTTGGAAGTCGACATCTACGGCAACATCAATTCGACGCACGTCACGGGAACTAAGATGATGAACGGCATAGGCGGCAGCGGTGACTTCGCCCGCAACGCTTACTTAACGATTTTCTACACGCCGTCGACTGCTAAGGGCGGCAAGATTAGTTCGGTCGTCCCGTTCTGCTCGCATATCGACCACACCGAACACGACGTTGACGTTATCATCAGTGAATACGGTATCGCCGACCTGCGCGGGCTTGAGCCGAGGACTCGCGCCTTGGAAGTCATTAACAAGTGCGCTCATCCGGATTATCGCCCAATGCTGCTTGACTATTACGAAAGAGCACTTGCCGCCACGAAGAAGGCCGCAACCCCGCATTTACTCCACGAGGCTTTGAGCTTCCATACGCGCTTCCTTGAAACTGGAGACATGCGCAAATAAATCTGATACGGCAGGAGCAATTTTACTCAAGGAGGAGTTCTTATGTTAATGGTTAGGGACGTAAGCGACTTCATTCGGCAAATGCAAGGCGAATCGGTGAAGAGCAAAGCTGGCATAAAAAAATTGCAGGACGCAGGGATAGACACCAACAGTAAGGCTTACAAAGTGGTTATCTCGTCGATGGAGCAATCAGCTGGTAATGGCATTGCTTACACCAATCCGCAGGCGATAAAAAATCGGATGATGAGCTACGATTCAAACGGAAATTGGATTAACCCGGCAATCGCTATGGGGGCGAAAGTCAAAGACATTTAATAAAAATTTTTTTGGTTAGTGGGTAAGGAGATTAAAACAATGAAAAGCTATCAAGAGGCAGTCAAAAGCCGCCGTTCAATTTACAAGCTCGGCAGAAATATTCCCTGCTTGCAGTCCGAGATAATCGCGGCAGTCGAACGCATGACCAAAGACACGCCGTCGGCGTTCCATATGCAGTCGGCTCGCGTCGTCGTGACAATGCTTGATCATCATGAAAACGTTTGGCACTGCGCTAACAACGTGCTCAAGGCTGTCATTCCCGCAAGCCAATTCGCCGAAACGAAAGCAAAACTTGAGAGTTTCGAGGCAGCTTACGGCACGATTCTGTTCTTTGAATCAAGCAACATGATAAAGGCAATGCAGGATCAGTTCCCCGAATACAAGCACAACTTCCCCGGTTGGGCAATGCAGGCTAATGGCATGTTGCAGTTCGCGATTTGGACGGCACTTGAGGACATGGGGCTTGGCGCGAACCTTCAGCACTACAATCCGCTGATTGACGAGCCGATTAAACAAATCTTTGACCTGCCTGAAAGCTGGGATTTGACGGCGCAATTAGTCTTCGGCGAGAAGTTGGAGGAGCCAGAGCCGCTTGATAAAGTTCCGACCGGCACGAGAGTAAAAATCTTTAGAGAAGTCTAAGCAACAATTTTAGGAGGGTTTTTAATGTTTAAAGTTCTTGGCGTAGATCACATTGGCATCGCCGCAAAAGATTTGCAGGAAGTCGGCGCGTTCTGGGAATTGCTCGGCTTGAAGGCGACGGGCGCAGAAACCGTAGCAGAGCAGAAAGTTACGACTGGTTTTTATCCCACGCCCAACGGCAGCGAGATTGAATTGCTCGTTGCCACCGACGAGACCAGCCCCATTGCAAAGTTCATGGAAAAACAAGGCGGACGCGGCGGCATTCAACATATCGCATTGCTCGTCGACGACTTGGAAGCGGCATTGGCTGACCTCAAGGAAAAAGGCGTTAAGCTCATCGACGAGAAACCGCGCAAAGGTGCCGGCGGCAAGATGATTACGTTCATTCACCCGAAAGCAACTCACGGCGTCCTTTTGGAGCTCTGCCAACCGATTAAATAAGACAACATGAAAAATTTTTTCCAATCTCTTGTCTTGGGCGCGGGATTCATCCTCAGTAGTCAATTTATGGCGATTCCCACCGTTGCCGCGCAGGACGTTTACATTGAGACGGAATACGGCGGCAGTCGCGATATTTACGTCGTTACCGAATCGATTGACACAAACGGCATCGATTACGCAAGAGTCACGGTTAAATATATCAAAGACGGTCGCCTCACTTACACCGAACACAGAAATTACGGCAGAGCTAATGGTCAATGGTGGGTCAACAGCGAAGAGGGTAAAAGAGACAGGCTCCGTGCGACAAGAGTTTGGAATCTGGCAGAAGACAAAGTTTTGATTTATTGTTTGAACTATCGGCAATGAATTTACAGGAGTGATTTGATGGCTACAGTTCAAGAAAAGATTGCCTTAATGCACAGCAAGAAGGAACATATCCTTCAGGGCGGCGGCAAGGCTAGAATTGATAAACAGCACGAAAAAGGCAAGATGACTGCTCGCGAACGTATCGAGATGTTCTTCGACGAGGGAACCTTTGTTGAACTCGATATGTTCGTTAAGCACCGTTGCACAAACTTTGGACAGGATAAGAAAGACTTGCCCGGCGAAGGTGTTGTAACTGGCTACGGTACTGTTGATGGACGTTTGGTCTATGCGTTCGCGCAGGACTTCACGGTTGAGGGCGGCTCACTCGGCGAAAAGCACGCGCACAAAATCTGGAAGGTCATGGATTTGGCAATGAAGATGGGTGCACCGCTCATCGGCATTAACGATTCGGGCGGCGCACGCATTCAAGAGGCAGTCGACGCTTTATCGGGCTACGCGGGGATTTTCTTCCGCAATACGGCGGCTTCAGGTGTCATTCCGCAAATCTCCGTTATCATGGGTCCTTGTGCAGGCGGCGCGGTCTATTCCCCGGCAATCACCGACTTTATCTACATGGTCAAGAATACAAGTCAGATGTTCATCACGGGTCCTGCGGTTATCAAGTCCGTCACGGCGGAGGAGGTCACAGCTGAGGAACTCGGCGGCGCGATGACTCATAACACTCGTTCGGGCGTAGCACACTTCGCGGCGGAGAACGAAGAGGATTGTATTAAACAAATTCGTTACCTGCTGTCCTTCCTGCCGAGCAATAACCTTGAGGACGCTCCGCTTGTCGAGACTGACGACGACCCCGACCGGCAAGACGAGGAACTTAACTCGATTATTCCCGACAATCCCAACGCGCCTTACGACATGAAGGACGTTATCCGCATGATTGTCGATAACGGCGAGTTCTACGAAGTTCATCAGCACTTCGCGACGAACATTATCACTTGCTTTGCACGCTTCGGCGGACGCAGTGTCGGAATCATTGCCAATCAGCCGGCTGTTATGGCGGGTTGCTTAGACGTTGACGCCTCGGATAAATCTGCTCGGTTCATTCGTTTCTGCGACGCCTTCAATCTGCCGCTAGTCAATCTCGTAGACGTGCCCGGCTTCCTGCCTGGCGTCGACCAAGAGTACAACGGCATTATCCGTCACGGCGCAAAGATGCTTTACGCTTACTCCGAGGCGACCGTCCCCAAAGTCACGGTCATCACGCGCAAGGCTTATGGCGGCTCGTATATCGCGATGTGCTGTCGTGAATTGGGCGCAGATCAAGTTATGGCGTGGCCTTCCGCAGAAATCGCTGTTATGGGTCCGGCTGGCGCGGCGAATATCATCTTCCGCAAAGACCCCGACAAGGACAAGAAAACCGCCGAATACGTCGAAGAGTTCGCAACCCCTTACAAGGCGGCTGAACGCGGCTATGCTGATATGGTCATTGAGCCTAAGGAAACTCGCCCGCTCGTAATCACCGCACTCAATGCCCTAGCCAGCAAACGTGAAGTCGGACCCGCCAAGAAGCACGGCAACATTCCGCTTTAAGGAGGAACTCCTATGGCAGAGAAGATTAAACCCGAAATCATCGCGGCAATCACGGCGGCGGTTCAGTCAATGTGCGGCGGCAAAGTCGTTGCAGTCAAAATCAAACGCAATGATAACTGGGCGTTGGCGTCCAAGATTAATCGTTAATTCGGAGGTAAAAAATCAATGGCAACAAAAAAATTCAATGTCACTGTGAACGGCACTACTTATGAAGTCGAAGTCGAAGAAGTAAAAGCGGCTGGCGGCGCACCAAAGGCAGCTCCCGCTCCAAAGGCAGCTCCTGCACCAGCTCCCGCCCCGAAAGCGGCTCCGGCTCCTGCGGCTCCCAAAGTTGCGGCGGGCGCGGGCGAACATTCAATCGACGCTCCCATGCCCGGCAAAGTCATCAAACTCGTTGCGGCAGAGGGCGCAGCAGTCAAAGCGGGAGATGTCCTCCTTATCCTCGAAGCTATGAAAATGCAGAACGAAATTACCGCTGACGCCGACGGCACCGTTAAGAAATTCAACGTGGCGGCAGGTCAAAGCGTCAAGGCTCACGAGTCGCTCGTAATCCTCGGCTAAAAATATTTCGCTAATCAAAGGGCGCGTTTCCAATTTCGGAGACGCGTTCTATTTTTGTGCTTGCAGTGAACAATCCGAATCGTTGACGTTGACAATCAGCTAAGCTATAATCGGCGCGTTGACATAGAGGAGGAAACAATCATGCAAGTAAGAGACCTAACAAAGATGGCAATGTGCGTGGCGTTGTGCTGTGTGACGGCGTATATCTCGTTCCCGTTGCCGTTCACGCCGGGATATGTGACTGCGTTGACGTTCGCGCTAAGCTTATCGGCTTACCTCTTGACGCCGCGTCAAACGTTCACGGTGATTTTGATTTATATCTTAATGGGAGCGGTCGGTTTGCCAGTATTCGCGGGCGGCGAAGGCTTAAGCAGACTCGTTGGACCTGCGGGCGGATTTTATTTCGCGTGGCCGATTGCATATGCATTGTTGAGTTTGGTAAAAGGTGAGCCGCCGAACTTCAAACGATACTTGCTGGCAAATGTCCTAATCGCGGTGCCGATAACCTATGTGGGTGGCGTGCTGTCGATGATGTTGGTTTTGGACGTGGGACTTTGGCAAGCGATGACAATGGCGGTTTTGCCGTTTATCCCCGGCGACCTCATGAAGGCGACTGCGGCAGCTCTTTTGGGCGTGAAGTTGCAAAAAATTTTGGGAGGCAGATGAATTTGATTGCGGAAAGAATTATTGATGGCGAGCGGCTCAAACCCGACGACGATTTAAAATTTTTATTGACGACGCCTCTTGAACAGCTACAGGCGGGCGCACGATTGATTCAAAGGCATTTCTGCGGCAGGTATATCGACCTGTGCACAATCATTAATGGCAAAAGCGGACGTTGCGGCGAGGATTGCAAGTATTGCGCCCAATCTGCTCGGCACCACACTGGCATTGACGAATACGATTTCTTGCCGACAGAAAAAATTTTGGAAGTCGCCTTGGCTGACGAGCGGGTGGGGGCTAATCGCTTTTCTATCGTGACGAGCGGTCGAGCCTTAAGCGGAAAAAGTTTCGAGCGGGCGATTGAAACTTATAAAATCCTGCACGCGAGACTTAAGCTTGAGCTTTGCGCGTCGCATGGGATTTTATCGGGCGAACAACTTCAGCGACTACGGGCGGCGGGCGTCAAGCGTTATCATCACAACTTAGAGACTTCGCGGCGATTTTTCCCGCACATTTGCACGACGCACACTTACGACGAACGAATCCAGACGATTAAGCTTGCACAGGCGGCGGGCTTGGAAGTTTGTAGCGGCGGGATAATCGGCATGGGTGAGACGTGGCAAGATAGAATCGATTTGGCGTTTGAACTCGTCGCGCTTGAGATAAAATCTATCCCGATTAATATTTTGACGCCGATTAAAGGCACGCCGCTTGAAAACTTACCGCGCCTTAAGCCTGAAGACATCTTGCGCACGATTGCAATTTTCCGCTACATAAATCTGACTGCGAACGTCCGCTTTGCCGCCGGAAGAAAATTTCTGCCCGACCGTGGAGCCTCGGCTTTCTTGCACGGAGCCTCCGCCGCCATTACAGGAAATATGCTCACCACACCGAATAACAACATCGAAGCCGATTTGAAACTCTTAAGCGAACTCGGCTTGACGAATAAGGAGGAATGATTTATGAGCAGGCTTTTAATTTCGGACGACCGCAAGGCGATTATCATGCTGATTACGGGCGGTGGACAGGAGATTTCTTGCGGCGGTAAACCCATGAACTTTTTGACGGCGAACACCACCGACGCCGCGCAGGAAAAGCACGTTCCGCAAGTGACAGTCGACGGCAAGAAAGTTTCCGTGCAAGTCGGGAGCGTTGCGCACCCAATGACCGAGGCTCATTTGATTCAGTGGATTTATCTGCAGACCAAACGCGGCGGGCAATACGTCCACTTGACCGCGAACGATAAGCCCGAAGCTGAATTCATCGTTGCGGACGACGACGAACCCATTGCCGCTTACGAGTACTGCAACCTGCACGGCTTGTGGAAGGCAGACATCACCTAACAGGAGGTGATTAATCATGGCGGATAGCAGTGATACGAACATTAATGAGCGCGTCACGAGCTTAGAACGGCAAGTAGCTGTAGTAGCGACTAAGGTAGACGCCCTCTCGGACAAGATTGACTTAATCGTAAGTGAAATGCAAACTAGTCGTGCGCGGCAAGATGCTGACATGCGCGAGATTCGGGAAGGTCTTAATAGCAACGTGCGCAACATGTTTATCACGGTAGTAATCGCCGTCGGAGCTATGGTCGTTGCCGTCCTTATGAAGTAAAATTTTCCGCAACAAAAAACCCCTTGCCACTCAAGCAGGGGGGAATTTTTTATCTGTCAGAGTTCATGCTAATGAATTCTTCGGAGGACATCGGCTTAAACTTCTTGCCGTCAAAGTCTGGCTTGCCGTCTTTGTCGTCAAAAGTCGTTCGGCATTTCGGATAAGCAGTGCAACC
>ODAJ012179922.1_pt1 | contig 16198 bp, 12 predicted proteins | sample 1539241 | NCBI WGS metagenome assembly ODAJ01 (sample SAMN02144231, study PRJEB22623) | gut metagenome | biome: sheep rumen | host: Ovis aries | place: New Zealand
AGCATCAACAAACCTTTGTCTTCCATGAGGCAAAGGTAAGAAATTTTATTCAAAGAAAGGATTTTCCCTATGATTTTTCGCTTGAGCCCTATTTCACAAAAAGCCTTTGTATATGCGGCTGCTCGTTATAGATAGCCCGATATAAATCAAAATAAAAAGCATGAAAATGTATTTTTCTGATGAATGTTTCCCTTATTTGAGAATTTCTTTTTATTTTTGTACCTGTTTTTATAATATATATATTTATAGGATTGTATATGAAGTATTGTTTCATTTGTTTAAGCATTATGGCCTTGTTGCTGACTTCGTGTATCAAGGAAGAACCCCAAAACTCGGAATGTGATATTCTAAGCACATGGGTGGACGACCAGTTCAAGGATTGTTTCTTCCAGCCCGAAACAGACATGCGCAAGGAGAATCTTGTGCTTAGCAACGATAAGATTGTTTTCACCGTCAAGTCCATCCTTTCGCTGCCCAGCATTCCATTGCATTTCACGCTTACTCCAGGGGCAACCATCGAGCCGGCCAATGGGTCGGTTCAGGATTTCAGCAAAGGCCCCGTCACCTATACGGTAACCTCAGAAGACGGCCAGTGGCACCGACAGTATCAGGTGGAGTTCAAGGAGCCCGAACTGCCCACTCTGGAATACAACTTTGAGAACTTCGAGACAAACGAAGTGGATATGTGGATCATGAAGTACAGCTACTATTCGTGGTACGAGAAGGACGAAAACGGCAACAAGAAGAGCATTTGGGCTACTGGCAATCAGGGTTTTGGCATGGGCAACAGCAGTCTGAGTGCTGATGAATATCCCACCGTGCCCGACAAGGACGGCTACGATGGCTATTGTGTGCGTATGCAGACCAAAAGCGCAGGCCAAATGGCTGCCGCTTTGAAGAAATATATTGCCGCCGGCAACCTGTTCATCGGTGAGTTTGATGTGGACAAGGCAATGACAAGTTCGCTCGAGTCAACGCTGATGGGCAAGAACAACGCCTTCCCCGCCGAGCCGGTGAAAGTGACGGGCTACTACAAGTATCGCCCGGGTGCAGAGTTCACTAACGAGAACAACGAGGTGGTTCCTGGAATGGTTGACGAGGGCGACATTTACGCCGTGCTCTATCGCAACAAAGACGATTCAGGTAATCCGGTGGTGCTTGATGGCGGCAATGTGCTGAGCAGCAAGTATATTGTCAGCAAGGCTCAAGTGAAGTCGCTGGCTCCCACGGACGAGTGGAAGCCTTTCGAAATGTTCTTTGAGCATGTGGCCCCCGTGGATGAACAAACGCTGCATCAGTTTGGCTACAACTTGGCTCTCGTGTTTTCCTCAAGCAAGAGAGGGGCTGAGTTTTGTGGTGCCATTGGGAGCACGTTGTATATAGATAAGGTAGTTGTTTCATTGGAGAAAGAATAAAGAAAAGTGAAAGAGCTGCACGAAGCGAAACTTAACTTTCGCATGTTAAGTAAACAAGGAGTTGCAACTCCTTGTAACTCCATGAACTCCTTGAACTCCAAAAAGTTGAGTGACAGCGAAACTTGAATTTAGAAAAAGCACAATGAAAAGAATCATAGCTATAGTTGCCCTAATGGCCGTCATGCTTGGACAGGGCAACGCCGTGGCAGGCAACCTGCCAGAAGGTTTTGAAATGAAAGCCCGTTTGGGCTACAACATAGGTGGCACGGCACCCATCGGCATTCCTGCCACCATCCGCAGCATCGACAAGTACAGCATGACCCCCTCTTTCATGGCTGGCGTGGACGTGAAAATGCCCATTCAAAACGGATTTGGACTACTTGTAGGCCTTCGATTCGAGAACAAGGGCATGGATGCAGAGGTCACCACCAAGTCCTATCGCATGGAGGTGAAGAAAGGGGAAAGTGTTATGAATGGAGTCTATACGGGCCACGTCAGACAGAAGGTGAGAGAATGGATGTTGACGCTGCCCGTCCAGCTGACTTACAGCATTGGAAAGAAGGTGCAATTGAAGGCTGGTCCTTATGTCTCGTTGCTCGTTGACAAGGACTTTAGCGGTTATGTCTATGACGGATACCTGCGGCAGGGCAACCCTACCGGACCGAAAGTGTCGATGGGAATAGAAGAGAGCGAGCGAGCCACCTACGAATTCAACGATGACATGCGCAATTTGCAGTTTGGTGTGGACGTGGGGTGTGATTGGCAGCTGGGCAAGCGAATTGGCATTTTTGCCGACCTCAATTGGGGGTTGAACGGCATCTTCAAGAGCGACTTCCACACCATTGAGCAGACGCTCTATCCCATCTATGGGACCCTTGGAGTGTCGTACAGAATCAGATGAGCCCCCCTCTCATCCCCCCTGGGGGGGAAGCCCAGTGCACAGGAAGCCTCCCTACGTGGTGGGACGGTGGGGGCTAACTCAATAATAAATAACTCAACTTTCGCATGTTAAGTAAACAAGGAGTTGCAAGGAGTTTCAAGACATTAGTCTTTGCTCTGAGTCCTTTCGCATGTTAAGTAAACAAGGAGTTGCAAGGAGTTGCAAGGAGTTGCAAGGAGTTACAAGGAGTTTCAAGACAATAGTCTTCACTCTGACAACTATCCGAAATGGATTGCAGGAATAAAGCTATTGTCTTGCAACTCCTTGAACTCCTTGAACTCCATGAACTACAAAAAGTTGAGCGATAGCGAAACTTGAATAAATATTATTGGTTGTAAAAAAAAACATAAAAAACATGAGTGATATGATAAAAGTAGGCGACAAAGTGCGTTTCCTCAGTTCCACGGGAGGAGGCGTTGTGTCGGGCTTTCGGGGAAAGGACATCGTGCTGGTTGAAGACGAGGACGGATTCGAGATACCCACGCTTCGGCGTGAGGTGGTGGTGGTTGACACCGACGACTACAACATTGCCAAGGTACACACCAGTGCCTCTACTGGTGGCAGGGGGAAGAACAAACCTGTTGCCGCGACTGCAGGAACCAGCGGTAGCTGGCCGAAGGGAAAAGCAATGGGGGCAACCAAGAATTCTCCAGCAAGCAAACCCGCCACTGACAATGCTGACGACGATGAACGACCGGTGACTTTTCGCGCTCCCGTAGAGGAGCGCAAGGGGGGCGACCAGTTGTCGGCCTACCTGGCATTCGTGCCCATCGATTTGCATGAAATGACCAAGACTGCCTTCGAGGCCTATCTGGTGAACGACTGCAACTATTATCTGCGTTTTGCATATTACAGTGCCGAGGGCAACAGTTACAGGCTTCGGGCTACGGGCGAAGTGGAACCTAACACAAAGGTTTTCATTGAGGAGTTCGGACGCGAGCAGCTTGGCGAACTCGAGCGAGTGGCCGTACAATTGTTGGCCTACAAGCGCGATAAGAGTTTCCTGCTGAAACCTGCGGTTGATGTGCAATTGCGCATTGACGGAACCAAGTTCTACAAATTGCACACTTTCCAAGACAACGACTTTTTCGAGCAGCCTGCATTGGTATATACGCTGGTGGAGAACGACCGCATCGCTCGTCCTCTGGTCATTGACGCCCAAAGGCTGAAATCTGAAATGTATGGCAGCGGAAAGACGGACAGGCAGGGTAATCCCACTACTGTCCATCCAAACGACAATACCTATGTGCGCCGTTATGAGGACAGGCGTGACAAGCAGGGCAACCCTTTCGTTGTCAAGCGGCGCGGCGACGAGGACGTGCTGGTGGTTGACCTGCACATAGGCGAGTTGCTCGACACCACGGCAGGTCTTTCGGCCGCAGACATGTTGCAGTACCAGCTGAAGAAGTTCCACGAGGTGATGGCTGCCAACGCAGGCAAAAAAGGCCAGCGCATTGTGTTCATCCATGGCAAGGGCGATGGAGTGTTGCGCCACGCCATTGTCAACGAGTTGAACTATCGCTACAAGCAACATTCCTATCAGGACGCCTCGTTCCAGGAGTATGGCTATGGAGCTACCCAGGTGACAATCAAGTAGATGGCTCGTAAACGCGAGCAAAAAAATTCTAGACAACAAACGAAACGATTTATTCGACAAACATACAAATCATCTTTTAGCTATGAAATACGGATTCATAACTGTGGCTGCTGCCGTGCCCGTGGTGAAAGTGGCTGATTGCCGCTTCAATGTTCAGCAAATAGAAAACCAGATTGCCCAGGCAGAAGGAAAGGGCGTTGAGATTATAGTGTTTCCAGAACTGAGCCTCACGGGATACACCTGTCAGGACCTGTTCAGGCAGCAACAGCTCCTTGATGCGGCAGAGGGGGCCTTGCTGGAACTGCTCGACTTTAGCCGCCAGTTGGACATCATCTCCATCGTGGGACTGCCAGTGGTGGTGGGCGACCTGCTGCTCAATTGTGGAGCCGTCGTTCAGAAAGGCGAGCTTCTGGGGCTGGTGGCCAAGACCTATCTGCCCAACTACAGCGAGTTCTACGAGAAACGGTGGTTTGCCTCCGCTCAGGACCTTCGTCCAACGGAAATACGTTTTGCCGGCAACCGTATCATGGTGAGTCCTGACCCCATGTTGTTCCGCACATGCGACGGCGTGATGTTCGGCATCGAAATCTGCGAAGACGTGTGGGCACCCACACCGCCCAGCAATCAGCTCGCATTGGCTGGTGCCGACATCATCTTCAACCTCTCGGCAAGCGACGAACTCATAGGCAAGCACCAGTATCTGCAGAGTCTGCTTGCCCAACAGAGCGCACGTACGATGACGGGCTATGTTTATAGCGGCAGCGGCTTCGGCGAAAGCACCCAGGATGTGGTCTATGGCGGCAATTCCATGATTTACGAAAATGGACACTTGCTCAGCGAGGGCGAACGCTTCTCGCTGGAGTCGCAGATGGCAACGGCACAAATTGACGTTGAGCGTTTGCGTTCGGAGCGTCGTACTAACAGCACCTACGTCAACGCCCAGCGCAACCTGAAATGGAGTTTGGCCAACGGACAGAAAACAGTTAGCCATGTTGACTGCCACAGCTACACGCCGCGCGACTTCAAACTGTTCAGGAAAATCAATCCGCACCCATTTATTCCCTCTGACGAAGAAATGGCCGACAGTTGCAACCAGATATTCAACATCCAAGTGGGTGGACTGGCCAAACGACTCACCCACATCAACGCTCAGACCGTGGTTGTGGGCATCAGCGGCGGCTTGGATTCAACGCTGGCGTTGCTGGTGTGTGTGAAGACCTTCGACAAACTCGGGCTCGACCGCCGGGGCATAGTGGGCGTCACCATGCCTGGCTTTGGCACCACGGACCGAACCTACCATAATGCCATGGCCTTGATGAAGTCGCTGGGCATCACCATTCGTGAAATCAGCATTGCCAAGGCCGTCATGCAGCATTTCGAGGACATCGGACATGATCCCAGCCAGCACGACGTGACCTATGAAAACAGCCAGGCCCGCGAGCGCACACAGATTCTGATGGACCTCACCAACCAGGTTGGCGGCATCGTGGTGGGTACGGGCGACCTCTCAGAACTTGCTTTGGGCTGGGCTACCTACAACGGCGACCACATGTCCATGTACGGTGTTAACGCCAGCATCCCCAAAACCCTCATACAGTATTTGGTGCGCTACGTTGCCAACAACGAGGTGGATGATGCTTCGCGCCACACGCTGCTCGACATCGTTGACACACCCATCAGCCCCGAATTGACTCCCGCCGACGAACAGGGCAACATTAAGCAGAAGACCGAAGATTTGGTAGGACCTTATGAACTGCACGACTTCTTCCTCTACTATTTCCTCCGTTTCGGTTTCTCACCGCGCAAGATTTTCCTCCTTGCACAGGCGGCTTTCCAATCGAGTACGGGAACTGATGCGACTTACGACGACGAAACCATCAAAAAGTGGCTCACCACCTTTGTTCGCAGGTTCTTCAGCCAGCAGTTCAAACGTTCGTGTCTGCCCGACGGTCCGAAGGTCGGCAGTGTGAGCCTCTCTCCGCGGGGCGACTGGCGCATGCCAAGCGATGCCTCCAGTGCCATTTGGCTGAAAGAACTGGAGTCGTTGTAGTGGTTCTGGTCATTTAAGCGGGGAGCTTGGCCTCGGTGGACTTTATTGGTTCGGAGAAAACCATGTGAATACTCAGGTTGGAGAAAAAATGCAATAAAAAGTTCTTTGCTGCGTTATTAAGAATAGATGAAAAAAGTCTTCCACCTTCTGCTGTTGCTGGCCGTCGTGCTGGTTGAAGCCTGTTCCGACAACGATTCTTTCACCACTTCGTCGTCCAACAGGCTAGCCTTCTCGGTTGATACTGTGATGTTCGATACCGTGTTCTCCAGGGTACCGTCATCAACGCGCACCTTTTGGGTGTTCAACCATTCGGGCGATGGCATCCGATGCAGTAACGTGCGCTTGCAACAGGGCAACCAGACAGGCTTCCGCGTCAATGTTGACGGCATCTATCTGGGTGCAACCGAAGGCTACCAAAGTTCGGACATCGAGGTGCGCAACAAGGACAGTCTCCGCGTGTTCGTTGAGTTGACATCACCTCTTAACAACCATGACACTCCCCAGCTGCTTGAAGACCACCTGGTGTTCACACTCGAAAGTGGGGTGGAGCAGAAAGTCAATTTGCGCGCCTTTACTTGGGATGCCGAAGATGTTGGCCACCTGGTGGTGGACCGCGACACCACCATCTGTTCAACACGTCCGATACTGGTCAGTGGCGGCATAGAAGTGGCCCATGGAGCAACCCTCCGCTTGCTCGGCACAACGCTCTATTTCCATGCCGATGCAGGCATCGATGTGTATGGCACACTCATTTGCGACGCTGACAACGGACGCGAAACGATTCTCCGTGGTGACCGCCTTGACCACATGTTCGATTATCTGCCCTACGACCGTGTTTCGGGCCAGTGGCAGGGCATCGTGCTCCATAATACGTCTTTCGGCAACGAGATTCGCCACACCCACATGCACAGCGGTACCAACGGCATTGTTTGCGATTCGTCGGCCACCGACCGCAGTAAACTCATCCTTGAGTACAGCACCATCCACAATATGCAAGGCTATGGCCTGCTCGCCCGCAACAGCCTTGTCACCATCAACACCTGCGAAATCACCAACACCCTCTTGGACTGTCTTTCGGTGTGTGGCGGAAATGTCAGCTTGAGCAATTCCACATTGGCACAGTTCTATCCATTCGACTCCAACCGCGGAGCAGCCCTCCGTCTGACCAACCTGCTCGAAGGATTTTCGGACTCCTGCCCACTCGAGCAATTCATGGCCCGCAACTGCATCATCACCGGCTATGCTGACGATGTGTTCATGGGCGAACCCTCCGACTCACTGGCTTTCAATTATCTCTTCGACCACTGCCTGCTGCGAACGCCCAAGGTGGAAACCGACGACAGCATCTTCTATGCACACGTCATTTACGAGGACCCGAAGGACACCCTCACCTCCGCTCACAAGAACTTTGCCAACATCGATACGGACAACCTCATCTATGACTTTCGGCTGAGCAAGGTCTCACAGGCCGTCAATGCCGCTGATGCCGCCCATTCACTGCCCACCGACCGATATGGATACCGCCGTGACGAACATCCCGACATGGGGTGTTTTGAACTGGAGGAACCCCTCGACCAACAGCCATGAACCATTACCATGGAGCCTGTACTCCATGGAATATAAAAAAAAACTGACGCTTATGAAAACACTCGACCTGAAATCCAGCATCACTTTCTGCCAAAAAGAAGAATTGGCAGAAGCAGACCAGCAACTTATAGAGCGAGCCGTCGAAGCCACCTCGCGTTCCTATTCGCGCTATAGCCATTTCAGCGTGGGAGCCTGCCTGCGCCTTGCCGACGGCACCCATGTGCTTGGTGCCAATCAAGAGAATGCTGTCTATCCCGTGGGACTCTGTGCCGAGCGAACGGCCATTTTTGCCGCCCAGGTGCAACACCCCGACCAGCCCATCGTGGCCATTGCCATCGCTGCCCGCAACGAGCAGGGAGAACTAGTGGCCGATCCTGTGTCGCCCTGTGGCAGCTGCCGCCAAGTGATGCTCGAAGCAGAGCAACGCCACGCCCAACCCATGCGCATTCTGCTCTACGGACAGCGGGGCGTTTACGTCATGGATGGTGTCCGCCAGTTGCTGCCCCTAGCTTTCATCGAAGAGTCCATGAAATGAAATCCAATGACGCATTTCGCTTGTCGGCGTATTGGTCGGAATGGTCGGAAAGTTTAAGTGCCCTCTGTGTTGCTAGAGGGCACTCGAACTCTTTTCACTCATTCATTAAATAAGCCTTGAAGTCGGCAAAATCCTTCGTCATGGCAACGCTTTGTTTTTCTCCCTTCATGAAAGCGGCTAGACGGTCGGGAATGGCTATGTCGATGCCAAGTATTTCGTCCACTTTTTCCTTGAATTTGGCAGGGTGGGCTGTTTCGCAGAAAACGCCCACTTCGTCAGCTTGCAACTGTTCCTTCAGCGCACGGTAGCCACATGCACCATGCGGGTCGAGCACATAACCGTTTTCGGCATGGCACTCGCGCATGGTTTCACGAATCTGTTGGTCGGTATATGTGGCGCCACTGATGAGGGCTGCAATCTGTTCGTGTGAACCTCCGTACAGGTCGTAGATGCGGGCAAAGTTGCTTGGGTCGCCCACATCCATTGCATTGGCCAAGGTTTGTATCGATGGTTTGGGCTCGTATTGACCGGTCTTCAGATAGTTGTAGAACACGTCGTTGGCGTTGTTGGCGGCAATGAAACGATGGATGGGCAGTCCCATGCGGTGGCCGAAGAGGGCGGAACAAATGTTGCCGAAGTTGCCGCTGGGCACACACATCACCAATTTCCTGCCATTGCACTGTCGTTTCATGCGGGCGTATGCGTTGAAGTAGTAGAACGCCTGTGGCAGAAAACGCGCCACGTTGATGGAGTTGGCCGAAGTCAAGCGCATGTGGTCGTTCAACGCTTTGTCCATGAAGGCCGACTTCACCAGTGCCTGGCAGTCGTCAAACACGCCATCCACTTCGACGGCCGTTATGTTTTTGCCTAGGGTTGTGAACTGGCACTCCTGGATGGGGCTCACCTTTCCTTTGGGATAGAGAACATAGACGTGTATGCCTTCCACGCCCAGGAATCCGTTGGCCACAGCCGAGCCTGTGTCGCCGCTGGTGGCCACGAGCACATTCACCCTTTCTTCGCCGCCGTCCATGCGGATGAAGTATTGAAGCAGTCGCGCCATAAACCGTGCCCCCACGTCCTTGAAGGCGAGTGTGGGGCCATGGAACAGCTCGAGCGAATGGATGTTGTCCGTCACCTTCACCACGGGGCAGTCGAAGCGCAGCGTGTCGAAGACGATTTCCTGAAGCGCATCCAAGTCCACGTCCTCGCCGAAGAAGGCACTGGCCACGTTGTAGGCGATGTCCTGAAACGACATTTCCTCGATGTTCTCGAAAAACTCACGGGGGAGCTTGTGGATGGTTTCGGGCATGTAGAGGCCGCGGTCTTCGGCCAGTCCTTTTGTCACTGCTTTGTGCAGGTCGGCAATGGGTGCCGTTCTGTTGGTGCTGTAGTATTTCATAGGCTATTATTCTGTTTTCATCAGTTCGTTCATGAATTCGTTAAGCTGCAACATACCATAGCTGCCACTGACGCAGGCCACTTCGTCGTAATGCTCGACCGCGTCGGGCTCAATGCCTCGGTGCCAAATGACGAAGGGCACAGGCTCGTTCACGTGTATGCGCATCTCCACTGGTGTGGGATGGTCGGGCAGAAGCGCTATGCAAACCGGTTCGTCCATTTTCTCGGTGGCTTCCAAGACGGGTTTGACGAGTCGTTTGTCAAGATAGTCGATGGCTCGCAATTTAAGTTCCAAGTCGCCGTCATGGCCCGCTTCGTCGGTAGCTTCGACGTGGACGAACACAAAGTCGTTGTTCTTGAGTGCCTCAATGGCGGCCTGGGCCTTGCCCTCGTAGTTGGTGTTGGCCAATCCCGTGGCACCTTCCACTTCCACGATGCGCAGTCCGGCATAGTGGCCGATTCCGCGAATCAAATCGACCGCCGAAATGACCACCCCGCTTCTGATTTGCGGATAAACCGCCATGAGGGGTGCCATGTTGGGCCTGTATCCGCCGCTCCACGGCCAAATGCTGTTGGCCTGTCGCTCGCCGCGCTTGGCTTTCCCCTGGTTGTATGGATGGCTGGCCAGCAAGTCCTGCGACCTGACAATCAGGTCGTTCAGGAGGTCGGCTGTGGCCTGTGGTGTCATCCGCCCCTTTTCAGTCTGGGCACCCTCTTCTGGTTTCACCAGCAGACTGCGCCACGGCTCGTTGGGATGGTCGTGGGGTGGGGCGCAGACAATGTGCTTCGAGCCCCCCTTGACCACCAGCAGATGGCGATATTGTATTCCGGCGATGAATTTCACGCACTCTCTTCCCAACTCACGGTTCACCGGCGCAGCCAGATGCTCGTTGAGATAGTCGATGAGCACCTTTGCATCGGCAGTTTCCAGATTGCCGCCGTTGTGGGTGATGATGTTTCCGTTCTCCAAGGTGATGATGTTGCAACGTATGGCCATGTCGTCGTCCGCCATTTCATAGCCAATTGAGGCGGCCTCCAGCGGCCCACGGCCTTCGTACACCTTGTTAAGGTCGTATCCCAGAATGGCGGTGTTGGCCACTTCGCTGCCCGGCGGGAACCCTTCGGGCACCGTTATCAACCGTCCGCAGCGGCCCTCACGAGCCAGTCTGTCCATGTATTCGGGACGTGCATATTGCAGCAAAGTCTTTCCGCCAAGGCGTTCCACGGGATGGTCTGCCATGCCGTCACCAAGAATGATAATGTGTTTCATGTCAATTGGTTGTGCGGAAATGTTAAATGTTTGCTATGCTCATGATGTTGGCAAACACACCCGCGGCCGTTACAGCTGCGCCGGCTCCGTAGCCCTGTATGAGCATGGGATATTCCTTATAGCGTTCGGTGGTGAGCAACACGATGTTGTTCGACCCCTCAAGCGGGTAGAACGGATGGTCCTTGGGCACAGCCTTCAGTTCAACGCTCGTCTTTCCGTTCTCCATCGTGGCTACGAAGCGCCAGCGTTTGCCTTCGGCTTCGAGCACCTTGCGGCGAGCCTCGAAATCAGAGTCCAATTCGGGCAGCCTTCTCCAGAAATCTTCCAGTGAACCTTCGAAATAGTCGTCGGGCACAAACAGATGCTTCTCCACATCCTCCTGTTCCACCTTGTAGCCCGCCTCGCGCGTGAGAATGACCAGTTTGCGTATCACGTCGGTGCCGCTCAGGTCGATGCGCGGGTCGGGTTCGCTGTAGCGTTGCTCCTTGGCACGGCGCACCGTCTCCGAGAAGGGCACGTCGGCAGCAATCTCGTTGAAGATGAAGTTGAGCGTTCCCGACAGAATGGCCTCAATCTTCAGTATTTTGTCGCCCGAGTTGCAAAGGTCGTTGATGGTGCCGATAATGGGCAGTCCGGCGCCCACGTTGGTTTCGTAGCGGAACCACACGCCTCTATCGCGTGCTGTCTGCTTCAGACGCATGTAGCTGTCATAGTCGCTCGAGGCGGCAATCTTGTTGGCAGCCACCACCGAAATGTTGTGCTCCAGGAGCGTTTGGTAGAGTGCTGCTATCTGTCGGCTGGCGGTACAGTCCACGAACACCGAGTTGAAGATGTTCATCTTCACTATTTCGTCGCGCATGCGTTCAGTGTTGGCGGGCTCGCCTTTGCGCAGAGTCTGCTCGTAGCTGTCCAGGTCGATTCCGTCACGGTTGAGCACAAAGTTGCTCACGTCCGAAATACCCACCACGTTCAGCTTCAGCCTCTTGTGCTGCATGAGCCGTTGTTGCTGGGTGCGTATCTGCTCGAGCAGCATGCCTCCCACGGTTCCTATGCCGCAGATGAAGAGGTTGAGCACCTTGTATTCCGAGAGGAAGAACGAGTCGTGAAGAACGTTGAGCGACTTGCGCAGGAATCTTCCGTCCACCACGAACGAAATGTTGGTTTCCGACGCTCCCTGGGCGCAGGCAATCACGCTGATGCCGCTGCGTCCCAGTGTGCCGAACAGTTTTCCGGCGATGCCCGGGGTGTGCTTCATGTTCTCGCCCACGATGGCGATGGTTGCCAACCCGCTCTCAGCTTGCATGGGGAACATGGCTCCCGTTTCTATCTCCTTGGCGAACTCGGCGTTGAGCACCTCTACGGCTGCCTGCGCATCCTCGTCGCGCACACCTATTGACGTAGAATTCTCTGACGAAGCCTGGCTCACCATGAACACCGAGATGCCTCGGTCGGCCAGTGTGGTGAAGATGCGGCGGTTGACGCCAATCACTCCCACCATCGAGAGGCCCGTCACCGTGATGAGCGTGGTGCCTTTGATGCTGCTGATGCCCTTGATGGGCTTCATGTCGTCCTTGATGGTTTCTTTGATTAGGGTGCCCGGGTGTTCGGGGTTGAATGTGTTCTTCACCTTTATGGGGATGTTCTTCACGCAAACGGGATAGATGGTCGGTGGATAGATCACCTTTGCGCCGAAGTTGCAGAGCTCCATGGCCTCTACGTAGCTCAGTTCGTTGATGGTGTATGCGCTCTTGATGACCTTCGGGTCGGCTGTCATGAATCCGTCCACATCCGTCCAAATCTCCAGCACTTCTGCATCGAGGGCGGCAGCGATGGTGGCCGCTGTCAGGTCCGATCCGCCGCGTCCCAGGTTGGTCGTTTCGTGGCTGTCGCGGTCGCGGGCGATAAAGCCCGGCACCACGCAAACCATCCTGTTGCTGGACGTACTGTCGGCGCTGCCCATCTGGGCGAAGGCGTCGCGTATGAGCTGATTGGTCAGCTCAGTGTCGAGCACGTGCTTTCCCTGTTTGTGCTCGGTGCGTATGAAGTCGCGGGCGTTCATCCTCACGCCATTCTTCACCATGGCGGCTACGATGTGCGAGCTAAGCCGCTCGCCGTAGCTGATGATTGTGTCCTGCGTCTTCTCGCTCAGGTCGTGAATGAGATAGACACCGTAGTAGATGCTTTTCAACTGGTCGAAAAGCGAATCCACGTTGTTGAACAAGTCTTCTCGTTTTTTGGGGTCAGTGATGATGGTGTCGATCATCTGGTGGTGGCGGTTGACCATCGCGTCGAATTCCTCGCGATAATGCTCGTCGCCGTTCTTGGCCAATAGCGAAGTGGCTATCAGTTTGTCTGTGATGCCGTTGAGAGCACTGACTACTACTATGACAGGTTGTTTCCGAGCCTCTGTCTCTACAATTCTCTTTAAGCTAAGAATGCTTTTCACGGAACCTACGGATGTTCCGCCAAATTTTAATACTTTCATTTCTTATGATTATTTGTTCGTTCTATGGAGCCCCTTAACAACCGGGGCTTGCTCCATTCGCGGTGCAAAGGTAATGCAAATCGGACGCATAACAAAATAAAATGACAATTTTTTGCGCTTCCGACGTTTTTTGAACCATATCAGCGCTTGTCCCTGAACTGCATCAGCACTTCTCCCTGAACTGCATCAGCACTTCTCCCTGAACTGCATCAGCACTTGTTCAATTTCAGCGGGCTCGTCAGTGAGGGTGAGCAGCAGGTTCTTGTACTTTCCTGCGGCCATGAGCTGCTGCAGCAGGGGATAAACGGGCATGTCCTCAGTCCAGAACCGTTGTCCCAAGAACACCATGGGGCTGGAGAAACCGAAGGAGAGGTAGTGGTTCTGAACGGCGTCCTGGAAGATTTCTTGCATGGTGCCTGCGCTCCCCGGGGCGTAGATGATGCCTCCAAAAGCGAAGGTGAGGATGCTGTCCTCGCGGATGCTGTTCTCGAAGAACTTGGCTATGTGAGTGGCGAAGGGGGTGGAGGGTTCATGGCCGTAGAGCCATGTGGGGATGCCCAGGCTGACGTAGCGGCTTTGCGGATAGCGGCGCATCACACTCAGGGCCGACGACAGCCAAGCGGCGTCCTTGAACGTGTCGGCGGCTTGTGACAGCTCGCTGATGGCTTCCAGTGCCTCCTCATGGGTGCGCCCGGCAAGCCATGCTCCCAGGTGGGTGGCTTCCATGGCACCGGGGCCTCCGCCACTGAGCATGCAGAATCCTTGCTCGGTGAGCCGCTTGCTGAGCAGGGCTATTTGGACGAACATGGGATTGGAGCGGGGAAGTGCGTGTCCACCCATGATGCCGATGCAGAGCCGGTTGTCGTGGTGGGTGAAGAACGTGTCGAGGGCGGTGTGCATGCCGTGGTCGTGGAGGGCTCGGGCTAGCGACTCGTTGACGCTGCTGGCATGCTTGCCTGTGGCCATGAAGTGGTGATAGACACGGCTGTCGAAGCACTGGTCGAAGGATTGTTTGTCGGCCGATGGGTCGGCAGAGGGGACATAGCCCTCATAGAGGTCGTGGGCGTCATAAAGGCTGCGGCGGGCGACATCGTAGGGAACATTCTTGAGGTGTTCAATCATGCCGTCGGTTTCAAGGTAGTTGCTGTTGGTGATCATGTTGTATGTGTCTTTGGGTATGATTATTATAATAATGTGACAAATGTAGTGAAAAAAAACGAGACGGCAAAGGATTCACCAAGCGAAAACGAACTTTCGCACCTCTTAAACACTTTTTTCTTGCGTTTCGGAGGTGCGAAAGTTCGTTTTAGTTTTTTCGGAACTGGCTCCGGGGCGGGGAGCAGTTACATGACGTCTATGTGCTCATGACGTGCATACCAGAATGAGAATGCTACTGCAATGATTGTCATGACGGCAAGTGCTGCTGTGTTGAATAAAATGTTATCCATAATCTTTTCTGTTTAATTGTTTGTTGTTTTTTTTGTGGTTGTTCTCCACCAAGTCGTTGGTGGGTTGTTTTCTTTTCTGTGTGCAAAGATAGTGCGATTCTTGGGTTCTACCTCGTTTTGTTTATGAATTGTTTGAAATGTTGCTATCGAAAAAATCGATAGCAAAACGCTTTTTACTCCTTTTTTATTTGTTGGTTAGAATATAAATGATTATTTTTGCAGTGTCCAAGTAGGAGGTGACGTGTCTCACGTCACATGATTCACATGATTCACGGATTGTGATGTGTCTCACGTCACCTCCTACTGCAAAACTGACGAATAACTTTAGTTATATAGCCGATGTTAATGGAACAATACGCATGGAACTACGCCAACTGAAATATTTTCTGAAGCTGGCCGAGACGCTCAACTTCTCGGCGGCTGCCCGTGATTTGTTCATCACGCAGAGCACCCTGTCGCAACAGATTCAGCAACTGGAACATGAATTCGGCCAACCGCTCTTTCTGCGCAACAGCCACGAGGTGACCCTCACCGAGGCTGGGCAGACGCTGCTCCCCCTGGCCAAGGAAACGCTGCATGCGGCTGACAACTGCCAAACGAGGCTGGAGGAACTGAAGAACTTGATGGCGGGCGAACTGAACATCGGCGTTACCTTCTCGTTCACCAGCATCATGGCCGAAACACTCACGGCCTTCCTGCGGCTCTATCCCAACGTGAAGGTGAACGTCAGCCAGTCGTACATGGCCGACCTCATGGAGCGCCTGCTGCACCACGAGCTCGACTTCGTGCTGGCTTTCAAGCCATTGCTGGGCAATCCGCGCATTGAGAGCCGCCCCTTGTTCAGCAACCGGCTGGCCGTCATCGTTGACGAGCGCCATGCCCTGGCCTCGAGGGATGCCATTACGCTGGCCGAACTGCAACGCTACGACCTGGCCATGCCCCGCAGGGGGCTGCAGGCCCGCAACGCCTTCGACCGCATCACCGCCGGCACGGGCTACCGCTTCAGGCTGAAGGTGGAGATGAACACGGTGTATCTGCTCTTCAGGCTGGTGCGCGAATCCAACTACGTTACCGTGCTCAGCGAGAGTACGGTGGTCGGCGAGCGCGGGCTCCATGCCATTCCCATCGTCGAGAGCCAAGCGCCGGCCTACACCATGCAGGGGTGCATCCACCTCTGGAAGGATGCTTACGTGAAAAACGCTACAAAGGAGTTTGTCAGGCTGCTCGGCGAGAGCACAGCCTATCTCAAGAACAAGTTCGAGATTTAGCTTCTCGTGAGCGTCCGAGTGAGAGCGGAATATGCAACCCCTTGAACTCCTTGAACTCCTTGAACTCCTTGAACTCCTTGAACTCCATGAACTCCATGAACTTCTTGAACTCCATGAACTTCTTGAACTCCATGAACTCCATGAACTTCTTGAACTCCATGAACTTCTTGAACTCCATGAACTTCTTGAACTCCTTGACTCAGTT
>ODAJ011773142.1_pt1 | contig 16182 bp, 17 predicted proteins | sample 1539241 | NCBI WGS metagenome assembly ODAJ01 (sample SAMN02144231, study PRJEB22623) | gut metagenome | biome: sheep rumen | host: Ovis aries | place: New Zealand
CATTTTTTTAACGCGTTCGTCGCCGTAAAATTCGTGTTCTATTTCATAATCTTTTAAATCGCCATTTTTGTATTTATTATATGTTTCCAGTTCTTCTGGATTTAACATTGATAAAATAGTCTGAATTTCTTCTTCTGTAAAATTGTCGCGTTTATATGTTGCGCCATGTTCGTTTATTGAATATAAAACATCATTTGATGGTTGAATAACAAATGTCTTGTCTGATAAAACCAAACCTGTATTTGGATTGACAGACCAATATGTATCAACCCCAGAAACCTGGGCAGGATTTCCGTTTGCTTTCACTATGTCTGTATATGGTGTTAAAATAACGATAGGGCTGTCGTCCCAATTTCCCATCATATGACCGCGTACAACATGATTAAATGTTGTATGAACCGTGTTTCGTGGCACTTCAAAATTCGTAGCCATTGCAGTTGATGGAATATACATTGTGCCATCTTTATTGCGACTCGGTAAATATTTTGTTGCATGAACAACACACCAGTTTTCAGACTTTGCCATATAGTTTTCGCCAGCATAATCAATTATGGCCGCATAGGCTTTTTTAAACGCTTCTGCCTTTGACATAATAAAATCTCCTCGTCGGTGTTATTTTATCATAATTTGGTAAAAAATACTAACAATAATTAATATTTGTTCAGGCAAGATAAAAAAATAAAACACCGCACGGGGCGGTGTTTTCTTATTGTGGCGGAGACGAAGTATTCCCTTGGCATAAAATGCCTGCGGGGCAACCGTAACGATTACACGGCACATGGTTTGTGTAATCTACTTGTTGTCGAACCTAGCAACTGCGTTGCGAATGGTTCAAATCTGCCTTGCGTTTGTCGACAATAAAAAAACACCGCACGGGGCGGTGTTTTCTTATTGTGGCGGAGACGAAGGGATTCGAACCCTTGATACCCTTGCGAGTATACCACATTTCCAATGTGGCGCACTAGACCAACTATGCGACGTCTCCGGATATCAATATGATGAATTATGCAGCATCAGCATCTGGTGAATCAACCGCGACATCGTCAGCAACATCTTCGCCGGCATCTGCGACCGTATCAACCAATGTGTTTTCCAATTCCGCATCAATTTCACGCAACATAGGATCTTCGGTGCCAACTTCCAATGTTTCTTCGGCTGTTTCGGAAACAGGTGCTTCCTTGTAAGACTGAATAAATTCGTGACGAACATTTTGAATGTCCAATTTACCACTGGCGATTTCGCGCAACGCAACAACCGTCAATTTATCATCATCTTTATCAACGACAGGTTCCGCCCCACCGTTAAGGTCGCGAACACGCTGAGATGCCAGCATTCCCAGTTCATAGCGGCTTTCTACATATGGCAAAGTATCTGAATTTGTTGTACGGGCCATTATTAAATCCTTTGTTGAAATCGTTTAAAGTCAGGTTATAATGCCCCAAGGACAGTAAAAATGCAAGCAGAAAATAATAAAAATAATATTCAAACGATTACTTTCGGGTGCAGACTGAACGCAGTTGAATCTGAAAAGATAGCGCAAATGCTGCGCGACGCGTTCCCGTGCGCCATTGTTGTTAATACATGTGCTGTCACAGGCGAAGCCGAACGCCAGTCCGCCCAATATGTCCGTCGGGTTGCACGCGAAAACCCCACAATTCCCGTATTTATTACTGGATGTGCTGCCACGCATGATACCGCGCCTTATGACAAGATTCCCAACGCCCGCACTGTGCATAATTCGGAAAAAATGAACCGTGAAGCATATGTTCGCGTGGCAACGGACTTTGTTTTTGATGCATCAACGGGAAATATTCGTGTTTCCAACCCAGATTCTGCCCTGTCCAAACAATTCATACAAATTCAAAATGGCTGCAATCACGATTGCACATATTGCATAACACGCCTTTTGCGCGGGCCATCTGTATCGTTCGAATATGCCGATATTTTGGCGGACGTGCGCACGGCGGTTCAAAATGGATATGGAGAAATCGTCCTTACTGGCGTGGATAGTGCATCATATCACAAGATTTATGATGGCAAACCGTTTTTAATAAGTGATTTATGCCGAAAATTACTGACGGACGTGCCGGAAATACGGCGGTTGCGATTGTCTTCGATGGATCCTGCGTCGCCGGAAATATATAAAATCATTGATTTGATTCACGAAAATCCGCGTATGATGCCCCATATGCACCTTTCTATGCAATCAGGGTCGGACGCAATTTTGCGCGCGATGCGCCGTCGGCACACCGCACAAATGGTGCGCGACATTGTTGCATATGCCACCGATATAACTTTCAGTTGGGATATAATTTGTGGATTCCCCAGCGAAACCGATGAACTTTTTGATGAAACATTGGCATTGGTTCGCGAAACCAAACCGATTAAGATTCATGCATTTCCATATTCGCCCCGCCCCGATACACCTGCGGCAACAATGCCCAATCAAATACCGAAAAACATATCAAAACAGCGTGTCAAGACCATTGCAGACGCGGCAACACGCAACCGTAAAGAGTTTATGAACGCACACCTTGGACACTTTACATCGGTTTTAGTCGAAGAAAATAATTTCGGGCGCACCCCACACGATATTTCGGTCACTATTTTGGGTGATTCAATTCCAAATCGCACAATTTGTGATTGCAAAATCATAGGCATCGATGGGGAAAATTTCGTCGTTACAACGAAATAAATTTTTGCAAAAAATCGTTGCCATTTTGCCATCAATATTGCTATGATTTGGGTATGAAGACAAAGAAACTAATTCCCTTTTTATTAATGCTTGTTCCAATCGTGGCAAACGCCGCGAAACCGGATGATTCTGAATTTTCGACCAAGGCAAAATCGGCGTTTTTAATTGATTATGATTCTGGCACAGAAATCGTCGCTAAAAATGCGGATGTATTGATGCCGCCATCTTCTATGATAAAATTGATGACGTTGGCCGTATTATTTGACGAGATTAAGGCCGGTCGTTTAAATATGGACAGCAAATTGCCCGTGTCCGACAATGCAGACTATCAAAATCCGCTGTGGTATCCGGCAAGTAAGATTTGTTTGGTTTCCGGTCAGGAAATAACCGTGCGCGATGCAATTTTAGGGCTTATTGTCCTGTCGGGTGGTGATGCATCGGTTGTTGTGGCGGAAAAATTGGCGGGGTCTGAAAACGCATTTACCGCACAAATGACCGCCAAGGCACGCGCAATCGGCATGGAACAATCAACTTTTGGCAACGCAAGTGGATTGCCGGACCCTAACAATTTAATGACTTCGCGCGAATTGGCGATATTGGCAACTCATATCATTCGCGATTATCCGGATATTTACCCACTGTTCGCGACAAAACGGTTTGAATTTAATGATTATAAGTCAGATTGGTGTCGCGATTGGGGACGAACCCACACTGTAAATTATAACAAACTTTTATTCACAATGTCGGGGGCGGACGGTCTTAAAACAGGCCACACCGACAGCGGTGGTTATGGCATGGTCGCATCTGCACGCGTGGGGGGACGCCGTTTAATTGGTATTATAAACGGATTCAACGGTCGTGGTCATGATGCGTTGGCCGCGGAAATGAAGAAATTATTAAACTATGGATTTACCACCACCACTCACAAGGTTTATTATCAACCCAGTGATACGGTTGTTGAAATTCCGGTGTGGTATGGTCGCGCTGATACAGTAAATGCAACAGTTGCGCAACCATTTGCAATCACATTGGCGAAACCGACACCGATTTCATCTGTGCGCGTGTTGGCACGATACAACGACCCCGCACCAGCACCAATTGCGGCGGGCGACACGTTGGGCGAACTTATTGCGGAATTGGACGGTCGTGTAATTGCGCGCGCCCCATTGGTTGCCGCCGACAATGTGAAAAAGGTGCGATTTTTTGGCCGCATGATGCGTAATATTTCCGTAATGATAAAGGGCAAATAATGGCACCACGAAAATCGGCAAAATCGCCCTATTCTTTTCCGAGTCCGATTGATAATGATGATGTCGTTGGGCACGAATCTGTGTGGCATGCATTTATGGATGCGTGGGCGGCGCGTGATGTTCATCCGATTCATCCTGTTTGGATGTTAGCCGGTCCGCGTGGCATCGGCAAAGCGACATTGGCATATAAAATTGCGAAAACAGTTTATGGCAATGTTGGCGATTTCTTTATAATTGATATGGCGCATAACATTGACGACAAAGGCAAACCGAAAACCGATTCAAAACTTATTTCGGTTCATACGGTACGTGGTGTTATCGAACGGATGCAGTTATCGTCTATGTCGGGACGGTGGCGTGTGATTGTGATTGATTCTGTCGATGAATTATCAACCGCAGCATCAAATGCATTGCTTAAATTACTGGAAGAGCCACCCGCACAAACATTGTTTTTATTGGTCGTGCATCAGTTGGCCAATGTTTTGCCCACCGTGCGTTCGCGCGCCCGCGTGGAAAAGATGCGGCCATTGACCATTTCACAGTTGCGCGAATTGTGCGCGCGTTTTATGGGCGATGCGGAAATAAGCAATGAAACACTGCGCTTGGCAAATGGCAGTTTTGGTCGCGTTGCGAACCTTAAATCATTGGGTGGCGACGAAATCTATGATGAACTGATTGAAAAACTGGAAAATCCAACGGCAAGTGCATCTGACCTGTTGGCAATCGCACGCAAAATTGCGCCAGATGTCGCATTGTATGGTATTTTACTGGATGTGGTTGCACGGTTTGGTTTGGCGGAAATATATCCATCGGCAACTCAACAAATTGCGAACATTACCCGCATAAATTTGGAACCTGAAACCGCTATTTTTTCTATTATAAGTGATATAAAAAAATGCTTACAGACACACACTGCCATTTAACAGACGATTATTGCGCGGATGAAAAACTGGGCGATGTGATTGCACGTGCAACGGCGTCTGGTGTTGGTCGCTTGATATGTGCAACCGCGGAACCGCATGATATTTTGCCTGCAATAAAAATCGCGGAAACGCACGAAAATATTTTCGTGACGACGGGCATTCACCCAGAATACGCCGGCACAGATCCGCACGAATTTTTAACACCCGATGTTTTAGCGCACCCACGTGTTATTGGCATTGGCGAAATCGGTTTGGATTATCACGGTGGCGACGACGACCGCGATGCACAAATAAAATTGTTTGAAGAACAGTTGGAAATTGCACGCAACGCCGATTTACCTGTGGCAATACACACCCGTGATGCTGAATCAGATACGACGGACATCTTAAAAAACGTTCGTGGGGTTATGCATTGCTTTACGTCCGGTTGGGATTTGGCACGTGTGATGCTGGATCGTGGTTTTTATTTTTCAGCATCTGGCATTTTAACATTCAAGAACGCCGCAGATGTGCGTGAAACTTTTGAAAAAATACCAACCGACCGTATCGTTGTTGAAACAGATGCCCCCTATTGCGCACCAGTGCCATATCGTGGCAAGATATGCGAACCATTTATGGTGCATGAGACAGCAAAAGTGTTGGCTGAAATTAAACATTTGCAAATGGATGAATTGGAATCTATACTGGAACAGAATACATTAAACCTGTATCCGAAAATAAAACAATAAAATGACACGCAGTTTAATAAAATTTGGACAAGTTTCTGAAAACCGCAAAGCGCGGTTTAATTACTCTATTGAAGACACGATAGAGGCTGGTCTGTCCATGACCGGCGCGGAAATCAAATCTGTGCGTTATGGGTTGGTGACGATTGTTGATGGCTTTGTGCAACGCCGTGGCGACAATCTGTTTTTGGCGGGGATTGAAATTCAAAAATTACCAACTGCTGCCCGCGTTGTTAATTTTGATGAACGCCGCCCACGCCAATTATTGCTGCACCGTTCGCAGATAAACCGTATGATTGGACAATTACAGGAAAAAGGCGCAACAATCGTTCCGTTAAAATTATACTTTAATAATCGCGGAAAATTAAAGGTATTGTTGGGTATCGGCCATGGTAAGCAACGCGCCGACAAACGCGAAACAATTAAACAACGCGAATGGGAACGCAACAAGTCGCGTATATTAAAGGGGAAATAAAAAACCGCCAAAACGGCGGTTTTTTATTTTAATTTTTTCGTCCATTTGTTGTCTGGGAAATTTGTCCGCAACATTTCTGCATAGCCTGCGGCTTGGTCTGGCAAACCAATGGCCGTATAACATTCGGTCAGACGATATAAAGCCTCGGCTGTCATGACGGTGTCTTGGGCATCGGAAATTATTGATTGAAAACGCGTTATCGCAGATGGCCAATTCTGTGCCGCCATATCGTTGCGTGCCGCATACATAATCTTGCCGGCAATATAGTTTTTAAGAATGACTATCTTATTCTTGGCGTTTTTTGCGTATTCAGTATTCGGGAACCGTTCAACCAACTGCTGAAACTGTTGCAGGGCATAAACCGACATCCCTGGTTCGCGGCGAACATCGCTTACCTGACGGTAATAACACATCCCGCGCAGATACAAAACATATGGCACATCGTCGTGACCTGGGTGAAAACGCATAAAACGGTCGGCTGCCATTAACGCGCCCGCGAAATCATCATCCATATAATGTGAATACGCCGCCATAATCAGTGCGTCCGCCGCATACGGACTGGCCGGATATTGCGTTTCTGCCAACAAAAACTTTTCCGCCGCCGTGTCATAATGCTTTTTGTTAAACTGAGCATAGGCTTCGTCGTAAATCTCGTTCAATGGTTGTTCTGGCGCAACCTTGACACTGGTTCCGTTACAGCCCGCCAACACACCCAGCGCACAAATCATAAAAATTAATCTTTTCATTTCGTTTTATTCCTGTCTTGATTTTATGTTTCAAAGGTTAGTATAATAAAACTTATGAAACTAGGCAAACATATTTTCGGGGTTGGTGCTATGACCGGCATCAGCCGCATTTTCGGGTTCGTTCGCGATATGCTGATTGCGCGTGTGCTGGGCGCGGGTCGCTTGTCCGACATTTTCTTGGCTGCATTTCGGTTGCCAAACCTTTTCCGCGATTTACTGGGCGAAGGTGCCCTGTCTGCTATCTTTATTCCGATGTATGCCGATTCAAAGAAAGATGAAAACTTTGCTAAAAATGTGTTTTCGTGGTTGATGGTCGTATTATTAGGCATAACGATAATATTTGAAATCTTTATGCCGTTGGTTATTTGGATGTTAGCCCCCGGATTTGATGCAGACCCCGGCAAAATGCAATTAACCGTGACAATTTCGCGCATTATGTTCGTATATGTTATATTTGTGTGCGGCGCAGCGTTTTTGTCCGCGGTGCTTAATGCGTTTTCACGATTCTTGCTGGCTGCTTTTATGCCGGTGTTGTTGAACATTATGTTGATTTGCGCGTTATTGTTGGCGATGTTTTTGGGGGCTGGGACAAATGCGCTGTTTATAATGGCGGCAACAGTAGTTTTATCGGGTATTATTCAATTTGGCGTTCTGTGGATGCGCGTTCGACAAAAGCATTTTGGTCTGCGCCTTGTTATTCCCCGCTGGAACACGCAAATTAAAAATATGTTCGGGCGTTTTGGTATAAGTATTGTTGGCAGCGGGTTCTATCAAATCACCATTATCCTTGGCACACTGGTTGCCAGTTTCCAAAGCGGCGCGGTGTCGTGGTTGTATTACGCCGACCGAATTGTCCAGTTGCCATTTGCTATGATTGGTCTGGCGGTTGGGACAGTGTTAATGTCGTCTATATCTAATGCGTTGGCGGACAATAATATGCGCAGCGTCCATATTCAACAAAATTCTTCTATGCGACGCGGGTTAATGTTAATCTTGCCCTGTATGGTGGGTTTGTTTGTTTTGGCGGAACCAATAATTAAATACCTTTTCCAATATGGTGCATGGACGGCCGAATCCACACACGCTGTTGCCATTGCTATTATGATTCAGGTTCTTGTATTGCCCGCTATGTTGGTAAGCCAGATTTACAGCAAAACTCTTTACGCGACCCAAGATGTAAAAACACCTGTGCGAACCAGTATGATTTCATTGGGCGCAGCATCGGCAATATACTTGGGGCTGTTCCACTTTATTGGATATTTGGCGATTCCTGTCGGCGTCGTGGCAAGTGGTTATCTTAAAAACTATTTACTGGGGCGTGCGTGTCGCAAACGGGGTCTGTGGAAAACCGATGGCCGCACAATTCGCGCAGTGTCATTGTTCGTTATTTTGGCTGGTGCGCTGGGGGTTGGGTTGTGGATGGTGCCAATAACATCAATCTGGATGTTGGGCATCGCGATTGCAACATATGCGATTATATACCTGCCGGTGGCATATGTGATTGACCGAAAAATAAAGTAATAAAATAAAGTTGAAAGTGGAAATATTATATGTTAAAATACATTCATAAGAATGTAAGGAGTTCCACATGAAAAAACTTATTTCATTGGCGGCATTGGCCGCTGTGATGGCGGCTTGCACAACCGCAAATCAAAATAACAATGCCGGCTATGGTTCCGATGGTTTCGGCGAAGAAACATTGGCAACAACATCCGAACAATCATTGAATAATGCATATTTGTTGGCCCCTGCGCCAAGATACTATGTCGGCAACGCATATAAAGTCGAAGATGTTCAATACATCCCAGCCGAAGATTTGTCATATAATCAAACTGGTATCGCGGGTATCGTTCCAGCGGAATTAAACGGAACAAAGACCAGCAACGGTGAAACATTTGATGTTAATCAGATGGCCGCAACAAGCAAAACATTACCATTGCCAACAATCGCACGTGTCACCAATTTGGATAACGGTCAATCGGTTGTTGTTCGTGTAAATAATCGTGGTCCATTTGTGAATACTCGTATTATGGACTTGTCACCAGCGGCGGCGGCACGTATCGGTATGAACGGCACTGCCAAGGTTCAGGTTCAAGTTTTGGGCGATGAATCTATTGCTGTTAAAAACGCAACTATCGGCAACACAGGCGCAGCCGTTGTCGAAGAAACAGTTGCGGCCCAGCCTGCACCTGCAGCACAACCAGCACCAGTTGCAACATCCGGCGATTACAGTGTCCAAGTTGCCGCATTCTATGCCGAAGACAGTGCTAATGCCTTGGCCGCGCGTATGCGTGCATATGGCGACGCAACCGTCGTTCATGAAGGCGACATGTACAAAGTTCGTATTGAAAACTTGGATGCGCCAAAAGCACGTGGTGTAATCGATGCCTTGCGGTCGAGTGAAGGTATGGCACCGGGCTTGTTAAAGAACGGTCGTTGGGTAAATGCGGACAGCATTTAATATGCACACAACTTACATTCATTTAAAAACGCCCATTTGGGCGTTTTTAATTGCATTGAAATCTTGAATATATATTGTATCATTGGGGTATGAAACAATTATCAGATGACGACATTATGCAAATGATTGGCGCAGAATATGCGCCCGATGATGATGCAACAAAACGCGCGGTGCGTGCCGAACTGCATTTATCAAAACGCATCCCAAAACCAGCCGCCCCCACCCCAGATAATATTGTTATTGATTTACATATGAAAAGTATTGATGAAGCGTGGTCTGAAATAATGAACGCAGCGACATCGGGCGCAAAATCCGCAAATATTATTACTGGGGCCAGCGGTGTCTTGCATGAACTTTTTCCACAATGGGCGCGCGAAAGTATTTTAACGCCATATATCGTTGATTTTCACGCAATTAACAACGGTTCTTTTTTCGTGCGTTTCCATCATAAAAAATAATGACATTGTTTGCGAATTGTTTAATAATAGTTTCCGAAAGGGAAAACTATGCCAAAAGTAAAAACAGTTTATGACCATATTCGCCAAAATAATATTAAAACAGCATTGCTGGTCGCGCTGTTCCCGTTGATTTTTATCGCTTTGGTGTTTTTATTCACTTGGTGTGTTGTGCCGTTGAATGATGCAATAAACACGACGATGCGCGTCGCAATTCCGACATTAATTGGGTGTATGATTTGGATGATAATATCGTGGGCGTTTGGGGATGCAATGATGTTGTCCGCCACAGGCGCACACGAAATACATGACACAGATGCCCAATATAGCGAAGTATTCAAATCGGTTGAAAATGTCGCATTGGCGGCGGGCTTGCCAACACCACGCGTGTATATCATTGATGATGATTCACTTAACGCGTTTGCAACGGGGCGCAGCCCACGCGACGCGTCGGTTGCCCTTACCCGCGGAATTATCAAAAAATTAGACAAATTGGAATTAGAGGGTGTTATCGCCCACGAATGCGCCCATATTGGAAACCGTGACATTCGCCTTGATATGTTAATTATCACTGGGGTTGGGGCCACGGTGTTTGCCGCCGATCTTATATACCGTATGGCGATTTATGGTGGTGGCAATAACGACAACGAAGATAACAAATCGGGCGCGGTAATGTTGATGGTGTGGTTGGCATTTACAGTGTTTAATACCATTGTGACCCCGTTATTACAACTGGCGGTGTCGCGCAGTCGTGAATACGCCGCCGATGCAACCGGCGCGCATATTACACGCAACCCAATGGGGCTGGCGAACGCGTTGCGCAAAATAAGCGGCAAAAGCGAAAGCAAAAAACTTGGTAATATGCATTCAATGGCAATCGCATGTATTGCCGAACCACGCGCGCGCGGTTTTATGGGCGATGTGTTTTCAACACACCCCGCCACTGAAAAACGCATAGCACGTCTGGAATCTATGGGGAAAATAAAATGAAATACACAACTTTATTTGCGATATTAACATTGTGTGCCACGCCAACAATGGCGGGTGCAATAACGCCATACCTTTCCGCCGGCGTGACCAGCGGTATTCAAAATAACGGCCGTCACGCATCAACGGCATATAACACGCTTTGGACAATAAACGGTGGCGTGCAATACGCATTAACGAACAATATTTCGATGCAGAACGGCATTGAATACGCGATGGGCGATTACACATTTAAAAGTGATGTCGGTGGCATAGACTATGAATACGACACGAAAACAAAAATCTATATGGGCAACATTGTCGCATCGTTTCACCCGACGGGTTTTAGTTCCAGTATCTATGCCGGTATCAGCGCGGGCGTCACCAATTACGACACAACATTGAAAAGCCCGTATGCCGCCCCCACCGAAAGCCACAGCACATTTACATATGGCGCATCGGCGGGTATCAGTTTGAATATAATTGCCGGAATCTATGCTGATTTTGGTGTGCGCTATTTAACCACTGCGGACGCAGGGTCGGACGGCAACCTTATCACCACCGGCGGAATACATATGGGTTTTTAGGGAAAAGAAAACACCGCATAACGCGGTGTTTTTCATCAAATCGTGGCGCGCCCATTCATTCCCCTTGATGAATAATAATAAAAATCAAAAAAATCTCTCTCGGTCGATTTTTTAAGATTTTTTTAATTGTTCATCTGCGTATTGGTCATGCGCACATACTGTGCTCTGACCGATCCTTCTGGGCGTGCTTTGTCATAAATTAAAAACCACCCATTCGGGTGGTCTTGAATTTATGGCGCGCCCAGAAGGATTCGAACCCTCAACCTTCTGATCCGTAGTCAGATGCTCTATCCAATTGAGCCATGGGCGCAACGGTGTTATATTTTATATCAAAATATCACGATTGCAAGAAAAATATTGATTTTATCTTTCACGCATGTGACGCGATACGGCTACACTTATTTGTGCCGCCAATACTATTGCACCACCCATCAAAAGCACACCCCAGCGCAACAACTGGACGCCACCATAAACACCAATGTAAAGCAACGCAACCAACGCCACCCAACGACCAGTACAAAACGAAATCTCGCGCAGGGTAAGGTATTCCGATTTATAATTATTCGTCACCATATGCGATTGCCCCAGATTAAACATAACCGCATCACAAATGTGATAAACTATATTCATCGCGGTCGCATACACGAAATTGTACATTAAAAATGTAATTCTGTCCGGCGACACACAAAACGCACCAATGCCCGCCAACAACATCAGTACACAAATCTGTGTCACAAATGTAAAATAACGCCGTTGCGAATAATGACTGTAAACCGCAGATACAAGAACGGTGCAAATCGCAAAAGCCGTCGTAAAGAACCCAAGATTCAAATCGGTATGAAAAAGATATATCGTGTACATTGTGACGGTTGTTCCAATTAAATCCGCGAAACCACGCAATCCCTCGCCAAGGAACATGTGGCGAATTACCGGAAAGCGCATAATGCGCCGTGTAAATCCCCTAAAATCAATGGGACAGCTGTCACAATGACGCGACCGACCCAACATAAACAGTAATCCAAATTCAATACATATTATGACCAGCATCACCCGCGCCATGTCCACAAATGATCCAATCGTTATAAATATACCCAATACGGTCGGTGCAATAATACTGACTGCGTTGCGCCACGCGCTTTTAATGCTGATGAACCGAGCCATTTGATGTGGTGCAATCTTTTCTGTAAGCATCAGGTTAAATGGGAAACTGTAAAAAACCTCTACCGCGCCATAAAGTGCGCCAATAAAAAATAATTGTTCAATCACGTTATCCCCAAGTATAATTAACGCCGCCATCAACACCACATATGCCACCAAATGTAACCCAAATATAAAAACCTTGTTATACGCTTTGCACAAATAAGCAATAAATATACTGCCAAAACCCAAAACCCAATATTCCATAAGGCGAAATATTGATACCGCCACAATATCATTGGTCGCCAGGCGCATTATATACGCCACCAAAAACGACCCGACAAAAACATCTGTCAGTTTACGCAGTGATGAAAACGCTATCAAAACCCACGAATCGCGGGAAAGTTTTTGAAACATCTCTCTCTTCTGTGTGGGAATTATATCATATATTGATACAAAACACTTTTATTTTTTATGTATGCGCTGTAAAATTCTGGATTATGTGGCGGATGATATTTGCTTTTTTATTGGCGAGTTGTATGGCGGGCACCGCACCGCACGACGATTTTACAGTTGTTGCGCCGGCGCGCCACGATTTAATAAAAACGCCACCTTGTGTGGTGTTTTTTATTAAACTTTGTTGATGCCGCCCAGAAGGATCGGTCAGAGCACCGCAGGTGCGCATGACCAATACGCAGATGAACAATTAGCAACCATGCAAAAACGGATATTTTTAATAGAGTTTTTGCGTCTATGGTTGGTTATTGTTCATCAAGGGGAATGAATGGGCGCGCCCAGAAATTTATGACTACACCCCATCAAAACGGCTTTCGTTTCCTTCTGTCACCTCTAATACCTTAAAAAACTTAACTTCTGCTGGAATCTCGTCAAAAATAGTACTCGTAAAAACCACTTTTTCTTTTGGTAAAACATTGGCTTCAAAAAGTGGAACCTGACCTATTCTTATCCCATCACCATCGTATAAATATATTTTTATAATTACCCCTCGCAACGTTTTATCTGTAAGATTCTCAAAAGTAGCACACACTGCTCTAAACTCCCCTCGGATGATCGTACAAGCATGTATATTTGCAACCTTATATTTTGCTGTTTCTACATATATTTTTTCTGTTGTTTTCGATTGTGCCGGACTGCTACTAGAAACATTATTTTCGTATTTTACATCTGTAACATCAAAATCACCTACGTGTTCAATCGTTTTGGACGACAAATACCCAACTTCTGCAGTACTTGGATTTTCTTTTATCATTTTGTGGTTTTCAGAACCATTCTCACTCTGTGAATTATTTACAGGTCTAAATATTACTTCTTCCTTGGTTATGTCTTTCTGCACAACTTTATTATCTGTGGGATCACTTTTTCCATTATACCACCTTTCAAGCGACTTTGCATCCTCTTCACTCATCCCCACATACGATGCCATGCGTTGCAATTCTAGCGTTTCTTCCATCACATTTTTCACTGGATTCCAAGCACCAACAATGTCTGGAAAACATAAAACAGCCAGAAACAAAAAAGATCGTGCCCCCCACTTCTTTTGCATTTTAATTCCTTTTTATCCGACAACACGACGACATGTTTCACATCGCCAATACCTATTAGAAAGCGCACACAACAGCCAAATTATCAGCCAAAAACCTGTAATAAGTGTCATTATTAAGTGAAAAATATGAGATGTTGAATGTTTATACACAATTGTTTCTTTATGACAATATGGGCAAATAGCAACTTTACGTATCTTCATTTTTCACTCCAAATCTCAATCTTTATTATACCACAAAACAGGACTACAATCAAATCTTGGATTGCTTTACCGCGTTCCTGCAAACAAAAACACCAGAATACCATCTCCGCCCGTTGCCCCCCCCCAACGAAGGGGAATATCCCACTTGAAAACAAAATTATTTTCACTATAATAGTATGTGTGGGGTGGTGATATGACACCGATTTAAAATCCCACAAAATCTCAAAGTAAAAATCTCATCAAACTTTTCGGTTGCCACGCGGGGCACCGATGGTGTGTCGTGTCGTTGGTTTCCGAAATACAAACAAAAAGGAAAACAACTATGCATAAAATTCAAAAGGCCGTTGTATTCGCGGCAAAAAAACACGCAACACAAGTGCGCAAAGGAACCATTGTACCCTATATCGTTCATCCATTGGGGGTTATGGAAATGCTGATACGTGCCGGTGCATCCGAAAACGCAATCGTTGCGGGCATACTGCACGACACATTGGAAGATACCAACACTACATACGCGGAACTGGTAAAAAACTTTGGCAAACGCGTCGCGGACATTGTGCGCGCCTGTTCCGAGGCCGACAAATCTTTGCCATGGGAAAGACGCAAAATCGCCGCATTGGATGCGATACAACAATGTGATGACGAAGACATTTTGGCGGTATTTTTTGCCGACAAAACCCACAATTTGCAATCTATTCATCGCGATTGGATTGAAACCGGTGGCGAAATGTGGCACCGGTTCAAACGCGGCGAATGCGAACAAATGTGGTATTATGGTGAAATCTGTGAAATAGCCAAGAAAAAGGTAAAAACTATTCGCCCTGAATTACGTGGGTTGCTGTTGGGATACTGGTGGGAATTTGATAAATTCAACAAACACCGCATAGAAATCATGACTGATTTTGACCGCAAGTGCGCCGGTATAGACCGCGAAGATTGGGACCCATGGTATGATGAAGAATTTTTGGGATTAACACCATGGGAACGTTTGATGGGAATCAAAGAAAAAATGAAAGAACAATAAACCACTTTCCTTTTGCGCCGCCACATTATAAAATCAAATTATGTGGCGGGGGATAATTGCATTTTTATTGGTGGGCTGTGTGGGCATTGGTGCAACCGATGATATGGTTGTTGTTGCGCCGACGCGCCACGATTTATATGATGTTGCAACATTACAGAAAATCACCACCGCAAATGACCCTGTGCATATTTATATAGAAGGTGACGGCCACGCGTTTGATGATATGGGCGCATCAACCAATAATCCAACGCCAAAATCACGTCTGGTGCGCGATATGGCGGCGGCGGACAATGCGCCAAATGTTGCGTATATTGCGCGTCCATGTCAATTTGTGATGGATGAAAAATGCAACCCGACCGATTGGACAACCGGACGATTTTCGCGTGCGATGGTTGATTCCGTTGCAAGTGCGATAAAAACCATTGTGGATAATCGCCCTGTTATACTTGTTGGCTATTCGGGTGGCGCGATGATTTCAGGGTTAATTATACAAAACCACCCCGAATTAAATATCAAAAAATGGATAACCATTGCCGGCGTATTAAATCACAGCGATTGGACACAATATTTTGGTGATGCACCGTTGATACACTCGCTTAACCTGAACACATTGCCGCGTGTGTTGGCGACACATTACGTCGCGGAACATGATAAAGTTGTGCCAAAAACACTGTCAGAAAAATGGTTGGCGGATGAACAAGTTATTGTTGTGCCTAATGCAACACACGGCGATATAAAAATTCGAAATTTAAATTTTAGCGACTGAATACCAGCACACGAATTTTTCCCCCAAGGTCTTTGTCCGCGCGCACAAATTTCCACCCCGCCCCATTAAAAACAGAACGAACTGCGCGCGACATTCCCGCACCAATTTCCAAATACAGACGGCCACCGGTTTTAATCAACGATTGTGCGTTGGCGGCAATCTGTTCATATGCGTGCAACCCGCTGTTTTCTGCATATAATGCAATTT
>ODAJ012177629.1_pt1 | contig 16174 bp, 11 predicted proteins | sample 1539241 | NCBI WGS metagenome assembly ODAJ01 (sample SAMN02144231, study PRJEB22623) | gut metagenome | biome: sheep rumen | host: Ovis aries | place: New Zealand
GCATTCACATTAACGACTCTCTTCATGAGGATTAGTTCCTTTCTCATGATATTCAATGTCTGAAGCAGTCCACTCTCGCCGTTTGCATGGGCCATATTCCTCTTGAACCGGTCGCTCGCGTCATCAAGCCTCTTGTTGACCGCCTCGATCATTTTGCCCGTAAAGCGCTCTGCGACGCCGGACTGCCACGGAAGCGTTCCCCGTTCCATGGCAGCGACAACCTCTTCATCGTTCTCATGATTCTTAAGCATATCGAAAAGACTGATCCAGTCCGAATACGTCGATGGTGTTCTTATCATACTCTGTGTTTCCTCCTGACCACGACCTGCGGCGGGACAATATCCCAGTCCGGAAGTCCTTGTGCCAGTGCGGACGACTCACCCTGCTCGAGAAGGCTCATCACAGTCTCGGCATCACTGACATCGATCTGTTTATTATTTTTGACTGCATCCACTGCGGTTGCAAATGCCCCCGCCGCCGCAGTAGGCGTCGTCGCCCCGGTAAATCCGGAGCGGGCAAAACCGTTATCCGGTCTGTCCGGTTCTTTTTCAAAAGCTCCCTCACCGTGCCTTGCAAATCCCGCAGCCTTGACAGGCTCCTCCTGCGGGACCGGTTCCGATTCAAATGCACCGAATGTCTGTGGGGCCGGCTCCGACTCCACCGGTTCCGCCTCAAACACTGCCGGCTCAGTTTCAAACGCTGCCGGTTCCTCCTGTGGGACCGGCTCGTCCTGCGCTGCCGGCTCCTCCTGCGGGGCCGGCTCCTCGAAGACACCAAATGTCTGCGGGGCTTCCTCCGGTTCCGGCTCAATCGCTGCCGGCTCCTCCTGCTGTGTCGGCTCCTCGAACACGCCGAACGTCTGCGGGGCTTTCTCAGTCTCAGGCTCAAATGTTATTGGTTCCGGCTCGAACGCTGCCGGTTCCTCCTGCGGGACCGGCTCCTCAAACACGCCGAACGTCTGCGGGGCTTCCTCCGGCTCAGGCTCGGGCTCAAATGTTATCGGCTCCGGCTCATATGTTACTGGCTCTGGCTCGGGCTCAAATGTTATCGGCTCCGGTGCAAACGCTGCCGGCTCCTCCTGCGGGACCGGCTCCTCGAACACGCCGAACGTCTGTGAGGCCGTCTCAAACTTCTCTGTCTTCGGTTCAGGCTCAAATGCTACCTGTTCAGGTTCAAATGCTACCTGTTCCGGCTCATACGCTGCCGGTTCAGGCTCAGAAGTTACCGGTTCCGATCTTACCGGCTCAGTCTGCGGAAGCTCATTCGAAATCTCCGGCTCCGGCTTGGGGTCAAGAACCATTAGCTTTGCGCCGCATCTTACGCAGAAGCGATACCCTGCTTTATTTGGTGTCCCACACTTTGTACAGAATATTCTGCCATTATTAAAATTATCGTTCATACCGCACCTCCATCAGACATTCGTCCTTACATGACGACGGGTTCCGGAGAGTTTCCTCACATACTGCTCGGGTGATATCTGCTCAAGGAATTCGACCACGTCAGCAGCCCTGGCATCCTTTTGATTAAATTCAGCTATAAAGTCTACGATTTCTGCCATCAAAGCACGCAGAATTTCAATGCTGCTCCTTATCAGATTATCATAGTCCTGAATAATGCGCTGCCGGTTGTTCTCTATCGCCTTCTTGCTGCTGAAATGCTTCACGATAAAGAAGGCTCCTGCAATCACGGCAATAATGCCGAGTAAATATCGTTGAGTAATCAACATAACCAGACCGACGATGCCGATCGCACCTCCTCCGTACAAGCAGAACTGGTCAAAGCTGGACATGACACATTTAGCCAACTTTGCGTCCCTTTCCTGAGCAAGCTGAGCAATCATTCTGCCCTCAACCTCCTGCTCGTTTCGACCGTCCTCTGTCCTGTCCTTAAACGTTCCTATTGCTATATCAATGTACTGAGGAATCCTCATGCGATTCTTAGCCGTAACATCATTATATGCATTGATGATCCAGTCTTTGGTCAGAGCAATTGCAAATTTCTGAGTGGAGCAGCCTGCACCCGAGCCCTCCGGATCCATAGCGGCATCAGTGAGCAGCTGGGTAAAATCCTTGTGCGTGTCATAAACCTGCTGTTCAGCGTCCATAACAGTTTTCGCACGCCTCTCATCACCTTCAAAATCCTTGACAAGCTGCTCATAGCGTCTCTTTTTTCGAAGCGGCAGCTCCTCATCGTCAAAGTCGGAAACAAGGCTGTCGAGAATTCCATCGAGCTGGTCTCGCAGAGCGGCTGTTGAAGTCTGCTGCTGATAAATATTAACGAAGTAATCCAGCATCGTACCGTGAAGTTCCGCACCCTCCATGACGTCAACGAGCTGCTTCCATGTGGGGCTGTACTTCGGGAGATATGTATAGGTCGACTGATAAACCTTTCTCTTGCTTTCGATAGCTTTGGACCACTGGTCCGTCTGCTGTTCTACAAATCCGGGCTTACTGATCAGGTTATCCAGCCATTCGTTAATGGTCTTTGAAATCAATCCTTCAGTATCCGCTCCCATAAGGCCGCTGGCATAAGCGTCCAAAATGATGACCGTCTTACGGTCCAGATCTTCCTCGTCCTGATTATCCAGATATCTTTTCGTCCACTGAAGACAGCTGCTCGCCCTGTCCGCTCTCCTGCAGACCAGAGCAAAGAACAGCGACGTCTTCTCATCGTTTCTGCGAATGCCTTCCCGCACTGCCCTCTCTGCGATATCCTTTTTATCGTTGATCCATGCAGCGAGAGCGACAAGGCATGGAGCAAGCCAGTACCCGGGGGTCTGGACCATCAGCTCCTCTGATATAGTATTAATCGTCGACTGGCGGACCAGTCCCAGGTCATCTGCCTGCAGAATACCCGTAGCCGATCTGCGGACAACATCATAATGTCCATACTTCTTGTTGAGCTCATTGTCAAACTGAACAAGTCGTGTCTCCGCCTGGGCAAGACGGTTGGCCTTTCCCTGCGCAACGACGTACTCTTCGAACTCTCTGGCAAGTGCAGCAAGCTCATTATTCAGCGCGACGACTTTATGGTCGACGCTGCCCACATTATCCTCAATATCCTGGAGTTTGCTGCCGACGATCTGAAGATTTCTCTCGATGATCGACAGGTCAGCTGTCTGAATAATACGATCTGCCATATGCTTTTCCCTCCTCGTCATTAGTATTCCGGGTAATGCCTGTCTGAGTAATACTTATTCAAAAGCTTAACATTTGCAACTTCAGTCGAATTCAGATATGCATCAGTAAACTGAGCTTTTGGAATAGAAGGCGTATACCATGTCTTCTGCTTAAAGTAATTCAGCCAATTCTCATTTGCAAAAATGTAACCGTGTCTTGCGTATATCTCGTTGATACAGTAGCGCACCTGGCCCGCTGTCATCCCATTCACATCCGCGTAAGACCAGGCACGGGTGCCCGAATCGGGATATGCATAGGATGTCGCTGTGTCGTTCGGTATAGAAATCAACTGACCGGTTGATGCATCAACGATATTGACCTGGCTGATAGGCTGTGGCGGAACCTCTGTCGGGGTCGGCGTCGCTGTTGGGACCGGGGTCGGCGTTGCCGTCGGGATGGGCGTTGCCGTTGGCGTCGGAGTAGGCGTAGGTGTCGAAGTAACAGCATCGTCATCATCTCCATTGTCATCCGATGAATTCGTATTCCTCGATTCAACTATCGTCGGTGTCGGCGCAGGTGAATCACCGCCATCAATAATTTTCTCTATCAGCGGTGCAATCACAAGAAAGCCTATGAGCATCGCCGCAACTGCCGCAGCGATTATCGCGATTATCATCACAACAGGTTTCTTCTTTTTTGGTGGCGGCGTGGGATCAATGTAGTAATTATCATATGAACCGGAATCATATTCATATAGATTTTGTGAAGTACTTTCATGTGCAGGCGGGATTGAATTATCAAATTTAAATGTTGGGTCATCCCCCTGACCGTGAAGTTCTGCTGTCACATCCGGTTCAGGATCACTGCCAGACAAAATACCGGAGAATTTGAACCCGCAGTAAGGGCAGAAAGCAGCTCCCCCAGGCAATTTCTCGCCGCAATTAGGACAGAATTTTGCTTCTCCGCCGAATTCATTTGACGAATCTGTTCCGTCCCAGTTCGAATTTTTCCATGATGTATTATCCATGTCATCCCCCTCTGTTATTTTGTTTTTGCAAATCCTAAGCGGCCCTCTTTTTACTGACACAAAACTATAACTTTAAAAATTATAGCACATATATAAAGAAAGTTCGCATATTTATTATCGATTTTCCTGATTACACCCGGCTCCTGCGGTATTTTGTATATCAGGCTCGCTATGCGGTTCTGATATTATTATACACGAACTTAATATTTTGTTTTTGCCATTCATCCGAAAATGCCGACATCCTGTCATGCCTCTTTACCTGATGACCTGTCTACTGGTATTATTATCCTAAGGCATTCGGTATATGCAAAAGTATATCATTCACAGGATTCGGCAAAGCCCCGTCATCCGGTGCAACAGGGCAAAACTTCTAAGATTTATATCATGCAGAGAGGTGTAAGTTTATAATGAAGAGACATACTATGCGAAGAACTCTGACACTGGCAGTTGCTGTATTATCAGTAATTCTCGCAATCAACATCTCAGGGTTCGCCCTTCTCATAACAGTTCCGGCGGCCAGGTACCGTCACAATATTAATCTTGGACATTATTATCTTGTTCAGCTTGATTATGACGGAGCTCTGCGTGCTTATTCAAATGCAATCGACATAGATCCGAAAAAGAGCGATGCATACCAAGGCCGCGCGGATACATATATGAAAATGGGAAATATTGAGCTGGCCTACCAAGACTATCAGAAAGTCGAGGATATCACAGGAGAGGCAGGTCTGGCAGAACGCATGACCGGGCTGAACGATAAAAAACAGGAAGAGCCTCCGTCTGAGAGCGAAGTACAGCATGAAGACTCCAGCACCGTTTCAATAGTTCCCGAAGAAACTCCGGAACCATCACCGATCCCCACCCTTCCGGCACCGGCTTCTACTGACTATGACAGTTTTCTTCAGGCAGTAAAGGATAATCCCTACGCATATTATATCCAAGGGGATTATGCGGAGCCCTTAAATACGTATAGCACTCCTGCTGTAGAATACGCAATAGGAGACCTGGATAATGACGCTGTCAATGAAGTATTCCTGTCGTATACCAATTCCGGTGGCCCCTATAATGTTATAAACACAGAAGTATGGAAATGGAACGTAAATTCTTCCGCTTTCGAACTCTATGCGGCTGATGGCGGATCCGCTCCAACAAAAGATTTTTATTCCACCGGATATATCCGCGTTTACCCTAAAAATCCAAAGACTATGCTCAATCCATTTAGCGTATATGGGTACAATCCGGAGACAAAATCATATGACAGGGAAATCTTCGTTGTCAAAGGTGTGACCCCGAATACAATCCCCAATTACGGCGTCTACTCAGCGGAGGAGGATCTGGATCATGACGGAATAATCTATTATAAAGATAATGAGATTGCGATGACACAGGCAGAGTATGACGCCTTGATCGATCCGTATGTCCCGGACAGAGCACATGTGAATCTGAATTGGCAGCTGCTGACCAAAATCTAGTCAGGCAACTTATATTACGTCTATTGAACTTATGAACACGATGAAGGATCAATGCCATGAAAATAATAACAAGAAAACACTTGAAGTTAATCAGTATAGTCCTGGGTATTATCCTGTGTGCTGAGGTATCAGCATTTGCCTTTCAAATCAAAAATGATTACACCAGTTACAGCAAAAATCTGGATCTGGGAAATAAATACCTTCTGGAAATGGATTATGACAGTGCGGTGACTGCATTTTCCAGAGCAATTAAGATCGATGAAATGACGCCAGACGCATATATCGGCCGAGGCGACGCATATATTGCACTTGGGGACTACGCCAAAGCCTGGGCTGACTATGAAAAAGCCGAAGAGCTTTCCGGCAAACACGACATTCTTTCCGGAAAATTCCCGGAGCGAAGTATCCACGTTTCAGACGACGAGGGTACTCCTGTGTCTGATGCTGATATAGTCCTGACCGGCAGCTCTCATTCCTATACACTTCGTACGGACAACAACGGGGATGCTGCCGATACAGTATTTCCTGACACCTATGCAATGACAGTTAGCAAAACGGATTATCAGGAAGAGACACAGACGATTGATATCTCCTACAGTTCCTCTGCAGAAGTCGGGGTCTCCGTCACCCTGATTCCCGTTACGCCGCGAATCACACCGGAAGATATTAAGCTGGTCGAGCTTAGCGAAAATATTACAAATACAGTCTCCGTAGACGGGCTGAACACCGATACGATCTCATTCCGGTCATTTTCTGCAGATGAAGTGTCCACAGAAGTCAATGTTAATGTAAACGAAATCGCTTTTACTTTTGATTCCTCAATATCCTTTTCAAAGATAGACGGCGCTTATGCCACAGATCTCAATGTTAATGATGACTATAGAAATATCCTCATTTGTTTGTACGGATTAGATGATGAATCCGAAGTCTGTGTCTTATGTTATAACTCCGAAAAGGTAGAAAAAGCGGGAAGCATCTATGGTTTTTTGGATCTGGACAGTACATGGGGAGACGGCATTTTCAATTCTTTCATAAACAGCTATGAAGGAGACAGAAGCTATGGGCTCATTGTCTCAAGGTTCGAACAGTACATTGATGGTCTCAGCCTGACAGAAAGGGAAAATAAATCCGGCTATTTTTCAGACGTGTACAATCAGCGCGGCTTCAACGTCGGATATCCGCTGGTGTTGATCGGCAATCTGCCTCTTTACAGCGATGCAGGCTGCAGTCAGCCAATCGGCAGCATCCCTGCAGGAACACCGGCATCCATAACATCCAGTATGAGAGGTCCTTACGGATATATATCCGGTGTCACCTACTATGTAGAAAGTTCTGCCGGCAACGGTTGGGTGAATCATGATGGGCTCAGGTCCGCGTTAAATAATTATTTCGCTGCGGGATGAAAGATTTTTGTATAATAGCTGTATCTTTAGTAGAACGCTTTTGGAGGGCTTTCTATGATTAACAAAAAAAGAATTCTAATATCATTTTTAGTCGCAATTCTTTCGTTAAATGTACCTGCGTGTGGAAATACATCGTCCAGCACTGCTGCAGACAGCATATCAACTGAATCAGAAAGTGAGGTTATAATAAACATGACAGAAGATCAAAAAAAGTTCCTGATACATAACTCTGTAAATGAGGAGGCCGTCAAAGAAGGACGTTTAAGAGATTGGCAGATAGAATTGCTGCGTAAATACGATTTCTGCATGGAATACTTGTCTGATGAATACCCGGACCACAATTTTGAGATTACCACATATGACAACATCAACTCTACAACTATCAAGTTTATTGTTATACCGGACAATGACGAAAGCCTGGTATTCACGGCAAATGTTTTTGATGAAAACGGCAATCTGTCCGCAACAGATTCTTTTAATTAACGGGAGGCCTGTATGTCTCAAGTCCTTTCAGAAGAACAGCTTCTTTTAATAAATAATCTATTGTATCTGTCAGATAATCCTCCACTGCATGAAATGAAAGCCGGGCAGACCATCGGAGAATTGCTGGGATCAGTTGAACCAACTCAACTTGATCCTTCAAAAGAATATACTTTTTTTACCACCGGCAAAGAGTGGAGCAATATCATAAGCGCTGTTAAATCAGATCCGCAAGTATCTAATCTTATGATCAGTCAGTCCCACACAGACGCACACTATGGTGGGACGAGTTTCCTATTGACCAGTCCAGATAAAAGCGAGGCCATTGTTGCTTTCAGGGGAACTGCTACTGCTGAATGGAAAGATAACTTCACAGGCGGCGGTCCGACAAACCTTCCGGATCAAGTATCTACAGAATGCCAGAAAAACGCTTTGGAGTGGTATCAATCCCTTGATTTGGATTCATACCAGAATATTACGGTCACAGGGCATTCCAAGGGCGGAAACAAGTCACAGTATATAGCGATTCTTGATAATTCAGTTGACAGGTGCGTTTCATTCGACGGCCAGGGTTTTTCAGATGAATTTTATGAAAAATACGCCGATCAGATTGCGCATAACAAGAATAAGATTGTTAATTGCAGTGCGGAATCGGATTATGTGAATTTCTTACTGAACTCTGTCGGTGAACAGAAATACTACAAAGGACACGATTATGGCAGTGATGCAGCATTTGCCGAAAATCATGCTCCCAATACTATGATGACCTTTGACGAAAACGGAAAACCGGTCATGATTCCGAGTTCTCAGAGCGAAGACATTGAAAATCTTGACAAGTTCCTAAACAGCTATTTGAGGGCTGCAGATAAGAAGGAAAACGCCCTGGCACTTGTCGGTGATCTCGTTCAGAGTATTCAAAACAAAGGCAGCACTCAGGATTTTATTAATATTCTCGCTGACGGAAGTCATCAGGAGGATGTCGCGTTCCTCCTTGCATATATATTTGCCTACCGTGACGAGTATCCTGAAATCGCTGACTCAATTAAAAGAGTTTTGAATGGTCTTGGGATGAAAGATGCCGATTCTATCATAGATCTTCTGATTGATTTGCAGGATAATAATGTTCTGGATAATCTCGCGCAAGGGCTTGGTCAGTTCGCACAGTTCGGTCTTGTGCAGGGTGCAGCCATCGGATTCATCAACGATAAATATGGTTTAAAATTGACAGATGAACAATACCAGAATATATGCAACATGGTTGTTAAAGCAGGCGACAAATTAAACAGCATTCAGGTAAGCCCGAATTCAGGAGCGGACAGGTCCCTGCTCAGTCCTGCATTTTATATAAATATTGATTTCGTACGATCAGCGGCTGAACAACTGGCTGAAGTCGCCGACAGGACGAATACTCTGGCACAGGAAATTAATGCTGTTACCGGAACCTTGAGCGGCACTTTAATTCTTGTAAAACCCTTTATTAAGCTTCGAGCTAATCAAATCAATACCGCTTCCGGAAATTTGAGCAAGTATTCGAGCAGCTTAGAAACCATTATTGAAACGTACTCAAGCGTCGAATCAGATAATAAGGCTGCATTGACTTCTCGTATCATACGAGTATAACTCCTTAGAATATATGTCTTGGCATTTTTCAGGCTGAACTTTGTTCAGCCTTTTTTGTTCCCCACACTCCAACTGAGCATAAGCATAGGGCTGCCATCCTTAAAATCAACGGCTTCGTACCATTCGTCTGTACAAACATACCGTCTGTCGCAAAACGCCCTTATCATAGTTCCCACCTTATATACTGTAAACATGAACCGATGAGCAATATACAAAATAAGGAGGAAAATATGATTTGCGAAAAATGCGGTACAGAGAATATCGATAACGCAAGGTTCTGCATCAAATGCGGCCAGCCCCTATCCCCGGATAAAGCTGAAACAGCACAGGAAGATACGTCTGTTTCTGAAGAAGCTCCCGTTAATGCAGACAAAGCTGTAAGTTCAAAGGGAAAGCCGGATCTGAACCGGCTGACGGGTAAGCTCAAATCAGTTCCGAAAAAAGTTCTGTTTGGTGTCCCCGCTGCAATAATTGCAATTGCAGTGATTTTATTCATTTCAATGCAATCCGCTAAAACTATCGACCTAAACAAGTATCTTGAGATTCAGACGACCGGATATGATGGCTATGGTACCGCTTATGTATCTATCGACTGGGCGGCACTTGAAAAGGACCATGGCAATGATGTTTCATTTTCAAAAGCCTCACACGGTTTGCTGGATCTCTGGCAGACCCCGATGGAGGCATTTCAGGATTGCGTTGCAGTTCGACTTAACAAATACGACGGTTTATCGAACGGAGACTCGGTGAACTATACATGGGACATTAGCAGCGACCTGCAAAAATATCTGGAGTGTTCAATCACCTATAAAGATGGTGAGCATACAGTTTCAGGGCTGGAGAAATTAGAGACTTTTGATGCATTTGCTGATGTGGAGGTCACCTTCAGCGGCATCTCTCCAATGGGCGATGCCAAAATCAGCTATAACGGATCCGATTTCAGCACCTATGATTTCATCTGTGATAATACATCCGAATTAAAAAACTGTGATACTATCGAGGTGAAATTGTCCAGCGCTGATATGGGGTATTATGCAGAGCGATTTGGGAAAATTCCTGAAGCTACCGCAAAAACATATACTGTCAGCGGCTTACAGGAATACGTGACAGCCTTCTCTGACCTGACAGAAGACTTTATGAACAATACAAAAAAAGAAGCTGAAGATTCGATTTACTCCTATGTCGCGAAATCTTATTCGAAAGAGTCTTCTATGAAGAATCTAGAGTATGCCGGCTACATTTTCGATCATATTAAAAATGAAAACACACCATATTCCGTTTACAATCACTTATATGTGATCTATCGAGGAGATGTATCCAACTCAGATAACAAATTCGCCACTACAAAAGTCTATTATCCTGTAGAGTTCACTAACCTTGTAAAGGGAACAGGCGATGAGATCAGTTTTGGTCAAAACGAGGGGATTCCTGGATTTTCAGAGTTAGGCAGCTTCTGGTACACAACATCAGGGTACACCAACCCATTAACATGCTACACAGAGCTTGTCGATGGAAACAGAGATGAGTATACAGCAGAGTATGGAGATGGCTTTGAAGTTTTCTGCGAACATGAAGAGATCACGAAATTGGAGGACATCTCTGAAGAGTATAAAGAACAGCTGCGTACTGATGCCAAAGACAGAATCGAGAGTTATATGGCAAGTGAAAAAAAAGACACCATGAACCTGGCCGACCTGAACTTAGCGGGAGAGTACTTGCTTACTGCCAAGTCTCTGGGCGAAGATTACGGGCAGAACAACAAATATGTCGCTGTTTATTCCGGCACAATTTCGAGTCCGGGCGGAAAATTCGAGTCAACGACCGTTTACTTTCCTGTCGAATACGATGGGCTGGTAAAACTTCCCAATGGCGAGTATATGACTTCCAAAACAGTCGGAATGCTGGGCAACACATACCTCGACCCTAAAAATTATTGGTATAGCTTTAATGGGTACGTGGATGGCACACAAATGTATTCGGATATTGTAATGGCGAATCGTGACAACTATACATACGAAGTATCAGAGGGGCTTAAATCTTTCGGGGAATGAAAAAGTGGGGAGCAGCAGTATACCGGCTAGACGATTCTGGCCTTGAATGATACATGCTCAACTAAAATCGGCGCAGCTCTTATAAGGAGCCTGCGCCGGTTTTTTCAATCAAATCTTACCCTGTTCCGCTTTTTACTTATCCCGCAAGACCAATACCTTCACAAGAATCCTTAAGCATCTTATGGGTAACATACCCACTGACAGAACCTCCGGTTACAAGGAGCTTGCCGTAGGCTGTAACCTCAGGATATTCACAACTGACACTGGTTCCCGCCGAAATAGATCCCACAGCTGACGTACAATTTGGGTCCGCATATACAGTTAAATTCGAGGAAAGCGGTACGATAAATCCCTCTTCATACGTACTGTCGGATTCGTATTTCGCCTTCCGCCCACTATGCACTTTGACCCGTTCTGCTGATAAATCATGCGCTGAAATCTCGGGACGAGCCACAAAACGGCCATAATCACGCATAGCCACGCCGATATCAAGCTCAAGCAGAACCGTTCCATCTCCGCTTGCTGATTCCGGAACCAGCCACCCATCGAATTCACCGATCATACTAATATCATCGTCGTTAAAAGCAAACAGTGCTGTTCTGCTTTCAGTATCCTCTCCAATAAATGTTACAGCAATATTGTAGTAGGAATCGCTGATATCGATATCTGTCACATATACATCAATTTGAAAAAGGCCCCAGACCGGATCATTGCTATAAGATTCAGCAATATCATTTACATAAAGATTTAACCTGACACAGTCATCCGTTGTTCCAGAATCGTCGTATCGAATCCGGTATGTTTTTCCGTCAGCGCCAATACTGCTCTCAACTCCGGACTTCAGGGTCGTAATCCCTATAAACGTCCTGCCCTTATTTGCAGGAGCGTTGCCTGCCTCCTGAGCTACGCCGGCGACCTCATCAACAAACTTAATTTCTATCTGATCGACAACGATTCCGCCGCTTTCCGCCGACAGCTCTGTCTTTACAGTCTCATAGCTCTCTTTGTTAATCTCTACGCTGTATTTTTCCGGGAAAACCACTTCCGATATGCTGCCGGTGCTATCTGTCACAAAATCATAGGAATGGTCACTCCCTATCAGACGGACGGCTGCTCCGTCAACGCCCGCTCCGTCCGGCGATACGACAGTTATTACAGTCGGACCGATCCTGTTCCTCAGAATACTTGTATCTCCCGAGATGTCCTGGGCTTTTTCATAGTCCGCCCATGCATTTGCATACTCTTCCTTTGCTTTATAGGCATCGCCGCGTCCGATGTACGCGTCCGCATTCATGCCGTCGATCGCTATTGCCTTTGAAAATGCACTGATCGCGCTGTCATAATCCTCTGCCAGAAGGTATTTGTTTCCCAGATCCATGTTTCTGGACACACTGCCCGGACTCTTTTTCACCTGATATAACAAAATTCCGGCTCCCATACAGAGCAGTACACCAAAAATAGCTGCCACAATTTTTAAAGCTTTACTGACACTCATTTTTCTTTCCCCCATTAGCTGAACTACTCTGCCTGCCACACTATTTCATGAGGACAAAAATCATCCGATTTATACGATACTGATTTACATATATTAGAAATTCTCGTGATATAGGTCTGAGAAAAATACGATAAGTATATCTCTGCCTATAGCAAAAAAGGAACTGTGCATAATATAGTCCCTATAAATTCACGAGAATTCTTCGTCAAAGATTAAAAATACTTCCATTCGATAGCTTTCAAAGCCGGTGTATCATTAATTCTTGACATAAGCTGCTCATACTCTTCCTCTGTCCCCGGCCTTGAGGCTTCTCCCTCATCGGGTTGGATCAATATTTCATTTCTCATGTCACTTAAATAATAGACCATTATTTTCTCAGATGTATTTGGTGCCAGGCGATAGACCTTTACTTCATCACCTACTGACAAAAATGTTCCTTCTTCTATATAATTTCCTTCCAGGATCCGCAATTCTTCATCCCTGTAATTTCCCGCTTCATTGATCCTATGGACAGAGGTTCCGTCGTATGCAAATATATCCCATGCGTAATATGACTGGCCATCTATGCTGGCAATCACAAGTTCAGGCACGCCGTCATCTGATAAATCTAAAAATGAATATCCCAGAGCATCACCTATTGGGTGAATTATCGCGTTTTCATTTATATCCGCATTTACATCTGGCTCTTCGCCATTTCTATGTTTCTCATACTCCGAGCGGTAAACCGTCAATTGATCTTTATAAATCTCTTCCGGGTCAATGGCAGCAGCAGGAGATGGTGTTGGGGTCGGAGTCAAAGAAGGTTCCGGTGTAGGTGTAGGTGTAAGTTCCTCCATCAGCTCATTATATTTTGAATAATCACCGGTCAAATCTCCTGCCTGTTGATAATCTGCTTTCGCCAGTTCATAATTGCCGAGTTCCCGGTAAGCATCACCTCGCTTAATATAGGCGTCAGGCGACATCGGTTTTATCTTGATTGCCTCTGAAAATGCCGTAATGGCAGAATCATAGTCCGCCTCCAAAAGATATTTGTTTCCCAGGTCCAGGTTCCTCGCATACACTTGTTCCTGCCTTATATTAAATACGATTATCACAAGCTCTACGAGAAGCACCAACGCCAGTAGTATACTAATAGTTTTAAAGATTCTCTTTTTGCTCATCATTCTGCCCCTGTTTAATTCTGTTACTAAATTGATGCACCTCTAAGTTCGTCAAACGACACATATCCTTCAACATCACCGCACTTAACATAAACATTAACATTATTTGATTTACATTCCCAGGCAACATTACTTCCCGCCGGTATTGTTCCGCTGATTTGCGAACGGGATATATCTTTATACACCGTAAGGTCTTTATCAGTTGTCGGCCATACACCTTCTTCGAAGTTCCCACTGCCCCCGTTGTACTTCGTTCTGCCGCAATGTACTGTTTTCTCTTCTACAGATAGACCTGTCACAATAAACTCAGGCTGTATTGTAAAGCACCCATACCCCATAACCGGCATACCTATATTATATGTCGTAATTGCTGTTCCATCGCCGGTAATCGATTCAGGTACCAGTTTTCCGATAAAGCTGCCGATCTCTTTTATCTCATCATTATTAAAGGCAAAAATGAAAGTTACTTCCTCAGCATCCTCGCCACAAAGAATTACGATAAAGTTCCCATAAGCGTCTGCATGATTAATATCCGCAACATAGGTTGCTTCAATGGAGGCAAAATACACCCTTTCATCTTCCAGACTAAATGATGCCGTATTATTACTCACACTTAAGTTTAAACCTGCCGCTTCATCATCTATTTCATAAGTACTGTATTGTACACTATATGTTTCACCATCACCATCTGAGTGGATATCCTTACTCTCCCACTCATTAAGTAAAATCACGTCTGAAAAAGCTACTCCTGAAGTTTTATTCTCATTATCCTCGTTTGTCTTATTATCATCTTCTGTAGGAACATCAGACTGTGCTGCAAGCGCGTCAGAGAGCCGCGCATAAGTATAATGAATCACAGAATTACCTAGAGCAGGATATACATGCTCGACATCACAGGTAGCGGGATTACCATTTTCATCATAATTATAGGTGAAAACATTATGGACATATCCTTCATCGGGATGTTCATGGTAATGCTCCTCCGTCCTTACTCTGCCCTTCTCGTCATATTCATAAATCTTCTTATCGTATAGCCGCTCAGATTCAACATATTCAGTCTCTATCTCTTTAACAAGGCCGTCTTTGTTATAGCTATATGTACTTATGTATTCAAACTCAGAGCTGCCATGGCTTTTTTGACGATTTATATCCGAATATCGAATGCCGGTAAGTCTTCCTTTTTCATACGTGAATGACTCTTTTGCCCATATTTCTTCATTCCTAAACAGACTTTTTTCAATCATTCGACCATTCGCATAAATACTTTCAACAGACCACTTCTCAGAAGAACCTCCTTCGTCAGATACCCTGATTTCCACGTTGCCTTCGGCATCCTTTATTTCTGTAAAATTGCGATTATAAAACGAAGTTCCATATGGGGGCTCGGTTCTGTTGATATTATCATAATTATACTGATAAATATGACTGGAATTATTCATAGACATAAGATCTTCTTCATTTCTAAGAATAACATTTCCATAATCATCGTAATCATAGCTTGTTATTGCTGTTAATTCTCCTTGGCTGTTGTATTGCTCTTCATTAACACGGACCCACTGTCTGTCAATAGAATTTATCTCGAACGGTTCAAGATTATTCTCCCGGTACTTGACCTCCAGCTTTTCCTCGATAGACAGGTATCTGTCTTTGGTCACTTTGATTGTATAATCTCCCGGACATATAATCTCTTCCGCATTTCCCTGTCCATCCGTCTTGAGCGATATGGCTTCTCCTGACTCCGATTCTTTTGAAAGCTCAACCAGCGCATCCGATACAGGGGAGCCATCCTGATCAAGTATCGTTAGTTTCGTAACTCCAAATTTGTCACTCAGCAGGTCAAGTGTTTCATCCAACTTCTGAGCATCTTCAAAGCTTTCCCATGCTTTTTCATATTCTCCAAGACCCAGATACGCATCACCAAGCCCAATATAAGCTTCAGATTTTGGATTAGCTTTTATCGCTTCTGAAAATGCCTTGACGGCGTTCTCATAGTCTTCATCTAAAATATATTGGTGTCCCAGATTTAAATTTTTCTGTAAGCACCACCGATTCCCTGCCCGCGAACAACGAGAACAAAGACAAGTTCAAAGCAAAGTATCATTGACAATATTGTACTAAGCCTTAAGAGATTTTTCCGTTTCATCTATTTTTCTCCGTCTGAATTCATGAAGTCCCTGCTTCTATTCCGAAATATAGGTTGATAGCACTGCCCACTGTATTTGCCTGAACTCCTATCAAGCGAGCATTCTGCCAATCCTCGATCATCTCAAATAGTTTCCCGAGTACTTTATATAGGCATCGGCAAAACCGGCATTTATGGCCTTCGATAAAATCGCCTCTGCTTCAG
>ODAJ014729935.1_pt1 | contig 16174 bp, 12 predicted proteins | sample 1539241 | NCBI WGS metagenome assembly ODAJ01 (sample SAMN02144231, study PRJEB22623) | gut metagenome | biome: sheep rumen | host: Ovis aries | place: New Zealand
AGCCTCCATCCAAGGAGAGAAGCTGGGCAAGAATGTCTTCTTCCTTTTCCAGCATGCAGAGGAGACCGGCGCCGGCGGCGGAGAGTGCTGTGCGCTCTTTGAGAAAGAGCAGATCGACGCGATCTACGGCTTCCACAACTGTCCGGGCTTCCCGGCAGGCACGGTCCTGCTGCTGCGCGACACCTTTGCCTGTGCCTCCATGGGCCTGATCCTCTCCTTCGAGGGCAGCCAGAGCCACGCGGCCTACCCGGAAAACGGGAAAAACCCGGTTTTCCCGATGGCGGCTTTCTTCAGCCGGTGGGCGGAGATGACTGATCCCGAACAGTTTTCCGGTCTGACGATGGCGACGCCGGTAGGCCTCACCGCCGGTTCCCGATCCTTCGGGGTCGCGGCGGGCAGCGGAGAGATCGACTTGACGCTCCGCGCTTGGTATGATGCGGATCTTAAAAAGCTTGTCGGAAACGTGAAAGCCGCTGCCGCAGAGCTTGCAGCTCAGGCAGGCATCAGCTTCCACTTTGAGGAGCAGGATGTCTTCCCCGCTACAGTCAATCACCCGCAGCTTTACGGCAAGCTGGAAAACGCGGCCAACGAGGCAGGACTTCCCTGCATGACCCCTGCGGAGCCCTTCCGCTGGTCGGAGGATTTCGGGCACTACGCTTCCCGCTGCCCGGCCTTCTTCTGCGGCATCGGCGGCGGTGAGAATGCCGCTGGACTCCACACCCCGGATTACCGATGGAACGACGCCGTTACAGACGCCGCGATCCGCCTGTTTTCCGCACTGATCCATATATGAATTTGCTCTGCAAATGAATATAATTTTGAATGAAAAAAGGAGACGAACAAAATGAAAAAAATCATTTCCATGCTTCTGTGCGTAATCTTCTGCTTTGCATGTTTTGCCCCCGCCGCTTTCGCCGCGGACCAGAAAACGATCAAGGTTGCCACAAATGTTGCGTTCCCGCCCTATGAGTACTACGAAGACGAGAAAGCCGTCGGCATCGACGTCGACATCATGCAGGCCATCTGCGACAAGCTGGGCTACAAGATGGAGCTGAGCGACATGGAGTTCGGTTCGATCATCACCGCCGTTGCCAGCGGCAAGATCGACGTGGGCTTCGGCGCCATCACCATCACCGAGGAGCGCTCCAAGAGCGTCCACTTCACCACCAGCTACTCCACCGGCATCCAGTCCATCATCGTCAAGGAAGATTCCCCCATCACCTCCGTTGAGGATCTCCACGGCGACAAGATCAAGATCGGCGTGCAGCAGGATACCACCGGCGACATCTACGCCACCGGCGACTTCGGCGAGGACCACATCGCCCGCTTCAACAAGGGCGCCGACGCCGTGCAGGCCCTGCTGACCGGCAAGTGCAGCGCTGTCATCATTGACAACAGCCCGGCCGAGACCTTCGTTGCCCAGAACAAGGGCCTGAAGATCCTCCCCACCGTCTATGCCGAAGAGGAATACGGCTTCGAGCTGAGCTATGACAACGAGGAGCTGTACAACGAAGTCAACGGCGCTCTGGAAGAGCTGCTCAAGGACGGCACTGTGCAGAAGATCGTCGATAAGTACATCAACGCTGACTGATTCAGTAATTAAAATCGTCTCACAGGCCTTTGGCCGTTGAAACGACGATAACCGGGGGCGCCTCGGCGCTCCCGGGATTCCTGACTTTTGGAGGTTTCAGCCATGGCAGAGAGTTTCGCCAGGCTCAAAGAGAGCTTTATCTTTAACTTCATTGAGGGCTCAAGGTGGAAGTACATCACCAACGGCCTGCTCGTCACGCTGAAGGTGACCTTCTTTGCCCTGCTGCTGGGCATTGTGATCGGCGTAGTGGTGGCAATGATCCGCTCCTCCTACGACCAGATGAAGGATGAAATGAAGCCCGGCATCGGCAAGGTGCTGATGACGGTGCTCAATGCGATCGCACGCCTGTATCTCACGGTCATCCGCGGCACGCCGGTGGTGGTGCAGCTGCTGATCGGCTACTTTGTCATCTTCGTCTCCACGACAAACACGGTGTTTGTGGCGTCCATGGTCTTCGGCATCAATTCCGGCGCCTACATCACGGAGATCATCCGCGGCGGCATCATGAGCATCGACCCCGGTCAGTTTGAGGCAGGACGGAGCATCGGCTTCAACTACTTCCAGACCATGCGCTTCATCATCATCCCCCAGGCCTTCAAGAATGTGCTGCCCTCGCTGGCAAATGAATTTATCGCTCTCCTGAAAGAGACGGCAGTCTGCGGCTACATCGGACTGATGGATCTGACCAAAGGCGGCGACGTAATCCGCGGCCGCACCTTCTCGGCATTTATGCCGCTCATTGCCGTGGCGGCGATCTATCTGGCGCTGGTCGTTTTCTTCAGCTGGCTGGTCGGCAAACTGGAAAGGAGGCTCAGAAGCAGTGAGCGCTGAAACCATTATCTCTGTCAAGAACCTTGAAAAACACTTCAACGCCGGCGCGGTCCACGCCCTCAACGGCGTCACCGTCGATATCGGCAAGAGCGAAGTGCTCGTTGTCATCGGCCCCTCCGGCTCCGGCAAGTCCACCTTCCTGCGCTGCCTGAACCTGCTGGAGCGCCCCACTGGCGGCACCGTCATCTTCGAGGGTACACATCTGACTGCTCCGCGCACCAATATCAATGTCTATCGCCGCCGTATGGGCATGGTGTTCCAGCACTTCAACCTCTTTCCGCACATGACCGTGCTCCGAAATCTTACGCTCGGCCCGACGGAGCTTTTGAAAAAGAGCCAGGCCGACGCGGAGAAAAAAGCCATGCAGCTTTTAGAGCGCGTGGGCCTTGCCGACAGGGCCGACGCTTACCCCTCCCAACTCTCCGGCGGCCAGAAACAGCGCATTGCCATCGTCCGCGCCCTGTGCATGGAACCGGACGTGATGCTCTTTGACGAACCGACCTCCGCCCTCGACCCTGAAATGGTGGGTGAGGTGCTTGATGTTATGAAGGAGCTGGCCCGGGAGGGCATGACCATGGTGGTTGTCACGCACGAGATGGGCTTTGCCCGCGAGGTCGCTGACCGAGTCCTGTTTATGGACGGCGGCGTCATCGTCGAAGAGGGCACCCCGGCTGAAATCTTTGAGCACCCGAAGAGCGAGAGGCTGCAGGGGTTCTTGTCTAAGGTGCTGTAAGGTCAACTCTTTTTGTCATTCTGAGCGAAGCGAAGAATCCCGTGGATCGTACACCATGCCGGGGGATCCTTCGCTTACGCGAAGCCATGACACCATAATGATATTACGCAGTATAGAAGGAGAAGCAACCATGAACCTGCACGGAAGAGATTTTCTTACCCTGCTTGATTATACGCCGGATGAAATCGAGTATCTTCTTGACCTCGCCGCCGAGCTCAAGGCAAAGAAAAAGGCGGGCATTCCCCATAGACTGCACGAGGGCAAGAACATCGCCCTCATCTTCGAGAAGACCAGCACCCGGACCCGCTGCTCCTTTGAGGTGGCGGGCCATGATCTGGGTATGGGTGTGACCTATCTTGACCCCACCGGCTCCCAGATCGGAAAGAAGGAGAGCATCGCGGACACGGCGCGCGTCCTCTCCCGCATGTTCGACGGCATCGAGTACCGGGGCTATGGGCAGGAGAAAGTTACGGAGCTGGCAAAGTACGCCTCCGTCCCCGTGTGGAACGGCCTGACCAACGAATTTCACCCGACGCAGATTTTAGCCGATTTTCTCACCATTAAAGAGCATTTCGGCACGCTTTCCGGCATCAAGCTCGTCTATCTCGGCGACGCGAGGTATAACATGGGCGACTCCCTCATGGTGGGCTGCGCCAAGATGGGCATGCACTTTGTCGCCGCCGCGCCGGAGAAATATTTCCCCGACCCCGCCTTAATTGCCAAATGCCGGGCTGTCGCTGAAGAGACCGGCGCTGTGCTGGAATTTGAGACCGACCCCGTCAAAGCCGTCCGGGGCGCGCATGTGCTATACACCGACGTGTGGGTTTCCATGGGTGAGCCGATGGAGGTCTGGGCCGAGCGTATCCGCGACCTCGCCCCCTATCAGGTCAACACTGCCCTCATGGAGGCGGCGGGGGAGCAGGCGGTCTTTCTCCACTGCCTGCCCGCCTTCCACGATCTCAAGACCGGCATCGGCCGGGAGATGGGCGAAAAGTTTGGCAGAACCGAAATGGAAGTAACGGACGCGGTTTTTGAGAGCGCCCAGTCCCTCGTCTTCGACGAGGCGGAAAACCGCATGCACACCATCAAGGCCGTCATGGCCGCAACACTCTGAGGATATGAAAAAAGCTTATCTGGTTTTGAATAACGGCCGTGTCTTCGAGGGCACGCGCATCGGCGCTCAGGGCGACGGCCTTGGCGAGCTGGTATTCACCACCGGCATGACCGGCTACCTCGAGACCCTGACCGATCCCAGCTATGCCGGGCAGATCATCCTGCAGACCTTTCCCCTCATCGGCAACTACGGCGTCATCCCCGCCGACTTTGAGGGCCCCTGCCTTGCAAAGGGCTACGTGGTGCGTGAGCTGTGCGACACGCCGTCCAATTTCAGAAGCGAATATGCCCTGGATGCTTTCCTGAAGGAACACAAGGTTCCCGGCATCTGCGGCGTCGATACCCGCGCCCTCACCCGTATCATCCGGGAGGAGGGCGTTATGAACGCGCTCATCTGCGACGAAATCCCCGAAGATCTGAGCGCAATTCAGTCATACGCGGTGCTGGGCGGCGTAAAGCAGGCGAGCAGCAAGAAGCCGCATGTATTCCCTGCCGAGGGTGCGGAGAAGTACCACGTCGCGCTGCTCGACTACGGCGCGAAGCACCACATTGTGGAGAGCCTGCAGGAGCGCGGCTGCCGCGTGACGGTGCTGCCCCACGATACCCAAGCCGAGGACGTGCTGGCCCTGCAACCGGACGGCCTCATGCTCTCCAACGGCCCCGGCGACCCGAAGGAGAACATCTTTGAGATCGAGCAGCTTAAAAAGCTGATGGGGAAGCTCCCCGTTTTCGGCATTTGTCTCGGGCACCAGCTCGCGGCCCTGGCCTTGGGAGGCGAGACCGTGAAGCTCAAGTACGGCCATCGGGGTGCCAATCAGCCGGTGAAGGACCTCAAGACCGGGCGCTGCTTTATCACCAGCCAGAACCACGGCTATGCGGTGGTAGCGGAGAGCGTCAAGGACATCGCGGAGCTTCGGTACGTAAACGCCAATGACTTTAGCTGTGAGGGCCTGGACTATCCCGAAGCGCGGTGCTTCACCGTGCAGTTTCACCCCGAGGCCAGCGCCGGCCCCCACGACACCGGCTTTCTCTTTGACCGCTTTGTTTCCATGATGGGAGGCGAGAGCCATGCCTAAAAATCCGAATATCGAGAAGGTGCTGGTCATCGGCTCCGGCCCCATCGTGATCGGCCAGGCGGCGGAGTTTGACTACGCCGGCGCTCAGGCCTGCCGCGTGCTCCGGCAGGAGGGGATCAAGACCGTGCTTGTTAACTCCAACCCCGCCACCATTATGACCGACAAACACCTAGCGGACGCCATTTACCTCGAACCCCTTACCGCCCAGACTCTTCGACGCATCATCGCGCTCGAACGCCCTGACGGGCTTTTGGCGGGCCTCGGCGGGCAGACGGGCCTGACGCTTGCCATGCAGCTCACCCGCGACGGGACGCTGGAAAAGTACGGCGTGAAGCTTCTGGGGTCCGGTATCGACGCCATTGAGCGGGCCGAGGACCGGGAGCGCTTCCGCGAAACGCTTGCAGAGATGGGCCAGCCCGTCATCCCCTCCGCCACCTGTGAGGACGTGGAAGGCGCCTTGCAGATCGCCGCCGACATAGGCTACCCCGTCATTGTGCGCCCGGCCTATACTCTCGGCGGCACGGGCGGCGGCATTGCGCAGGACGCAGCTGAGCTTGCTTCTATCGCCAATCAGGGCCTCGACCTCTCGCCCATTACCCAGGTGCTGATCGAAAAATGCGTCTCCGGCTGGAAGGAGATCGAGTTTGAGACCATGCGCGATTCTGCGGGGAATGTAATCGCCGTCTGCTCCATGGAAAACGTCGACCCCGTCGGCATCCACACGGGCGACTCCATTGTGGTCGCGCCCGCCCTGACGCTTGCGGACAAGGAGTACCAGATGCTCCGCTCAGCGGCTTTGAACATCGTGGGCGCCATCGGCATCGAGGGCGGCTGCAACGTGCAGTTTGCCTTAAATCCCGACAGCTTTGAGTACGCCGTCATCGAGGTAAACCCCCGCGTCAGCCGTTCCTCGGCGCTGGCGTCCAAGGCCACCGGCTACCCCATCGCCAAGATATCCACCCGTATTGCCCTGGGCTATACCCTCGACGAGATCAAAAACGATATCACAGGCAAGACCTGCGCCTGCTTCGAGCCGACGGTGGACTATGTGGTGGTCAAGTTCCCCAAGTGGCCCTTTGAGAAATTTGCCGGGGCCAGCCGGAAGCTGGGCACCCAGATGAAGGCCACCGGCGAGGTCATGGCCATTGCGCCGAGCTTTGAGATGGCGCTGATGAAGGCCGTGCGCGGGGCGGAGCTGGGGCTTGACACCCTGAATGCCGCGCCGCTCAGTGCAGCACCGCTTTCCGAGCGCTTAGCGGCCCAGGACGACCGCCGCCTCTTCACCGTCTTTGAGGCTTTGAAGGCCGGGATGAGCGTGGACGAGATCTTCAATATCACCAAAATCGACCGCTGGTTTTTGTGGAAATTGCAGAAGCTCGCGGCTTTCGAGGAACAAATCAAAAACGGCCTGTCCGACGCGGACTACCGCAAGGGCAAGCTGCTCGGCTACACGGACGAGGCCCTCTGCCGCCTGTCCGGTGCCGTCTCCGTTCCCGGGATGGAGATGCACTACAAGATGGTGGACACCTGCGGCGCGGAGTTTGACGCCGAGACGCCGTACTTCTATTCCTCCTTCGACGAAGAGTGTGAAAGCCGCCTCTTCCCCCGTTCGGGAAAGAGAGTGGTCATGGTTCTCGGCTCCGGCCCCATCCGCATCGGTCAGGGCATCGAGTTTGACTATTCCTCCGTGCACTGTGTCTGGACCCTGCGGGAGATGGGCTATGATGTGGTCATCGTCAACAATAACCCCGAAACCGTCTCCACCGACTACGACACCGCCGACCGCCTCTACTTCGAGCCGCTTTGCAAAGAGGACGTGTGGAACATCGTGCAGCTGGAAAAGCCCGTGGGCGTCGTCGTGGCCTTCGGCGGGCAGACCGCCATCAAGCTGACGGAGTTTCTGGACAAAAAAGGTGTCAAGATCCTTGGCACCTCCGCCGAGAGCATCGACACGGCGGAGGACCGCGCCAAATTCGACGCGTTGCTGGAGCGATTCGGCATCCGCAGGCCGAAGGGCAAGGGCGTCCTGACACTTGACGAGGCATTAATGGCCGCTGAGGAACTGGGCTATCCCGTGCTCCTGCGCCCGAGCTATGTCATCGGCGGGCAGAACATGTGCATCTCCCGCGACAGAGCCAGCACCGAAAAGTATATGGCGGGCATCCTGGCCCAGGGCATTGAAAACCCGGTGCTGGTGGACAAGTATATGCCCGGCACGGAGCTGGAGGTGGACGTGATCAGTGACGGGGAGGACGTGCTCATCCCCGGCATCATGGAACATATCGAGCGCGCGGGCGTCCACAGCGGTGACTCCATCGCCGTCTACCCGCCCTATAACCTGAGCGACAAGTTCCTGCACCGCGTAACCGACGTGTCGGAAAAGCTGGCCCTCGCCCTCGGGACAAAGGGCCTGGTGAACATCCAGTACCTTATCTGGCAGGACGAGCTGTACGTTATTGAGGTCAATCCCCGCGCCTCGCGCACCGTGCCCTACATCAGCAAGGTCACGAACGTGCCGATGGTCGACCTCGCCTCCCGCATCATGCTGGGGGAGAAACTTCGTGATCTCGGCTGGGGCACGGGCCTCTACCGCACGCCGCCCTACTACGCCGTGAAGGTGCCGGTCTTCTCCTTTGAAAAACTCTCGGACGCAAACTCCATCCTCGGCCCGGAGATGAAGTCCACCGGTGAAGTGCTCGGTATCGGGCGCACGCTGGCAGAGGCACTCTTCAAGGGCCTCACCGCCGCGGGCTTTAAGCTTCCTGACGTTTTCGGTTCGCATGGGGTACTCCTGAGCGTGGAGAACGAGGACAGCCAGGAAATCCTGTCCCTCGCCCGGCGCTTTTACGAGCTGGGGCTTACCCTCTATGCCACGCGCGACACCGCCGCGGCCATCGCGTCTCTGGGTATCCCGGTGCAGGCAGTAGAGACGCAGGAGCTCACGCCGCTTATGGAGAGCGGGAAGCTCCGCTACATCGTTTACACCGGCGCTGTCAAGGACGGCACCATGGGCGATTACATTGCCCTGCACCGTCGGGCTATGCAGCTCGGCATCCCGTGCCTGACCTCGCTCGACACCGCCAGCGCCCTCGCGGAGATCATCGCCTCGCGCTTCCACGAGAGCAGCACCGAGCTTGTGGATATCAATGCCATGCGCACCCGCCGCCAGCGCATCAGCTTCACCAAGATGCAGGACTGCGGCAACGACTATATTTTCATCGAAAACTTTGACGGCGCGGTTACTTGTCCGGAATCCCTGTGCGTCAACCTCTGCCGCCCCCATACCGGCGTCGGCAGCGACGGCATCGTGCTCATCGAGAAGTCCAGACTCGCCGATGTGAAAATGCGCTCCTTCAACCGCGACGGCAGTGAGGGCAAAATGGCGGGAAACAACATCCGCTGTGTGGCAAAGTACGTCTATGACCGCGGCATCGTGCCCAAGGAAAAAATCACCGTGGAGACGGGCGGCGGCGTGCGCGCTCTGCGCCTGTTCCTGCGCGACGGCGAGGTCAGCTCTGTCCAGGTAGACATGGGCAAGGCCAGCCTTAAAGCCGCCGAAATTCCGGCAGTGAGTGAGCTTGAGACGCTGGTGAATGCACCCGTCACCATCGGCGGAAAGAACTATAACGTCACCTGCGTCAATGTCGGCAATCCCCACTGCGTGGTCTTCTGCGACGCCATCGACGGCCTCAAGCTGGAGGAAATCGGCCCGCAGTTTGAACATGACCCCATGTTCCCCGAGCGGGTGAACACGGAGTTTGTACGTGTGGTGAACCGTCACACCCTGCGCATGCGCGTCTGGGAGCGCGGCAGCGGCGAGACTCTCGCCTGCGGGACCGGTGCCTGCGCCGCGGTCGTGGCTGCCTGCGAAAACGGCCTGTGCGACAAGGGCAGCGATGTGAAGGTAAGTGTCCTCGGCGGGGAGCTCACCGTCAACTATTCGGATGCCCGCGTCCTGCTCACCGGCGGGGCGAGCGTCGTGTACGAGGGCAGCTTCTTGTATTAATCCGCATATCAGTATCGCAAGGGAGGAGCTTTTGCCCCTCCCTTGCGGTATCAACTTTATGAAAAAGAAGGCCGGGAGAAAGCCGTACAGTTGTACGGAGCTGCCCGGCCTTTTTCACAGGATGTACTGCTTTCTGCCGTTTATCAATATATCACCCCGTATTTTTTCGCAAGGGGTTTCAGTGTCTCTTCTCCGAGCGGCCCGTCGTACAGAGCGCGGCCCTGGTAGAGCCGCAGAGCCTGCTCCAGAAGGGCTGCATCATCACAGCGGATGCACAGGGGCTTTGTGATGAGAAACTGTGCGTCAGCGAAATTGTCAAGCTCTGTCTCCGCCTTGATCTCCACGGTGATAAGCGGCGCATCCTCCCCCATGGCGCCCTCCAGGCGGTCCTCCAGCTCCCCGTCACAGGGCAGTGCCTCTCCCGCCGCCGTGGCAGGGTCGAGGAAGAACAGTTCCTTTTCGGTCGCGCAGGGCAGCAGGCCGTTTTCTTCCGGCGCGGGCGGGCTCATTCTGAGCATCCCGCTTTTCCCGGCTTCGGCCCGCACATGTTCTGCCGTCGTGCCGCAGCAGCCGCCGAAGATCATGACGCCCGCCTCGGCAAAATCCTCCAGGCAGGCGGTAAAATCTGCCGCCGTGCAGGAATAGACCGCGCCCGCGTCTGTGATCTCGGGCATGCCCGCGTTCGGCTTTGCGATCAGCGGCACGCGGGAAATCTTTTGCAGGCGGCGCAGGGTCGGCAGCATCTCCCGGGGACCGGTGGAGCAGTTGAGGCCGAAGGCGTCCGCGCCCATGCCCTGTAAAATCTGCAGGGCCGCCGCGGCATCTGTGCCGGAGAGCATACGGCCGCGCTCGTCGCAGGTGACGGTGACGAAGACCGGCTTTTCGCTCACGCTTTTGACCGCGAGCAGCGCCGCACGGCACTCGGCCACGTTCATCATGGTCTCGATCACAAAGAGATCGACCCCGGCTTCCTCCAGCGCCTGCGCCTGCTCGGCATAGACCTCCACAAGTTCCTCAAAGCGCGTGTCGCCCAGGGGATAGAGAAACAGCCCTGTCGGCGACAGGTCGCCCGCGACAAGCGCTTTGCCGTCGGCTGCCTGTTTTGACAGCGCCACAAGCCGCTTGTTATAATCCGCCACACGATTGAAGATGCCGTGGGCCTCGAGCTTGACGCGGTTTGCCCCAAAGGTGGGGGCATAGAGGATCTGGCTGCCCGCCGCCACATAGCCGCGCTGAATCTCCAGCAGTGCCTCGGGGTGCTCGAGCGTCCAGCGCTCGGCACAGTCGCCGCCGTCAAAGCCGTGCTTTTGGAGCTCCGTGCCCATGGCGCCGTCCAAAATCAAAGGAAATCTCAGTTCCATTCGTCGTCATCCTCCTCATAAAAGAACATCTGTTCCGGGTATTCCTCGTTAAAATCCCTGTCGCCGGAGAGCTCGATATACCGGCAGGCGCGCTGAATGTCCCGCAGCCGTGACCGTGTGCCCTTATCGGTCAGGGCCGTGCTCGCCCCCGTGAGGGACGCGTTGCCCAGCACCGTCGTTTTCTCTGTGAGTTCTTTCGGCAGCATGCTGATGTCAGCGGCGCTGTGTGGGTCCAGAAAGCTCCCGAAGCCCCCGGCGAGGTACAGGCCTCCGATCTCGTCCAGTTCTGTCCCGCTCTTTTTGAGCAGGACCCGGATCCCCGCCGCCACCGCCGCCTTGGCAAGCTGGAGCTGGCGCACGTCCCGCGCGGTCAGGTATACCGAGGGCGTGAGGAAAAAGATACCGTTTCCGTCATCGTCCTCGCTGAGATATGCGGCCCACTTCTCCGGTGCCTCCTCCGGCGGCAGCAGCAGACCGGAGGCGGTGATGATGCCTTCTCGGCACAAAAGCGCCGCCAGATCCACAAGGCCCGAGCCGCACAGGCCCTTTGCCTTCCCGCCGCCGATCACGTTAAAGCGCAGCGCGCCGTCTTGAAGCTGCACATGGCTCACCGCGCCGTCCACGCCCGCCATGCCGCAGGAGATCCCCGCACCCTCAAAGGCCGGGCCCGAGGCCACCGCGCAGCAGACAAAACCGTCCCTGCCGCCGAGGGCCATTTCGCCGTTGGTACCCACGTCGAGGAAGAGGTATTTTCCTTCTTTTTCAAAAAGCTCCGAGGCCAATAGCCCCGCCGTGATGTCCCCGCCCACATAGCCGGCGACACAGGGAGCAAAGCACATTTTCGTCATCCTGAGCCTTGGCGAAGGATTCCCCGGATTTTTGCAATCGTCAAACAGCGTGCGCGGCGTGAAAGGCGCGACCGCGATGGGGGAAGGGTCGAGGCCCGCAAACAAATGCTGCATGATGGTGTTGCCCGCGACAAAGAGACTTTCGATCTCCTTTGACGAAGTGCCGAGAGCGCCGAGCATTTCATTCAACTGGCTGCAAATCACGCTTTGGAGTGTCTGCGTCCCCTCCGGGTGCTCCATGCAGTACTGGGCGCGGGTGATCACGTCCGCCCCGTAGGCGGCCTGGGCGTTCCAGGCGGTATGTTGCCCAGCGCATTTGCCGGTGTCCAGATCATATAACCGCAGGGCGAGCGTTGTGGTGCCGAGGTCCAGGGCCGCGCCGAGGCGTGTACCGCGGCCGGAAGCCGTCGTCTCGCCGCCGAGGACTACGCCGCCCTGGAGTTCCTGCACGGTAACTTCGGTGTCTCCGGTCACTATGTACTGACAGACGAGGACGTTCTCCCCGTTCACGGTCGCCCGGCAATTGCCGCAGCGGCCCATGCCGCCGCAGGGGGCGGTCATGTTCACCCCCGCCCGGCGCAATGCGTCCAGCAGACGTTCCCCTTCTTCGGCTGTGATGGTTTCTTCCCGCGTACCTGTGCGGATGCGTACTTGAGGCATGTTCTCACCCGTTGTATAGATATCCCGTTTCACTTCAATTGTTGTTGCAATTTCCGCCGTTCGTGGTATGATTATTCACATCATAATGGTGAGAATGCCATTTGTCAAGGAGGGACGCGCCGTGGAAAAGCTGCTGCAGCTTGCCCTGGAACTGGGCTTTGACCATGCGGCGCGACTGGACGCGTCGTGTCTGCGCGCCCTGCCCGAGGTGCGGGAGATGTGCGCCTCCGGCCGCTGCAGGCGCTATGGCGAAAGCTGGAGCTGTCCGCCCGCCTGCGGCACGATTGAGGAATGCGAGACCCGCATGCGCGCCTATACCGGCGGGGTGCTGGTACAGACCACGGCACACCTGGAAGACGACTTTGACATGGAGGGTATGAACCGGGCACAGGAGCTGCACAAGAAGCGCTTCTTCGACCTTGCCCGGCAGGCACGGCTTCTCTGCTCCGACGTGCTTCCCCTGACGGCAGGCTCCTGTACCATCTGCCGCGCCTGCACCTACCCCAACAAGCCCTGCCGCTTTCCCCACAAAATGCTCTCCTCCATGGAGGCCTACGGGCTTTTGGTGAGCGAGGTATGCAATCTGGCGGGCCTTGCCTACTACTACGGCCCCGGAACACTGACCTACAGCGCCTGTATTCTGACGAAAGAAGGTTAAAGAAATGACGCCGAAGGAAATATTTCTGGAATTATTAAAACCCGACGGGCAGCCTCCACGCCAGCTCAAACAGTATGAGGCGCTGCACCTGGTACTGACCGATCCCGTCAACGCCTACCTGCGCGGCAACCGCGTCAAGGGCAGTGTGAGTAAGGACCGCTGGGGCACCACGATCCTCTTTCCGGCGGACGCCCCCGGCGCCACCCCGCACATCACCGCGACCGACAAGGTATGTCCCGACGTGACGCGCTGGCGCGACTATGTCCACGCCCCCGATCTGGACGCAAACTGCCGCGACGGCTGGGCGGAATGTGCGGCAAAGGCGCGGGCGACTGCCGGAGATCAGAAGCTGGTCTGCGGCTTCATGGGTACCGGCATCTTTGAGCAGACGCATTTTCTCATGGGCTTTGAGGACACGCTCACCGGCTTTTACGAGCACCCCAAGGAGATGCACGAGCTCATCGAGTATATCACCGACTACCGCATCAAGTATGTCACCATGCTCATCGACGGCCTTCACCCGGACGCGATCTTCTCCCACGACGACTGGGGCACCAAGGAAGCGCTGTTCATGAAGCCCGAGATGTGGCGCGAATTTTACAAGGAGCCCTACCGCCGCTTTTACGGCACGATTCGCGAAAAGGGATGCATTGCCATCCACCACGCGGACTCCTACCTCGTCCCCATTGTGGAGGATATGGTGGAGCTCGGCATCCAGTGCTGGCAGGGGACACTGCCGGAAAACGACATCCCGGCCCTCCAGAAGCAGCTGAAGGGCCGCATGATCCTCATGGGCGGTGTAGGTGCAGCCATCGACCGGCCCGACTCCACCGAGGAGGAGATCCGCCCCTATGTGCGCGATGTACTGCAGCGCTGCTGCCCCGGCGGGCACTTCATCCCCTCCATCACCTACGGCATCATGGGCACGGTCTTCCCGCACGTCGACCCCATCATCAACGACGAGATCGACCGCTACAACGCGGGCCTGCACATGCCTTCCTTCTTCCTGCCGGAAGTGCCGCGGCGCAGGGCGGCTTCTCCCGCGGCGGCGCAGAATATCGCGCAGGCCTCCGATGCCGGGGACGAGCTCTACGCTGCCCTGGCCGAGGCCCTCTATAAGGGGCAGAAAAAGAAAGTCACAACGCTGTGCCAGAAGGCGCTGGACGCGGGCGAGGACGCGCAGGCGGTGGTCTCCCGCGGCCTCATCCCCGGCATGGACAAGCTGGGCGCGGCGTTCTCGGCGGGCAAAGCCTTTGTACCCGAGATGCTCATGGGCGGGCGCTGCATGAACGCCGCCATGGAACTATTGAAACCCCGCCTTGCGGGAAAGAGCGCAAAGGCCGTGGGCCGCGTCGTTCTCGGCACTGTGCGCGGCGACCTGCACGACATCGGCAAGAACCTCGTCAAAATCATGATGGAGGGCGCTGGGCTTGAGGTCGTTGACCTGGGCGTGGACGTTGCCCCCGAGGACTTCATCAAGGCAGCGCAGGAGCGGGACTGCGGGCTCATTGCTTGCTCGTCCCTGCTGACCACCGCCATGCATGAGATGCGCGACGTGGTGCGCCTTGCCGAAGAGGCGGGTATACGCGAAAAGGTAAAAATCATGGTGGGCGGCGCGCCCATCAGCGAAGCGTTCTGCCGCGAGATCGGCGCCGATGCTTATACCCCCGACGCCGCCGAGGCCGCCCGCGTGGCGGTAAGCCTGCTGGCGGGTTAAATATTTAGACGCAGTACACCCCGGATCGTTTGATCCGGGGTGCTTACATTTTAAAGGATTTCGATGAGCCGGTCCACATCCTCATCGGTGGTGGCCCAGCTGGTGGCGATACGCACGACGGTTTTGCCGTCGGGGCGGTTTTCCCAGAAGCTCATCTCCACCTTTTCCGACAGCGCCGCAAGCTGCCCCGCATCCAGCAACGGGAAGATCTGGTTGGTCGGTGCGTCAAAAGCGAGCTCGTAGCCCTTTTCCCGCAAGGCCGCACGGATGCGCGCCGCCTTGTCGATGGCATTCTGTCCGCACTTGAGATACAGGCCGTCGGTAAAGAGCGTGTCGAACTGAATACCCGCAATCCGCCCCTTGGCGAGCAGCGCGCCGTGCTGCTTGACGATGGTGAAGAAGTGCGGCACGGTGTTCTTTTTGGGGAACACCACCGCCTCACCGAAGAGGGCGCCGCACTTGGTACCGCCAATGTAGAAGGCATCGCACAGGCGGGCAAGGTCGGGAAGGCCTGCGTCGTTTTCCGGGCAGGCCAGGGCGCTTGCCAGCCGCGCTCCGTCGAGGTAGAGCGGGATGCCCGCGGTACTGCACACGCGGGAAAGCTTGGTCAGCTCTGCGAGCGAGTAGAGCGTGCCGTACTCCGTGGGCTGGGAGATGTAGACCATGCCGGGCATGACGGTGTGGTCGCGGTTTTCGTCCCGTGCGTATGTATCGAGGCAGGCGCGCACCGCATTGGCGGGGAGCTTGCCGTTTTCCCCCGGCAGCGTAATCACCTTGTGGCCGCTGTGCTCGATGGCCCCGGACTCGTGGGTGCTGATGTGCCCGGTCTCGGCAGCGATCACGCCCTGATACGAGCGCAAAAGCGCGTCGATGACGGTGGCGTTCGTCTGTGTGCCGCCGACGAGGAAGAAGACCTCTGCCTCCGGGGCCTCACAGGCTATGCGGATTTTTTCCCGCGCGGCTTCGGAGTATTCGTCAAAGCCGTAGCCCGCGGTCTTTTCGAGGTTTGTTTCCAGGAGCCGCTGCAAAATTTTGGGGTGCGCCCCCTCCATATAATCGGATGCAAAATTGAGTTTTGTCTGCATGTTCTTCACTCCCGCTGTGTGATTCGGGGATATTGTAGACGATTTTGCGGGAGGATGCAAGTAGGGGACAGCGTCCCCTACTGGATATGCTCCTCGGTGAAATCGTCCAGGACGCGAAAGCCCATTTCCCAGGGCTCGGCAATGGGGAACTTTGCGATAGTGACACTGTCAAAGCGCGGGGCCAGACGAGTTTCCGGGTCGAGGCGGGGGTTTGACTCCTGTTTTTGTTTCTGTCGGTTTTTCTTCTTAGCCATTTATGAAAACACCTCCCAGCGGATAGTGTTCCACAGGGAGGCGAGTTTATGACAGCTTATGAAATTCGCAGGAGATTGCGCCGTTGTCGAAAATTGTAACCAGCGCCCAGGTGAGTACCTGACCCCGCCCGGCGGTTCCGGGATTGATAAGCGTGACACCGCCGAGCTCCGTCCACGCTGCCTTGTGCGTGTGGCCGAAGAGAGCGAGCTTTGCGCCCTGCTCCTCGGCGGCATAGACCAG
>ODAJ011939229.1_pt1 | contig 16169 bp, 10 predicted proteins | sample 1539241 | NCBI WGS metagenome assembly ODAJ01 (sample SAMN02144231, study PRJEB22623) | gut metagenome | biome: sheep rumen | host: Ovis aries | place: New Zealand
CCCTCCGCCGTCAGCCGAATCCGATTACAACTGCCGCAGAACTTATGCTCCAATGCATCAATGAATCCAATCTGCCCGACGAAATCTTTTGCCTTGAAATACTGCGCGGGACCTTGCAGAGAATTCTTTTCGCGGACGGGGACGAGTTCGCCGAAATTATCTTCTAGCGTCTTGAATAGCTCCGCCGTCGGAATGCCCTTCAAGCCCGACTGCCACGCACAACCTATCGGCATGAGTTCGATAAACCGAACCTTAATGGGATTGCCCTTCGCCAACGCCGCCAGCCGCAAAAGTTCTCCGTCATTGATTCCGAGTAGCGGCACGCAGTTGAGCTTGAGATTAAACTTCTCGTCTAGCAGAGCTTGAAGACCTTCCCGCACTTTGTCGAAAGATTTACGCCGTGTCAGATTCGCGAAGGTCGCCGCGTCGAGAGTATCTAAGCTTAGGTTAATGCCGTCAAGCCCCGCCGCTATCAGTTCATGCGCTAAAGTCTTCAGCAAAACGCCGTTAGTTGTGAGTGTAACCTGTTCAATGCCCGCAATGCCTTTGAGCCGACGAATCAGCGTTGATAAGTTTCGTCTAAGCAAAGGTTCGCCGCCCGTCAATCGAATCTTCCTTATGCCGAGCCGTGAAAAGATTTCCGCGACGCGCAGGACTTCTTCCAAGCTCAAAATTTCAGCGTGAGGCAACTTCTTAACACCGCCTTCGGGCATACAGTAGCGACAACGCAAATTGCATCGGTCAGTTAGGGAAATCCTCGCGTACTCAATCTCGCGTCCGAATTGGTCTTTCATAGGCGAATCGTCTCAACCTCTGCGCCCGCCGAAAGTTTATCAGTGCCAGCGGGAATATCAACCAATGCATTGCAACCGACCGCCGAATACAACGCGCCCGACTCGTGACGGCTAGGCAGGAAAACTTTATCGCCTTTGACTTGTGCCCGAATGAATCGACGAGCGGGACTTTTCTTAGGGAAGTCATCAGCCAGAACGCCGTGCCCGCGACTGTACAGAATATCTGTGCGGCGTGTTAGCTTAGCAAGGACGGGACGTGTTAAAAGCTCGAAGGTTGCATAAGCCGCAAAGGGATTGCCACTTAGCGCGACGCCCAAAAACTTTCCGCACGTCCAACCGATGACGGGGGCACCTGGTTTAATTAGCACTCGCCAAAAGATACGCTCGCCAATCTTCTTAACAACATCGTGCATGATGTCCTTTTTGCCGACCGAGACGCCGCCCGTCGTTATCAGCAAATCGACTTCCAAAGCAGGCAGCCGAGCCGCGCAGGCGTCCGCGTCGTCGGGCAGATTGTATAAAATCTTCGGCGTGAAGTTCATCTCGATAAGCCGCCCCGCTAGCAAGTAAAGGTTGCTGTTGTAAATCTTGCCCGCTGAAAGCTCTTGCCCTGGCTGAATGAGTTCATCGCCCGTCGACGCAATCGCAATCCTTGCCCGCCGATAAACCTTGACTTGTGCGACGCCTTGGCTAGCAAGAACCGCCACATGCGCCGCCGTCAACGCCGTGTCCTTCGCGACGAGCAATGCGCCCGCTTTAATGTCCTCGCCCGCAAAGCAATAGTTCTCGTGGTGGCGGAGCCGCTGACTTACAAAAATATTCTCGCCGTCAAGTTTCACGTCCTCTTGACGAATCACGCAATCGGAACCCTTAGGCATCGCCGCGCCCGTCATGATTCGCAAAGCCTCGCCCGATTTAACCTCGCCCGTGAAGAAATCGCCCGCGCACTCCTCGCCAATGACTTTGAACGCGCCAGGAGTCTCGGAAGACTTAATCGCGTAGCCATCAAGGGGACTGCGGTCAAAGGGCGGGTTGTCGAAGGTCGCAACATAATCCATAGCCGCCACGCGTCCAACAGCCTCAAGCAAGGTAACGTCTTCGGTCTCGTCAATCGGATTAACATGCGCCGTAAGAAGTTCAATCGCCCGTTCCAAAGTCACGCCGACCATCAGAGCAAACCCCCTACGCCCAAAGCCGTAAAGTCGTGGCGGGTCAATCGTTCGCCCGTTAGCACTCGCGGCAGGATTAAATCAAAAACCGTCTTTGAACAGAACATCACGCAACCCGGCAAGCCCATTATCGGCACGTCGCCTTTGTAAGCAAGCATGAACATCGCGCCGGGCAAAACTGGTACGCCATAAGTCACGACCTGCGCACCTGTCGACTTAATCGCGGCGGGCGTCCTGTCGTCGGGGTCAACACTCATTCCGCCCGTGCACAGAATCATTTCACAGCCCAAAGCTAACAGCTCACAAATCTTATCGCGGGTCATGTCTTTAGCGTCGTTAGAAAGTCTGCGTTCGTCGACCTGCAAGCCGAAAGTCTTAAGCTTAGCCTCGATTACCGGCGTGAACGTGTCCTCAATGCGATTGTAAAAGACTTCCGAGCCTGTGACGACCAACCCGACCTTGAACTTTTTGTAAGGGGCAACCTTCATGAGCGGAGCCGAACCAGCGATTGCCTTGACGCGTTCCATTTTAGCTTTATCAATCACGAGCGGGATAACACGCATCCCAGCGACGCTCTTACCTTTGCGAACGGGAATTTTATTGTTGACGGTGGCAAGGCAAATCTCTTCGACCTCGTTAATCTTGTCGAGCCTCGCCGCGTCCACGTAAAACACTCCGTCGCAGGTCGCCTTAAGCTCAATCTTGCCCTCCTTAACGTCGCTTGCTGATAAGTTCTCGCCTTGAGTTATCGTCCGCAAAATTTCTGCCGCGTCGTTCTCGTGTAGCCTAGTCTCGTCCGCCTCCCAGACGAAAATATTTTCTTTGCCGAGCCTCAGCAGTGCGGGTATATCTTCCGCCGTGATTACGTGTCCTTTCCTAAAGCGGGCGTCCTTCGTCACGCCGCGGATAATTTCTGTCACGTCGTGGCACAGCACGCAACCGATTGCGTCTTCAACTTTGATTTCCTTCATGAGCCCACCTCAAGCTTTCCGCCTGTAGACAATGCTAGACCGCATGAAATATTCAAAGGGAAAACTAAGACAATGAACCAGCCGCGTAAACGGGAACATAATCATCGTAAGCATAGCCAACAGCAAATGACATTTGAAGATAAGCGGGACATCAGCCATCAACGATACGTCAGGGCTCATGGCAAGCACCGAGCGGAACCAGGGCGATATGCACTCCCGATAGTTGAATTCGTCGCCGAGCAAGCCAACCGCGTTAAGGAGCGTGCCGCAAAAGCCCGTAATTATCGTCAAGCCGAGCACGAGATATATCCAGCCGTCGGAGGTTGAGGTATTGACCTTCATGCGCGGATTGTCGAAGCGTCGACGCATAAGCATAAAGAAGCCGCCTAAGAATAAAATTCCAGCCGGAATGCCGCCGCCGAGCGCAATGATATGATAAAAGTGTTCGCTGATTCCCACGCCGTCAGTTATCGCCTTCGGAATCAAAATGCCGATGATATGTCCGCCGAGTGCCATTGCTAAGCCCAGATGAAACATTGGTCCTGCGACTCTCAAGCTATCTTTGGCTAGGAATTCACTGCTTTTAGTCGTCCAGCCACGTTCGCCCGTCCAATAGCGATAAGCCGTGCCGACAATCAAAGTCGTGAACGCGATATAGGGCAACGCGCCCCAAAAGAATCCACTCATTTTATCACCTCCAAGGTTGAGAGCTGTGCAAGGATTATGTCGAGTAGGAAGACCTGCGGGAGTTTCGCCTCAATGAATCGTTCGCGAAGCAGTTCAATCTTGCCGCGTGCCATTTGCAAAATCTTTAACGCCTGTGCTGGTTCGACGGTCGCCGCCAACTCCAAGACCGCCGGCAGGTAGTCTGGCAACTCTTTCTGTAAGTCGTAGCCGTTATCAAGGAACAGTTGCTTATAGTCGTGCATCTCGTTTGACTGCTTGCCAAAGTCCGTGCGGTTGTGCGTCGTCAAGTAAAGGTTAGTGTTCTGCGAGAAGTCGAACTTGCGGACGTATTCGCGCTCATAATCCTTGCGGCCGACCTGTTCGATATAATCAATCAAGTCAAGGAAGACATCGCGGCTTTGAGGCGTCTTGAGTTCTTCGACGGCGGCGCGGTATTCGGGTAACTCGTCCCACCACGCGGCGTCAGGATACTCCAGCAAAAAGGCGGCAATCTTTAATGTGGTTCTGTACTCTTCCATTAGCAAAATCCTCCGGGGCAAGCATATCCCGCCGTGCCTTGAAGCTCGCGCAACTGTTCATGTGTCTTGCCTTGCAAGCCCGCCGGCAATTTGATTCGGTCTGAATACTTCGCAATGGCAAGGAGCTTATACATCTTCTCGTATTCGTAAGCGTCGAACTCCAGCCCCTGCGGAGGAGCCTCGCCGACTTCCTTGCGCCTCATGACTGTCCGCATATCTAGGAGCCTCTGCAAAGTCTGCATGATTATATCCGTGTTGCCAGCCGTGAATAGCTCCGCCAGATACGCTAGCGGGATTCGCATTGCCTCCGACCTCGGCAGATAAACTTTGTCCTCGAAAGTCTTTGCAATCGGGCTAAGCGGCGGAATATACCAAACCATTGGCAACGTCCTGAATTCGGGGTGGAGCGGCAGTGCTAAGTTCCAACCTTTGATGAGCTGATAAACCGGCGAAACTTTTGCCGCCTCAAGCACAGCCTCTGATACTCCTTCCTTCCGTGCAGATTCGATTACGGCGTGGTCGTTGGGGTCTTTAATCAAGCCGAGCATTTGAGCGTAAATCATCTTCGGTTCGGAAGTCTTCGCCGCGTCAAGTACAGCGTTCATGTCGTAAAGCAAAATTCCCATGTAACGAATACGCCCGACGCAAGTATCAGTACAGACTGTCGGCAAACCGTTTTCAAGGCGCGGGAAGCAGAACGTACACTTCTCCGCTTTGTTAGTTTTCCAGTTGTAGTAAACCTTCTTGTAGGGGCAAGCCGGCACACAATGACGCCAGCCACGGCAAATATCCTGATTCACGAGGACAACGCCGTCTTCCTCACGCTTATAAATCGCCCCCGAAGGACACGCCGCCACGCACGCCGGATTCAAGCAGTGATTGCAATTCCTCGGCAGGTACTTCATAAAAATATCGTGGAACTCAAGCGTTATCTTCTCGCCGATTTTCTTTAGGTTAATGTCCTTGCGAACGTCATCGCCGCCCGCTAAGTCGTCGTTCCAATTCGGCCCCCATTTGATTTCCATGCGCTGTTGCGTTATCAACGAACGCGGACGGGCTACGGGCTGATGTTTCTTGCGCGGCGAAGTTATTAGCGTTTCATAGTCGTAAGTCCACGGCTCGTAGTAATCGTCCATCTCCGGCTGTTCGGGGTGATAGAAAAGTTTCAAGATACGTCCGAGCTTGGAGCCGGTCTTCAAAACCAAATCGCCGCCGTCGAGTTCCCAGCCGCCCTTCCAACGTTCTTGGTCTTCCCAGTTCTTCGGGTAGCCTATGCCGGGCTTTGTCTCCACGTTGTTAAAGTACATGTACTCCGCGCCGGGGCGGTTCGTCCAAACATTTTTGCAGGTGATTGAGCACGTGTGGCAACCAATGCACTTGTCCAGATTCATCACCATGCACACTTGCGCTTTAATCTTCAAGCCAATCAACCTCCTGAGCTTTGCGAACGACAACATAAATATCACGCTGATTGCCCGTCGTGCCGTAGTAGTTAAAGCCGTAGCTGAGCTGACCATAGCCGCCAATCATATGCGTGGGCTTCATGTGGATTCGCGTCGGGGTATTGTGCGTGCCGCCGCGTGTGCCTGAAATCTTCGAGCCAGGAACGTTTATATGCCTGTCCTGCGCGTGATACATGAACATAACGCCGCGTGGCAACCGAGGACTGACGACCGCCCGACTAATAACGACGCCGTTGCGGTTGTAGACTTCGCACCAATCGTTATCCTTAACGTCGATTGCCGCCGCGTCTTTCTCGTTTAGCCAAATCGTTTGCCCGCCTCTAAACAGCGTTAAAAGTTGCTGGCTGTCGAAATACATTGAGTGCGTTGACCATTTGTTATGCGGCGTCAGGAACTTCAGCGTTATTTCCCTGTTCTCGTTAAGCGTAGTCTTCAGCGGTTGAAAGTCGAGTATCGGTTTGTAAACGCTCATAGCCTCGCCCCATTCAAACATCATCTCGTGGTCAATGTAAAAACTTTGACGCCCCGTGACTGTTCGGAAGGGCACAAGCTGTTCAATGCTGACTGTGAACGGGCTATAGCGGCGATTTTTATTCGAGCCTGTGAACGTCGGCGAAGTGATTGTTTCTCGCGGTTGAATCGCTACTATGTCAAAGGTAAAGCGTTCGCTCTCACGGTCGGCGGCAAGGTCGGTTAGATTGCTTAAGCCGGTCTTCTTCTCAAGGTCAGCCCACGCACGCACCGCAACTTTGCCATTAGTCGTCGTCGATAAGCCCATGACCGCATCGCAGGCTTGCTTAGCGTCGTAGATTGACGGCATGCCATAGGAGATAAGGTTCTTGTCCTCGATAATGCCGTTGCGTGTGCGAATCTCCTCGTAAAGGTCGTCGGACTTCCAACCTAAGCCCTTCATGCCGTTGCCCTTTTGAATGTTCGGACCCAACGCAATCCACTTGTCGTAAAGTTTCGTGTAGTCGCGTTCAATCATCGCGATTGCGGGCATTGTCTTGCCTGGTATCGGTTCGCAATCGCCTTTGCTCCAATCTAGTATCTTGCCTTCGGGCTGAGCAAGTTCGCCCTCGGTGTCGTGCTGAATCGGAACTGCGAACACGTCTTTATAAATCGGCAACTTAGCTTCGGTCGCGACTTTAGACACTGTCTTTGCTAGCGTGCGGAAGATGTCCCAATCGCTTTTTGCCTCCCACAGCGGGTCTACGGCATTTTGGAACGGGTGCACGAACGGATGCATGTCAGTCGACGACAAATCGTTTTTCTCGTACCAAGTCGCAGTCGGCAGGACAACATCAGAATAAAGAGCACTCGCCGCCATGCGGAAATCCAAATCAACCAACAAATCCAACTTGCCTTGAAGAGCACCGCCCGACTTGCGCAGGTCTGATTCGTCACGCAACTTAATTTCTTCGGGCTTAACGACTGTCTCCTCCTCGGCGAACAAACTATTGCGCGTGCCAAGCAGATACTTCAAGAAGTAATCATGCCCCTTCGACGACGAGCCGATTAAATTGTTCCGCCAGATAAAAAGATTGCGCGGGAAATTTTCGGGGGCGTCGGGGTCTTCCCATGCGAATTGCAACGACTTGTCCTTGAGACTCTGCGCAACGAATTTTTTTATACCGTCAATGCCTTCAAAGCCAGCCGCCTTAGCCTCGTCGAAGATTTGCTGACCGCTCTTATTGAACGACGGGTAAGCCGGCAACCAACCGAGCCGCGCCGCCAAAATGTTGTAGTCGCCGGGGTGCCGATAACGCGGCTTGACATTGCCAGCGACGAGCGGAGCCGTATCAACTTCCTCGCTGCGCCATTGGTCGGTTGCGAAGTAATAAAACGACGTGGAGTTTTGGAGCTTCGCGCCGCCCTGCCAATCGGTACCAGTCATGACGCGTGCCCAGCCCTCAATCGGGCGCAACTTCTCTTGTCCGACGTAATGCGCCCAGCCGCCACCGTTGCGCCCTTCACAGCCGCACATCATCAGCAGATTTAAAATCGTGCGATAGATAACGTCCGCGTGGAACCAGTGATTGATTCCGCCGCCCATGATAACCATCGTCCGCCCGTTGGTCTTGAGGGCATTATCAGCGAATTCGCGAGCCGTATGAATCACCATATCAGCATTAACGCCCGTGAATTGTTCCTGCCAACGCGGGGTATAAGGCGTGTCGTCTTCGTAGGAGCTTGCGCACTCGCCGCCCAGCCCCGTATCAATGCCGTAATTGGCAAGCGTTAAGTCATAAACCGTCGTCACGAGCTTGACGCCCGACTTAGTCTTAACCTTCTTGACGGGAATGGCACGGCTAATCATCGCTTTATCGCCGCGGTCGTCGCCGAAATAAGGGAAGGGCACTTCAACAACGTCATCGCGCTCCTTGAGGATCGACAGCTTAGGACGAATCGCCGCGCCCGTGTCAGAGTCTTCCTCGCGCAAATTCCATTTGTCTTGCCTATCCCAGCGGTCGCCCATCGTGCCGTTCGGAATAACGAGCTTGCCGCTTATCTCGTCGACGACGTAATACTTAAACTCCGCGTGCTTGTCCTTGCGTCCGAAGTCCTTAGCGTTGAGGAAGCGTCCGAGCTGATATTTGCCGTCGCGTTCATCAATCGTCACTAGGAACGGGAAGTCAGTATACTTGCGGGCGTAGTCTACGAAGAATTGCGCGGGGTCGTCCCAATAGTATTCCTTTAAGATGACATGCCCCATTGCCATAGCCAACGCGGAATCGGAGCCGGTCTTTAGACTAATCCACGTATCAGCGACGGCGGTTGACTCTGCGTAGTCGGGGGCAATCGATACGACCTTTGTCCCCTTGTAGCGGACTTCCGTCAAAAAGTGGGCGTCGGGCGTTCTGGTCTGCGGGACGTTTGAACCCCAAGTGATTATGTAGCCCGCGTTGTACCAGTCAGACGACTCCGGCACGTCGGTTTGGTCGCCCCATACTTGTGGGCTTGCTGGCGGAAGGTCAGCGTACCAATCATAAAAGCTTAAGCCCGCCCCGCCCATTAACTGGATAAACCTCATGCCGCCCGCGTAACTTAGCATTGACTTAGCCGGAATGACGCTGAAGCCAAAAATCCTGTCGGGTCCATACTTCTCGGCGGTGTAAAGGACGCTCGACGCCACAAGCTCCGAGACCTCGTCCCAGTTTGAACGGACGAAGCCGCCCATGCCGCGAGCCTCCTTGTAGCGTTTCATCTTGTCGGGGTCGCTGGCTATCGATTGCCAAGCCTCGTAAGCCGTCGGATATGTCTTGCGTGCCTCCCGCCAAAGCTCCGCTAACTCTCCACGCAGATACGGATAGCGGATTCTGTGCGGGCTGTAAAGGTACCACGAGAACGACGCCCCTCGCGGACAACCTCGCGGCTCAAAGTCCGGCATGTCCGGCGATGTCTCTGGATAATCGTGCACCTGATTTTCCCACGCCACCAGCCCGTTCTTAACGTAGATATTCCAACTGCATGAGCCCGTACAGTTCACGCCGTGTGTTGAACGAACGCACTTATCGAACGACCAGCGGTCGCGGTACATGTTCTCCCAATCGCGACCGCCAAGATTTATCTGCTGATGTTCGCCGCGTTCGAGGGGGCTTAGGTATTTGAGTTTCTTTAAGATGTTGCCCACGCTATCACTCTCCTTTTGTGCGTGATTCTAACAAAAAAAACCTCTGGCGAAAGTGATTAATGTCACTGCCAAAGATTTTTATCGGCGGTCATAGCGATTGATAGAACTCGTCGAAGTCTCGCAAGCTCTTGTACATTCTCAGCAGTTCCTTTTGCAGTTGCTCTTCAGGGATATTTGGCGGGAGGTCGTAAGCCTCAAGAACTGCCCTATCGTTAGCCGCGTGAGCCTTGCGCAAGTCCTTTGGCATAATCAGCGGGTCATAAAGGTCTGCAAAGCTCGCGTCGGGATATTTCGTTCGTGCAAAGAGTATCTCCGCCGCCGTAAGCTCCACTTCCCGATTGAACGGCGGCCATGGAAAATTATTGTACACGATGTCCGCCGAGTATCGATAATCAGACTTCAGCCGCCCGCAGGTCGCACGCATCCACGCCATATGCGGTCGGCTCGTCAATACTCCGAAGTGCCAATACATTGCCCCTGGTATCATGTGGTTAGCGTCGCTACAGATAACGTTCGGTTCCATCCAACCAATCGGCACATATTCGCGGCGTTCGCTACTGACCCTCGGCACCAGCAGATAATTAGTCGTCGGCTGTCGTCTCTCGCCAAAGAGCCACGGAGTATCAGCCAGCTTTCGAGTTGCGGCACGCTTACTAGCCAAGCGATATGCGCGAACGCCTTTGACACGTTCATAGACGAGCGGCATACGCCTAAGTTCATTGGGCGGGCAGTCGACTAACCACAGACAATAGCGCGGCAACTTGTTGATGAACTCTCGCGCTCCCACGAACGGACGAATCCACTTAGCCGCCGTCGGGTTCTTTGCAATGAGTTCGTCGCGTTCAGCAGGTGATAAGAGTAATCCGCCGCCGTCATTGGGCATACTTCCAAAAACCATTTGCGGCACGGTGTAAATCTGTTCGCCGAGCCAGCGGACGTAAGTTTGCTTGCCGGTTCGGGCGAAGTGATTCGGGTAGTCGTTGCAATAGAAATCTTTGACTTCAACCTCAATGTAGCCGGTCATGTCTTCATCATAAAGCTTAACCATGATTCCCTCCGCTCATTTGAAATGTTCGTTCCACTTGTCCACGACGAAATTTTTATTTGCCGCGAGCCATTGCATTATCCGATTTAAATCCTTAGCGGGGATTTGGCTTTTGTTGTGTTCCAAGCGCGGCACGTCCTCCAGCCAAATCTTAGTTGCGTCGGCAGAAGGTTTTCCCTTGCAAACGTGGACATGAATCGGTTCGTTATTCTCGTTCAACCAAAAGAAAATCAGATAGCCGAGCAACCTACACACTTGCGGCAATCTTATCAGCTCCCTCGCGAGCAATCTCCCACATCAGAAAAGCATTTGTCCGAGCGTAATCCAAAAGCCGCGTCGTCTCTTCCTTAGTGAAGCCGGAAGAATCTTTAACGTTAAGCGTCGGCAACGTCGACTCCAGAAAGTTGAAGCCGTTTTCGTTAGGAGCCTCGAAATAAATTCTTATGAACTCCATGCCGTCGCGGGTGGCGTGTATATCGCTGAAGGTCAAAGTAATTTCGTCAATCTCAGAGAAGAAATATTTCATAGCTGTCCCTCCGTCAAATTGATTCGCTAGCCTCGAAGATGATTTTGCCGCCGAGCTGTTTTTGTTGCCACGCCGTAGAGATTTTCTGTTCGACGGTCTGGATAAACTCGCGGGGCAAGTCATTAAGCAAGAGCAAAAATTGATTGCGTCCGAGTTGTGTTACGCAGTCGCGCCGCCGAAGACTTTTAATCAGCACCTCTGGGAACTCGTCGCGGGCGTTGTCGTCGTTGGTGTCGAGTGTGAGCCTAAGGAACTGCGCCGAGCCATGGGAATTTTCATTGAGCCGCGCCGCGAACTGATAAATCGCCTTGAACTTGTCGAAGTCCACGAAGAACGCGCCCGCCTCGTGATTGCGTTCGTCTAGGAGCAGTTGCGTTTCGTAAATGGTTCGGCGTTCAGCCTCCGCGGCAATGTCATCGCCGAAGAACGCACAGCCGTGTTTGCCGTGGTGCTTGACCTTGTAAAGAGCCTTGTCCGCCTTCTTCAGGAGAGAATCAAAGTTGCGACCCTCATTAGGCACGAACACCGCCCCCACCGACGTTCCAAGCGGAAGGTTCATTTCCTCGCCCATGAAATTTTTCGCGCTGATTATCAGCTGTCGATTTAGGAAGCTAACCTTGTTGAAGATAATTTTTTCGTCGTGGACGTTCTGGCAAAAGACGAGGAATTCATCGCCGCCAATGCGCCCCGCCACGTCCGTCGAACGAATCACGCCCTTAATCAGTTCAGCAAACCGCGTTAAGATTTTGTCGCCCATTGCGTGTCCGTACAGGTCGTTGACGAGTTTAAAGTTGTCTAGGTCTAGCCACATCAACACGCCCTGACTTGACGAACACAGCTTGCCGACTTCCCTTTGCGCGGAAGTTTTGTTAAGCAAGCCAGTCATCATGTCGAGGTTAGCCGCCGCCGTCAGCCCGCGTATTTCGTCTAGCTTGTCCAAAACATTTTTCACGCGGCGCAGGAGCACTTCAGCCTTCAGCGGTTTGCGAATGTAATCAGCGGCTCCGAGTTGGAAACCTTTGCTCTCTGATTCGTCGCTGTCGTCCGTGCTCATGAAGACTATCGGCACGGGTTCGGAGCTTTTCTCCTGTAGCCGCCTGTGCAGTTCGTAGCCGTCGATGCCAGGCATGATTAAATCCGATAACACGAGGTCGGGGCGTTCCTGCTCGAAGAGTTCGATTGCCTCCTCACCCGACGCCGCGCAGATGGTCTCGTAATCCCGCGATAAAATTTTCGTCGCTATCCTAAGCATGATTCGTTCATCGTCAACGATTAAGATTTTTTGCATTGCGTATCCCTCCGCCACTCGCCCAATTCGTCGAGAACTTTTTTATATGTTTGTATGAAGTCGTCGTGATTGCGTTTAAGGTCGTCAAGTCGCCCGTCCTTAGCGGCGAACTCTTGAGCCTTCGCCTTGTCGCTGAGCTGAACCGCCCCGATAACAAGAGCCGTCCCTTTTAAAGCGTGAGCCGCTATCCGATATTCGGCAAGGTCTTCCGCAGTCAGTGCCGCGTTAAGCTCGTCTGTCTTGTCGCTGTTAATGAACTCCTCCACCATCTCCGCGAAAAAGTCTTCGCTGTCCATGCAGTTGCTAAAGGCGGTATCCAAATCGATTGACGGGCAAGAACTTTCAAAGCGGCGGCGGAAGTCGTCTTCGGGATTGAGCCACACCCGCAACTCGTCAAGAACTTTTTTATACGCCGCAATCAAGTCGCCGTGATTCTTCTTAACGTCGTCAAGTCTTCCGTCCTTAGCGAATTGTTCTTGAGCCTTAGCCTTGTCGCTGAACTGAACCGCCCCGATAACAAGAGCCGACCCCTTTAAGGCGTGCGCCGCTATCCGATACTCGGCAAGGTCTTCCGCAGTCAATGCCGCGTTAAGCTCGTCTGTCTTGTCGCTGTTAATGAATTCCTCCACCATCTCAGCGAAAAATTCTTTGCTGTCCATGCAGTTACTAAGGGCGACTTCCATATTGATTGACGGCAAATCGTTTTCAGCCTGCGTGGGTTCGCCGTCGTCTTCAAGAAGGATTTCGGGCGGCAGATACTTCGCAAGAATAGCCTCCAAGTCGTCAACGTTAATGGGCTTGCTCAAGTAGTCGTCGAAGCCCTTAGCCAAATATCTTTCGCGCGCCCCGCTTATGGCATTGGCAGTCAGCATGATGATTTTCGTTTCGGGCGGAAGGTTCATCGCCTTTAGCCGCTTTAAAGTCTCGACGCCGTCCATCTTTGGCATCATGTGGTCAAGAAAAATTATGTGGTAAAAATATTTCTCCGCGAACTGTAAGCATTGCTCGCCGCTGTCAGCCAAATCCGGCACGATTAGATTTCTCTTGAGCAAGCCGTTGATAACTTTCAAGTTCATGTTCATATCGTCGACAGCCAAAATCCTCGCGGCGGGTGCTTTGATGAAGTTCCTAGTCTCGACGCGTTTAAGCTTGCGGTCGGAGTGGTGCTCGCCGTAAATGCCGACGGGTGTCTTGTCGATAATTTTCTGCGGCAACCTGAACGAAAAATCCGAGCCTTTACCGTAGACGCTCGAAACCTCAAGGCGACTGTTCATCATGCGGAGCAACTCTTTGACGATTGAAATCCCTAAGCCCGTGCCCTCAATGTTTTTGTTCTTAGTCTCGTCGAGGCGTATGAACGACTGGAAAAGCTTTTCTATGTCCTCCTCGCGAATGCCAATGCCCGTATCCTCAACCGAGACGAACAGAATCAAGTTATCGTCGTCGACAACCTCGCCGCTCATCGTCAAAGTAACGGTGCCTTCCTCGGTGTACTTAACGGCGTTGCTTAGAATGTTCGTTATGACTTGCTTAATCCTCATGTCGTCGCCGAACAAAACCTTTGGCAAGTTCGGGTCAATCTTGGTTATCAGAGACAAGTTCTTTTGGTTCGCCTTGTCGTAAATCATATTGACGAGGTCATCAACCATATTGAGCGTCTCGTAGCGCACGGGAATAATTTCCATCTTGCCATCCTCAATCTTGCTGAAGTCTAGGATTGAGTTAATCAGGTTAAGGAGCGTGCGCCCCGCGCTGGCTATGTTCTCCGAATAGTCGCGTATGTCTTTATCGTTCGACTCGCGCAAAATCATTTCGTTCATTCCGAGCACGGCGTTAATCGGCGTTCTAATCTCGTGGCTCATCTGCGCTAGGAACTGCGACTTAGCTTGACCAGCGTTTAGGGCAGTCCTCGCCGCCTCCTTTAATTTCTTCTGGACTTCCGTCTGCCAACGCAAGAGCTGATTGATAAGCGCGATAACTAAGCTGACGCAGACAATATAAATCGCAATGAAGATAGCCGGAAAGACGACGGCTTGCCCGTAGATATTATTCCACCTGTTAGCGACGACGACCATAAAGCCCGACGGCTCATTTGTCTTAGCAATGCAGGTCATGTAGTCGCCGCTGAAGTCTTGCATTAGGAAATCCTCGCCCGTCTTGTAAACCCTCTTGTATTCGGTGTCGTCAATGGCAATCATCTTTTGCGGCGTCATCTGATAAGCGGCGTGCGGGTGATTGATAATCATGCCGCTCTTATCGACGAGGAAAGCATAACCTTCGGCGGTGTAGGTGTCGTCAAGGATTTGAATCAGCCTATCGAGATAAAAATCAATGCCGAAGATGCCGAGGGATTCTCCGTCCTTGCCTTTGACGACTTGAGCAATCGTCACGCAATAATTGCCCGTGCGCGAATCAAGATAGGGCGTCGACACGGTAAAGGCTTCGGAGGAGTTCTCCGTTTCGACGTACCACGGACGCTGATTAACTTTCCAATTCGGGTCGGGCGACTCCCAGCCCGTGTTCATGATGACTTGATGCGGCTTATCGGGGTTGGCAAGGTAGCAAACGGAGACTTCTGGATAATCTTTAGCAATGCCGTCAAGGAACTTAACCGCCGCCGCGTAATCGTTCATGAGTTCGGGACGCTCAGCAATGACACTGGCGAACATGTTTAGGATAGTCCTTTGCTCGGTAATCCAATTTGATAGGCGGTGTTCGCAGGTCTCAACGTCATGATTCATTTTGGTATCGCCCCAGCCCGTGTTCGTGTGAATCGAAATCCCGACGCGGAAGATAAGCGCAATCGTCAAGACGGCGATAATCCTAAGGCGAGCCTTTCGGCTGACTTTGGACAGGTGAAGATTTTTTTCGGCTTTCTTATCAATCTCTGGGTCTTCCTTGACGAGCGTCGAGAAGGACAGCAGATTATTAATCATGTCCGACAGCTGCAGGGCACATTCACGAGCCTTAGCGGCACTTTCAGCGGGGTTATCGTCGCCGCCCATTATCGCCGCGTTCGATAGCTTCAAGATTCTTTGAATGGGGCGGTGCAGTTCCTTCGATATGTTCGATAAGAATTCTTCCTTGGCACGCAGAGCCTTTAGGGCTTGTAGGCGGTTCTTCATGCTCTTTAGCGAGTAGAAGACGATGATAATAATCATCCAGACGTTGACGGCGGAACTAAGCATAAGATGATTATAATCATCGTGATAAAGGGCGGAGTCGTTGACGCAAAGAATCATGTACCAGCCGTTGTCAGTCATGCTAGAGAAAACTGTATTCGATTGCCCAGCAATTTCCGTTTTAAAGCTGTCGTGCGAATTCGACTTCAAGACGGCGTCGAGGATTCGTTGATATTCGGGCAGGCGTTGTTTAAGGTTCTCGCCGACCAAACTTTCATCACGATAGCCGATAATCAGTCCGTCCTTGGTGACGATAAGAGCCGTGCGGTCGTTATCAATGTTCAGCTTGTCAATCGACTTCTGTGCACTGGAAAAGTTAAAGTCGAGGGCAATGACGGTATCCCTATCAGACAGCATCATTGAGACGGTAAAGCAAAGCCCATGCCCCGCCGCGTCGACGTAAGGTTCAGTCACGAAGATTTTGCCGGGATTTTCCGCCGCGCCCTTGTACCAGCTCCTATCCGTCGTACTAAATTCATCGGGTATCGTGCCTTCGGGCAAGGCAATCCAATCCCTTTGAGCAATGTAAACGTTAAAGCATTCGCCGTTCGATAAAATCTTCTGTTCGCGCTGTTCGTGCACGAAGAAATCTTTTATCTCTTCCCGCGAGGCTCCTGACGAAAGCATTTGCTCGGCACGCACCGCCACCCGCAAAGTCATTCGTTCGGCGTCGTCAATCGTGCGTTGCAGGTCGGAGCGGATATTCTCCATTTGCAGCTGCCCTAAGCCTTCTGTTTGGTGCGCCGTCATTCGGAAGATAAAAAAAATGTTCATCGCGACGATTAGGATAAACACACCCATTATCGCCGCTATCGTCAGGAAGTCCGAGCGTTTGCCCGTCTTCAAGATTTGCCACTCATCCTTAACGCCAAGCATCATCTCAACCCCGCCA
>ODAJ012071732.1_pt1 | contig 16163 bp, 22 predicted proteins | sample 1539241 | NCBI WGS metagenome assembly ODAJ01 (sample SAMN02144231, study PRJEB22623) | gut metagenome | biome: sheep rumen | host: Ovis aries | place: New Zealand
TTCTCAAAGTAGTCGCTGGCGTAGTAGACGTTCCCCCAGCGGAATCCCAGCCACTTGATGTCGGCCATGATGTTCTCCACATACTCCGTATTCTCCTTGGTGGGGTTGGTGTCGTCGAAACGCAGGTTGCACACGCCTCCGAACCGCTCGGCAACCCCGAAGTCCATGCAGATGGCCTTGGCGTGACCAATGTGTATGTACCCATTGGGTTCTGGCGGGAAACGCGTCTGCAGGCGTCCGCCGTTCTTACCTGCTTCCAGGTCTTCCTTCACAAACTGTTCTACGAAGCTGAGGCTCTTCTTCTCCTCGCCCGTGGTCATTGTCTTTTCTTCCATATATCTTATTTGTCTTTTTAACACTCAACTCTACTTAATCCCCCTCTCATTCAGGGCCTTGGCATACTTAGCCGCATTCTTCAGGTGCTCCTGATAGTTGCTGGCAAAGTTGTGTGTACCCGAGAAGTCCTCCTTGGCACACATATACAGGAAGTCATGCTCCGCAGCATTCAGCACCGCATCGATACCCTTGATGCTGGCTATCTTGATGGGACCCGGGGGCAGACCCTCATACATATAGGTATTGTAAGGCGAGTCCGTTTGCAGCAGCTTCTGCCAGATGCGCTTCAGCCCAAACTGCTTCAGGGCGAACTTGACGGTGGGGTCAGCCTGCAGGGGCATGTTCTGCTTCAGCCGGTTCAGGTACATACCTGCTATAAGGGGCTTCTCAGCGTTGTTTGCCGTCTCCTCGTCTATGATGCTGGCCAGCGTACACACCTCCTCTGGTGTCAACTGCTTCTGGGCAGCCTTTGCCTGACGCTCACCGTTCCAGAAACGGTCATGTTCCTTCTGCATACGCTCCATGAAGTTCTGCACGCTTGTGTTCCAGTACACCTCGTATGTATTGGGCACAAAGAGCGACGCTATCGTTGCCGTGTCGTATCCGTAGTGCTGGCAAGCCTCCTCGCTGAGCAGGACGTCAGCCACAGCGGCAGAGTCTATCATCAGCTTGTGGCCCAGAAAGGCTGCCAGCCCGTCCATGGTGCGCACCTCGGGAATGGTCAGCCGTATGCCGCTCTGGAGTCCGTTCCTCAGACGACGGTAAATGGTGATGGCACTCTCGCCCGGGTTGATGGCGTAGCGCCCCGTACGGATGTTCTCTCCGTAGTCAGTATGTCGCACAAGGCTCATCAGCCCGCTCATGCCGGCATTGGTGGCTATGGGGTCTATCTTGGCAAACACAGAATCCTGCGTGTCGTCCTCATCTATATAGATATATTGCGTCTCGCCCCCCTTCAGCAGAGAGCAGAACAGAAAGTAGGCCGTCAGCATCAGGATAACGCCCAGCCCTCCTGCGGCAACATACAGATAACTGCGTGAATTGAATGTTTTCATCACTTTATTCCATAAATCGCCTGCAAAGGTACGAATAAGTGAGTGAAAATCCAAATTTATTTGGAATTTTCCTTAACCAGCCGTCAATATGCCATTTCATGCACACCTTTGACGGCACGGCCGGAGGGGTCATTCATATTCTTGAAGGCGCCATCCCATTCCAGGGCAATAGCAGTGGAGCAGGCTACACTGGCCTCCGAGGGTACACTGCGGGCTGCAGAGTCGCTGGAGCGCAAACAACGAAACAGGATTGCAACGCCACACTCTCAAAGAGAGATTGCAACGCCACACTCTCAAAGAGAGAACCCGTCCCTGGTGTTTTCGCAAACTACCAAATTTTTTCCACCACTTTCTGACATCTCCAGCAGAAGAAATGCCAATTTGCAACGTCTTGTAACATATACACGTGTAAAAAATATGATTTGATGTAGATTCCTTTGTATCTTTGCACCAAAAAAAACGAAATGATATGTTGGTAAATAGCTATTTTGAACTGAATGTAGTACGATGTCTTGACGAAGGCAAGGTCTATAACGACGAGCGCATCCGTTTCCGTTCACTTGTGGAGGCAGAACATGAAATGCTGCGTATCTCCAAGAATCCCTTTGAGTTTGAGAAAGAAGAGATCTTCTGCTTTATTATCCGTGAGGTTCCATTTGGCGTGTTGTGCGTCAATGGCGATGACGATTGCCTAACGGAACGAGTCTATCTGCCTGATGGTACAAAACTTGATGAGCGACTTTTTGCCTCTGGCTCCATCGCCGGCATTTTCTATGGAAGATTGGAGAGTCAGATTCGTTTCCAGCCTGGTGATAGTGTGAGGGTGCTCGACTTGGTGCACAAGCGCCTCTGGGATGGCTTTATCTACGCAGTCCCACCTACGGTGGAGAAGGTTTCGAAGTTGTATGAAAGTGACCTTCCTCCAGTCTGCCTTGATTCTTCCGATGACAGTTATGTGGTTCTTGATTGTCCGCTCTCGGAGTGCAAAACCGATGATGACTATATGTCGGCTCATTCGCATATATCTGCCTTACGTGTATTCCCCTAAATTGCAATAATCATGAACGGAAACGATATTCCAGAACTCCAGCAGCTCTATGATACGGCGATGGCAGACCAGTCTGCCTTTGCCAGAGGTCGCAGATTCCTCTTCGATGACGACTATGAGCAGGCTCACAAGTGTTTTCGTCAGGCAGCCAACGAGGGGTATGCAGAGGCGATGACCTATCTCGGCTATATGTATCGCCGAGGTTTAGGTGTGCGTCGAGACGATGCTAAAGCAGCAGTGTTTTATCAGCAGGCCATCAGCACTGGCGGTAAGACATTGCTGTCATCAGCAGCCTACAATAATCTGGGTGTGCTCTATATGAAGGGCGAGGGTGTTGCTCAAGACATAGCCAAGGCTAAACAACTGTTTCTGAAGGCTATCGCTATCGACGGCTCAGAAGATTCCAAACGACATCTGAACGAAATAGCTCAAACAATAGACAACAATGGAAATACTTGATGAACATGGCGATCTCTGTGCTTGGTGCTCAGACGATCCGCAAGATTTTATTCACATCCCACCAGTAGAAGCCATCCGACTGTTGACGCTGAAGTACATCGAGCAGTGTGGTGTCAGTCTTGGTATGCGCACCTTATATTATAACGCAGCCGAGGCGTGGCAAGAGATATTGGCTAGTACAGCCAACCATCCCTTGGCAAAACAAGCTGAGGAACTGATGCTATATGAACTCATGCCCCTAATCTGCGATGCGTACAAACCTGAACTCTACGACAAATATGACATCACCTATTTGGACGATGATAAACTTCTGGCTCTTTACGAGAAAGCCCAGAAAGACTGCGACGAACAAACAGCCGAAGCACTCGAATTATTGGCTTTCAATATCAGGTTGTTAAAGTACTACAAACGGCAAAAAGATCAGGACTCTAAGGAAAAATGAGTTTTTTCTTGGTAGATCAGAGAATTATATTTATCTTTGCTAAAAACTAAGAACAATGAGTAATACTACCCCTAAAAAGCGTTCTGATAATCTGTCGAAGTCACGCTATACATTGTCTTGTCAGTGTCTGAAGGCCCTGTGGCTGAGAGTATATAAGCCAGAGGTGGCTGTGGTTGATCCAGCTACAGAGGCCCGTTTCGAGATGGGTAATGTTGTGGGCGATCTCGCTATGGGACTATTTGGCGACTTTGTTGAAGTAACCACCAAGCGCGAAGATGGCTCACTCGACATTGCAGCGATGATCGAGAAAACCAAAGATTGTCTGGCCAATGGCACTGAGAACATCTGCGAGGCATCCTTCGCCATCGAGGGCCATTATTGTGCAGTGGATATCCTTCGCAAAACATCAGGTGGCTATGCCATCTATGAGGTGAAGAGCAGCAGTTTCCCTGAGTTCAATGGTCAGGAGACCAAACTCGAGAAGTATGCTCCAGATATAGCCTATCAGAAATGGTTGCTGGAGCAGTGTGGTATCAACGTGACTGGTACATATCTCGTCTGTCTGAATAGCGACTATGTGCGTCAGGGCGAACTCGATCTGGAGCATCTCTTTGTGACGATTGACATGAAGGAACTGGTAGCCAATGAGTATGTCAAGGTACCCAATCAAACTACAGCAGCCTTGAAGACGCTTCAGCAGGAGGAAGAACCTGTGCTCGATCTGTCTAAGGATTGCCACAAACCCTATCCCTGCGCATTCTGGCAGTATTGCACTCGCCATCTTGAATCGCCCTCAGTATTCGATCTGTATAGAATGAATTTCTCTGATAAGTTAAAACTATATCAACAAGGTTATCGCACGCTTGCCGATGTGGTGAATATTGTCTCGAAGCCCATCCATCTGCTGCAGGTTAATCAGCAGACCAATATCGATAAGCAGGGTATCAGTGAGTTTCTCGATCAATTGAGCTATCCGCTTTATTTCCTCGACTTCGAGACCATGCAGCAGGCCATTCCTCAGTATGATGGTGCTCGCCCATATCAACAGATCACTTTCCAATACTCGCTGCATATCCTTCGTGAAGAGGGTGGGGCGTTAGAGCATCGTGAGTTCTTGGCACCCAGCGATGGTTCCGATCCTCGCAGGGCGTTGGCAGAGCAATTGTGTAAGGATATTCCAATGGATGTCTGCACTCTGGCCTATAATAAGGCATTTGAGTGTACGCGAATCAAGGAGTTGGCAGTGCTTTGTCCTGACTTGGCAGTACATCTGCTGAACATTCGCGACCACATTGTTGATTTGCTCGATCCCTTCCAGGCAGGTTACTATTATCTGCCATCTATGGGTAATTCGTTCAGTATCAAACGTGTGTTGCCATCTCTCTTTCCTGACGATCCCCAGCTCGACTACCACAACCTCGACACTCGCGTGCAGAATGGTGGCGATGCTATGACCGTCTTCCCTCGCATCCAGAACATGCCCCCTGAAGAAGCCGCAGCCACTCGCGAAGCCCTCCTCCGCTACTGCGAACTCGACACCCTAGCCATGGTCAAAGTCTGGGAAAAATTAATTGAAGTAACTAAATATTAATTTTTAAAAATATTGTATTATGAGTCCGATTTTTAATAATTACGTAGACAAATGTCAGTCATTTTGGGCTAACCATCATTCAACATTCAAAAATGTGACAAATCCTCCTCGTGTAAATCCAAATGATCCATATCCGGGTTTTGAGGTTGCAGTTTTCAATGATCCAGGGTACGGAGGAACATATGAACAAAATGTATATGAGAAAAAGAACGGATTGTTAATTGTTGGTTGTAATCCGTCAGGAATTGCTAAGCATCATGTTTATAGAAAAGCCATCCCTAATCCTCAGAACCCAGATTATAGAAATTTTTTTATAGTTAATACATACCCACTTGTCAATGATCCTTATACGAAAGCAATTCATGAATTTGCTGTTGATTGCGGATATGGTGAGAATTATTATAAAATGGATGTCTTTGGTATTATGCGACTAAAACAAAGTGTACTTTCTAATGATGTTGCAGCTAAGAACCAACCTCGTTTAAATGAATATAGAGAATTATTTGAAATATTTGTTGATACGGTCATAGATCTTCAGCCGGAAAAGATAGTGTTTGTAAATGCCTTCATTTCAAATCTGATTAATTGCATTAGACCTGAATATGTAAATATAGTTAATAATCATGTGAATGTTGGGACTGTTAGAAATAATAAGGGGGGGCTTCAAATAACCTTTAAAAATAATGGAAGAACCTTTGAATCAACAGCTTGGTTCTCATCGATGTTATCTGGACAGAGGGCCTTGGATAATGGAAGTAAGGGCCTTTTGACTTGGGCGGTTCACAAGTAAACAAAGTTGATATGGACGAACTAAAGATACAAGAAGAGATTGTAGAACCTTGTAGTGATCCTGCTTTGGATGAGCTGAAAGAGTGCTTGGTGAGGGAGCATGAGGAACAAGAAAAGAAAGCGAGATGGGAGAAGTGGAGAAGGATCCTTGGATTAGGATTCTGTTCCAAGAAATAACCTGATTATCTAATAACACGTGTTAAGACTCAGGTAGAAATAATATCTATTCGTAACTTTGCATCGTGATACTTAAAAAGCAAAGTTATGAGTAAGAACAACAACATCAGCACGTTGAACGAAGCACTCCCCATGCTTCGCGAGTTAGAGAACGAATGCGGCGAGGATATGCCCATTTACAACGTAGTAACAGAACTGCTTCCTTACCTCGACAAGGCAGATCTACAGTCAGTGATCGACGAGGCTAACATTATTTTAAATCATAAAATATAAGATTATGAGTTTCAGTAAAAAAGTTAATGACAAGTTTAACAAAACGGCAAAAAGAGATTATATCTCGAGTCTTGGTACTGTGTATCAACAATATCTGGATAGATGCGAGACATATTGGAAAGAAGAACAGTCTCAGTATGGTAAGAACATGGGATTTGAAGTAGCCAAATTTCGTAATGTCAATAATAATGCCGATATTTATGAAAAGAAAGGAGGAATGGTTGTTTTGGGCTTTAATCCTTCAGGTGCCTATTTGGGTACAAATGCAACTCATCCGAAGACTAGCACCCCAAATTTTTATGAATATGATCCGTTTGTAAACGGTCCGATAGCTATTGATCAATACACAAAAACAGTTGAACAATTTGCAACTGAGTGCGATTTCGCTGACAACCATTACATACTTAATGCTTTTGGTATTGTTGGGAAAACTCAGAGTGCCCTTGAGAACAAGATAATAAACAATTCCGGTCTTTATGAACCTGTATTTCAGTTACCAATTTCTGCTATAATAAAGCTGGAACCAAAGATTGTTGTATTCGCAAATAATGGTTTAAGACGTCTCATCATTGATAATGGGCTTTTTTCGAATACCGTGACTAATTATGCCTGGCTCCCAAATAATTGTGTATACGATATGGTATTAAAAGATGAAGATGGTAATACAACTAAATGCAATGCTCTTTTTACTACGATGTTGGATAAAGATCATCTTGATAAAGGTTCACGTGAATTGATTGTACAGGTTATAAAAAACCTGCCTTGATTATAACACGTGTAATAAAGAAGCAACCCAGACAAATCCTTTGTATCTTTGCACCAGAAAAAGAATTTAAATGGTGCAAAGATATATGTTTAAGAAATTATTCCAAAGCAAAAAGAGGCCTGTTATCACCAGAGAGCAGGCATTGAGAGATGGGGGCTATACTCGCGAGGATGGTTCCAATCTAAGTCCGGATGGTCGTATCCTGTTAAATGGCCCCGCAATGCTTGATGATGTCTATCAGGTGCCTGATGGCGTACGCTACATCTTTGATCATTGCTTCTGTAAATCTGTGGTCAGGGATGGCAAAACCTGTCGTGTAGTTATCCCTTCTTCAGTGGTATATATTGGCGAACATGCCTTTGATAATAACGTTTCAATCTTTGTAGATAAATCAAAGTAATTATGGCAAACTATTGTAATACAAGTTATGTGGTAGAAGGTAGCAAAGAATATCTTGATAACCTCTATAATACAATGTACAAGCTCCAGAACATGGAGAAGCCTTTAGTCGAGAATGGATTTGGAACGACTTGGTTGGGATGTTTGATTACTGAATTAGGTGGCAATAGGGAAGATTATTATTGCAAAGGCGAATGGGGAGGGCTGGAACGTCAGGGAGATACAGTTAGATTCATAACTGAGTCTGCGTGGCAACCTCCCTTCGACACAGTTGGCTTACTTCAAGAGAAGTTCCCTTCCTTATCTTTCTATTTCATAGCTGAAGAACCAGGTTGCGAGGTTTTCCTGAAGAATGATAAAGAGGGTAAGTACTTTCCAGAAAACTATCTTTTATTTCTTGTTCTTCCAGATAATAGGGAAGGGGATGGTGTGAGGTTTCAAAGCAAAGCTGATGTCTATCGATATCTTTCAGAGAAGACAGGGCAAAATATATCTTCAGAAGAAGAATTGGATGCTTATCAGAAGGATATAAGAGTAAAAGGTGGAATATGCTATCTATATCAATATGAATGCATATAAGAGTGCTTGATTATTTGTATTGAAAATAAATAGCTTTTTTATTTGGTATTATAATTTAAAATACCTATCTTTGCCATCGTTACTAATAACTAAATAAAATAAGGAATATGAGTAAGATGATTGTTGATGGCCCAAGAGCCATAAGAGTTACCTCTGATGGTAGAGGTTTAGAGTGTACAGCGAATTACAATGGTTCCAACTCAAGTAACTGGGGGCATTGTTATTCAATTGGAAGTTATGGTAATTGTATTGATGAAATATTCCAGTTGGGTAGTGATCAGATTGTTGTAATCTCAGATGCGGGCTATGAAATCAAGTTAAGATGGCAGGGTTCCAGTATCGGTTCTGTTATTGGAGTGAGTAGAAGATAAGTCAATAACACGTGTTGAGGATTAAAAAGCAGAGCAAAATCATCGTATCTTTGCACCAGATTATTAATTTAAATGGTATAAGATTATGATTGCGATGTTTTTAATTGGAGGTTTGATCCTTTTCGGTGGTTATCTTTGCATACGTATTCTCATTACGCTGGTGCAGATTGTGTTTGGGCTTATAGCATTGTTGTTTGGACTTTAACGTGAGTCTGCTATCCATATCTGTAAGGAGGCTTTTGCTAATGACTATATAAAAGAGGTCGAATATAAATAATAAAACGGCATGTTTCAAAAAACAAGAGAGATTAAAGAAGGGGAAGGGATCATGATGGATTCTCTTGGAGTGATTTATCATCAGACAGACAATGGATTAATCGTTGAAGGGCTTGATGAGTATAGTGCATTAAAGGCTAGATCTGGCTGGTATGTTGACTCGTATACTGTTCGACCAGGTGTGACGGAAATAGCAGCGAACGCTTTTAGCAGCGCACATTTCAAAAACATTTCCCTTCCTAATGGTTTGCAGTCGATTTACGACTACTCTTTTGCATTTAATCCATTAGAGGAAATCGTTATACCAGATAGTGTATCGTATATTGGTGCTGCAGCTTTCCTTTTTTGCACTTCACTTCGAAGAGTTACCTTGCCTGATAATATCGATTTTAGCAAAGAACTCGAACCGAATCCTTTCGCTTATAATGTCTTTTTGGCAGAATCGATACTATCATTAGAATATATAAAAATTCCCAAAGAAAAACGAAATATGCTCGAAGAGAAATTGCCCCATCTAAAGCACTTGTTTATCGACAAATAAAGGAGGAAATAATTTATGAAGATTATAAAATATGAGTGTCGTCCTGATCAGTTAAAATCTACTGTTTATGACGTGTTGATTTTCAACAATGAAGAAAATTGGAGCATATTACAGAAGACATATTCGCTGCATTATGATCCGGCATTTAGGGATTACAATAAGTATGTTTTTTTTCCTGTGCAACGTGAAAAATGGAATGGCTCACCCGATGCGCCTCAGAATCTCAGAACATTAGTAGCATCAGCAGACGTTTTGCTAAGAGCCATTCCAGCTAGTACAGATAAAGACTTATTTATTGCTGGCTTCTTTGAAAACCCTTCCGATTTTGAAAGTGTGAAAAAAGATTTGCTAGAATTTGTAACTGAATGCTATAACATCTCATCCAAGAACTACTATACATATTTAGGGGAACAGATTAGACTTGGCAATAGTAGCTTAATGTCTATTTTGGACAAATCTCAACGAAGTGTAGCAGAGAAATATGTTGCTGATATCATTTCTGGAGACATCTCATTTAAATATGCAGGTGAAGAAATAGATAAGATGTTGAGCCCAGAACAACAAGTAATGATGTCGGATACTATCGTGCAATGTATAGGCGGGAGTTCTTCTGCAATTCATAAAGATGTAAACATGACATTGAAAGACTTCGATTTCACATCAGACTCTTATGCGCCAAAGTTCCAACTGCATATTTACGAGAGGCCCAGTCGCGATAAAGGGGTTATTGGTAAATATGATGTCTTTCTTAAACACAATGGAGTCTTAGACAAGGATAAGATGGAGTTCACAACCAAGCACGCTAAGGCTCTCTATATCTATTTCCTTATCCATGCTTCGGAGAAGTTTGTGAAAGATGATATTAACGTGGATGAATTGACAGAGATTTACTATCGAATTTATGGAGTAAGAGATGAAATAAGCAAAAGACTTAGCAAGATAGATCGAAATACAAAAAACGAAAGACTTTTCGATGTTTTCATCAAAGATACAAAGCCCTCTGTAAATCGCACTGTATTAGCAGCTTTGAAAGGAGTCTATGATCATAAGAAAATGAAGTCGGATGAAAACAAGAAAAAGCCTTTCCGAGATGCAGAGAAATGGTACACCATCCAGGTGGATGATGATAAGCAATACTTCGTCAGTCTGCCCAAAGACTGCGTGGAGGTGCCGGAAAGTTTATTATTGAATTCTTAACAAATGACTTATAAATTATACAGTTATGGCAAATTATTTTATTTCTGAGTATGTTGTCGAGGGTAACAAGCAAGACATCGACAGTTTTTATGAGATGATGATGAGGCTGAAGAATGCCGATCGTCAAGTAGATCCGACTCACTTCGGAAACACTTGGTTAGGTTATATTCTTGAGGAGTTTGGTGAGGATCCGGAAGAGTACATGTGTCGCGGACAGTGGTACGATCTGACCCGTGATGGTAATGTGCTGCGCTTTAAGGCGGAAACAGCGTGGGAGCCATGTCATAACATTAGATGGATGATAGAGGACAAATACCCCTCGTTGGAGTTCTATTTTATTGGTGAGAATGATGCGGACGAAATCTTTCAAAAGAAAGATAAAGCAGGAAAGTATTTTCCTGAGAATTACTATCTCAATCTCTTCGGTGGGGATTTCATGCCTGAAATTGAGGTAATGAAGCGATTTGTCACAAAGGAGGATGCGTACAAGTATGTATCTGAATTGACTGGTAAAAGCATCACCAACGATGAGGAGTTTAAAGCTCTCCAAAATGAATGGGATGAAGGTGGAGGAGGCGCATGCTATCTGGCTGAATACGATTAAACAGTAGAAGGTCGATTAAAACAAGTCCCTGCCACTTTCCTGGCAGGGACTTTCTCTTGGTGGGTTAGAATATGTTATAGTACTCTTGAATGTCTCGCTTTTTTAGAAGTAGTGCCATACAGGATTCCATCAGCGAGGAGCGCCTGATGTCATGAGGAGACCAGACTTCGTTGTGAGTGGCAAAGAAAGTCAGCATATTGAAGACTTCCCACATCGTCTTGTCACTCTTGGCCTGAGCCAAATTTTTGGCATCCATAGGGTAACCTGCTGACTGATATAGTCTTTTGGTCGATTCGTAGGGAATGATATCGTTGGCATCCCTTTCATCAAGACCATGTTGGACCAACAGGAGCATTGCTGATTTTAGCTCATTGACAGAAGCTTTAGTCTTCATTGCAATTTTAGTATGATCCAGCATGGTTTCCGTGTCTTTTTTGAGTACATCGGATCTTGAAGTTATATTCAACATCCGTTGAAATTCTTCAATATCAGGAGAGGTGATTCTTGTTATGGAATGACGGGAAATCGTTGTTGAACCGTTGGTACATACAAGCCGTACGTAATAATTTCCCAGCGATATCTCAGTAGGATTCCAAGTAAAAAATATTCCGTTAGATAAAAACTCATCTCCCTTAGAATATTCCATAAACTGCTCGTTGACAGGTTTCATAATGACAGAAACTCTACTGCCGCCATCTGTGTATTCAACTTTTTCCGGATAATATTGATTCTTATCCATATACATCTCCACAAAGTTGAAAAATGAATGAGGAGTTATGACTCTGCCCTTAATAGGTACAACATCTAATATTTGTTTTGCTTGGGCATTGGCTGTTAATAGAATTCGATTATCTTTCGTGGCCTGACCGAAGAAGTTGCGGAGATTGGTTAAACCATGATCGCCATAGCTATCATACGCTATACGTGCTTGCCTGGCCTTGATGCCGGCAATCTGGTCTATCTTTTCAGCTATCGTAGGCTCTACTTGAACGTTGGTAGTGCCTAAATTATAGAAATTGTCTCCGAGGGCAACAATGTCTTTCGATTCCATCTCACGATAGATGATGGGGATATCTAGCACTTCTTGTTTGATCTTGTTATATTCACTTGTGTCCATATTACCTATTTCATTTGTTTGTTAAATAATTCGTCAAATTGAGTAGCAAAGTCTCGTATCTGTGTCGAAACGTCCTTCTGCAAGGTTCGCAGTTGCTGCTCTTGCTTGAACTTCTCTTCATCGAAAAAGACATCGCCCTTGCTACTGAGGCTATAATACAACTTTACCCCGACATCACCCCTCCGATGTTTGGAGAATACTACATATCGATTGCTGAATATATTCTTGGGATTATCCAGTCTCAGTTCCATCATGGCAGTAATCATGTGCTTAAGACGATTCGTGCCAGCAAAGGCTCCTTTCTTCGTGACCTGTTGGATAGTGAGAAATGTAGTATTGGTATGTGAGGAATTATCAGCCTTGTTATGTTTTTTGATGAGCGAAAGCAGTTTTGTCTCTGCCTGTCGAGAAGATATGTCTTCTTCCTCTTTGATGATTCCCTGCAATTCATAGAAAGAGTCGATAGCTACGATGTCCCATCCTTGTTCCAAGACTTCTTCTATTTCCTGTAGGTGTCGTTTCTTGCCTTCAAAGTCGGCCTCAACAAACATGATGTCCAAATCGCCGAATTTGGGATAGCGCTTGACGTAGATGGCCAGGTCAATCTCGTTCATCTCGGCACTTATAAAGAGAACTCGACTACCTCTGGTATGGCGTGAAATATTTGAAATGAGGTCCATAATAACCGTCGTCTTTCCAACGCCAGGATCACCAATAACCATGTAATTTACCCCTTTTGGCAGCCCTTTATAACTGCAGAGCAGATCGTCAAGGGCTGTCATTGAGTGGTAGTTCTCGAACAGTTCGGTGCCAAAGCGTACGTTCTTCATCTTTACAATTTCATTCATGCCACTTCCTCCCAGCCTTTTTTTATATTTGAGTTTATTTCTGCTGCGAGGATGTTGCGAATCTGTTGCTCTTCGGATGAATAGCATATGTCGCGCTTCAGAATGTCTTTACGACCACTACTGTAGTCGGTATGGAAGAATATGTAGGCTGGATAACGGCCAGTCTGTTCCTTGTTAGTCTTCCAGATGAGAAACTTGTGGAGCATTATTTTGTCGCCTGTTATCTTGCGAAATATCCTCCGCTCTAGCAATTGACATCTCTCGAGCCCGCCTATAGCGGTCTGTTGCTCCTCGAAAGGACAAAGGTCGGTTAGCTGTGAGATGCGAATATCGGCAGAGTTTGGTGTTTTGTCCTCGCGTTCACGCTCGAATACCAGTCCGAAAGCAGATACGCCTGGTGTCATACCATTCATAAGCCAGCCTTGAGTATTATCCCATGTCAGCAGAGCATTAGTGCGAACTTTATCATCGTTACCTTTTGCCACAAGTTCAATGACCGTGAGTTCATATACAATCTCAGGTCTAACCATCTGGTAGGCGATGCCTCGTGAATCTGGGAAGATGTACTGCGACTCAACATGCTGTGGACTAAGCCGCTCAAGCAGAGAAAGACGATCCTCATCGGACAATCCACCAGATCCTACAGCAAACACTTGGAAGAGACCATCTTCTCTGCGAGCAGCCATCATTAAATCACGTACCCCATTATCACCCGTAGTATAACCCACGATAGCGGCATCGATTGTGTGACGAGGCTTTACCTTGCAAATAATATGGGTATCGGAATGGATGACAAGCCCTTCTGCGCCTTGATCTACAACCCATTCGTTGTAAATATCCTGTACCTCTTCAATTGACGATGCAGTCCTCATTTCAACAGGATGAATCAGTTCGCAGTTGAACCATCGTGAGAGCTGATTGTAAGTCTCATGATAATCATCTACATGCCAAGCTTCACCTTCAACTTCGATAATGTCGAATGTCTCCAACCTGAGCTTATTGCTGAGAGTTGGATCAGCTAAAGCCCTCTTGACGTCTGCACACCGTGGGCGTCCGCCTTCTTTGGGCAGAAAGAGTTCTGCAGCTATGATGGCAGAGGTAACGTTAGCCTGTTGCATAGATTCGGCAAAAGCATCGATACAGGGTAAATGGTCTGCTACTTGTTTGCCCCCTGAGTTGAGCATAAAGACTATACCGTCCTGATAGAACAAGCACTGTAGATGTCCGTCGATCTTGCGAGTGACGCAGAAATTTGAACCTTCAATGCGTGATTTAATTTTTGCACCCTCCACCAGCATAAACTTGCCGGCGATATTCTTCTTGTAGTCGATCGCCTTCTGACGGCTTTCGACTGTGATAATATTGTTCTCCATAATCATTGTTTGTTTTTTATTAGGATTCTTTTTTTGTTAAGCTCTTCAATTCGAGGTGAGTGAGACGCAGGATAAGGGCATAGCGGTCACTTTCGACACGCCCTTCGAGGAATGCTCGATAAGGCGTTCCCCCATTGGTCATGACAAGAGGGTCAATTCCTTTCTGACCTCCCCCCACAAGCATCATAGCTTGCTCTTTGTGTAGTTTCTTTGCCATTCCATAAAGGAAGTCATATGTGAGTCCGTTGATATGGCGCACCTGATAGCTCTTCTTGAAGACAAATGTACGCATAGCCTTGTCTTTGGGAATCATCTTGCCAGTCCAACGGATAGGCATGCCTTCGATGGCAATATTACTGGGAGTTGTAGCGTCAGGTTTCGTACCCTTCTCTGTTCCATCGGGATAGAAGATGTGTTCTGTTAGTGTGACACCATAGGCTACTTTGTTGTCTGAAGTGAGATATACCTTACGAAGTCCATCAAGTTTCAGGCCCACTTTCTCTATGTCTATCTCAGGATCTTCAACCATCAGAGTCTCTGGAAGAGAATCACCATAATTTTGAAGCAAGGAATCTGGTTCTGTCTCAATGGTAGATTTGAGTCTGCGCTCAGAATGGGCAATACAACCAGATGGGGCTTTAAACACGGTCTTTGTGCGCTTGGAGATATTGCCAAAAGCTACCTCTGCGTCGCGTTGGCTCTCATTAGAAATATTAATCTTTCTCATAACCTTATTATTTATTTGTTTTATATCATGCTGAAATCAAGTTCGTCAAAATCCACATCCGTATCTTCTTCAAAATCGTTGATGATGGTTTCTTCTGCGAGGGTAATCATTGGATAGTCAAGCTTACTACCAGAAAAAAGGAAGAGACCATTCTCATTGCACATAAGAAAGCCGTCGTTGCATGTAGATCCACCACGATAACAGAACGGAAAGGTGTAGATATTGTCGCCAATAGCATTTGCGAGATCATCGTTTGCTAACTGATAGACAGAGTCCCATTCGTGGTCGAGGAATTCCTCTGATGGTACTGTTTCTTGCAAAGGAATAGGAGCGTCGAAAGAAGATGGGATGATCTCCAGTTCCTTACCACTCTCACCGTCACAGGCTTTCAGGTCTGATCTCTCTACCCAGCAGCCCTTCTCATCTACAGTACCCTGCTTATAGGCTCCTGATGGTATAAGCAAAGCATCGTCTGGAGACAGATAAGCGGAGATGCAGGGCATGTTTTGCTTGTCAGTAGCCACCAAGATGCTCCATCCATAGAGTTTCTTCCTCTCAAGTTTTACTGGAGCCGAGCCATATAGGTTTCCTCCAATTGAAAAAAATAGTTCTTTTGCCATAGGTATAAATATTTAAAGTGGATAATGTTTGTTTACAAAGTCGCTTCCGAATGCCAGTAGAAACGTGGCTTCGTTGATGACTTGCCTCAAGTCGCTATCGTTCATATCGCGCAGAATTAATTTAGTCTGCACCTTTAAAGATTGTTTTTTATCTTCCTTCATACCATCTACAATTGTTTTCGGTGCAAAGATAAGTCAAATTGTTTTTCGATAGTAAACTATATTACCTGTAAGAATTATAACACGTGTTACCTGGTGCAGTAACAGTCAGACACTGTGTTACCAATGAGCAATGGTGAACTGGAGTGGTGACGACTACAAGCAGTCCGTATAGACCTCAATAATTATTCAACTTTTGCCAGAGATAATGATTAAGGTACAAAACAAGCATTCAACCTATGGCAGGGTTTAAGTAAAAACCATTCAACTTTTTCTAGGGAAGTACATACACTATTACGTTGTCATATTGTCAATTGTCATTTTAAATCTTGTATCTTTGCACTATCAAAACAAAATGATATGATGGTAAATAGCTATTTTGAACTGAATGTAGTACGATGTCTTGACGAAGACAA
>ODAJ012180575.1_pt1 | contig 16158 bp, 20 predicted proteins | sample 1539241 | NCBI WGS metagenome assembly ODAJ01 (sample SAMN02144231, study PRJEB22623) | gut metagenome | biome: sheep rumen | host: Ovis aries | place: New Zealand
CTTCCCCTGTTTTCAGGCAAATCGACCAGTAATAGAACGGAATGACGTCTTTATTCCCGTCATTCGTCTCGATCAGTTTCAGATCCAGCATGTCTCCGGATATTGAAAAGAATTCGCTTCTGAACAGATTGCCGTTCACCGTGCCTCCGATCCGTGCAGGGAGCGCGCCTCACACTTTGTATCGATCCTGTCTTTTTGTCTGCATTTGCCGAATCCCGGACATGAAAGATCCGTCATTCACCGATCGGCAGTGCAGGGACCAGTCTGACGATAAAGCGAAGGATCGCCGAGGCATCCGCCGCCGTGATTTCTCCGTCGTTATCCGCATCTGCGTTCCGCTCACTTTGAGACGTAAGCGTATCAAGTCCGACGAGCGCGCGCAGAATCATCGCGGCGTCGGCAGATTTGATCGTGCAGTCGCAATCCGCGTCACCGATCATCAAGGTTACCGATACTCCTATCAATGATGCGATATACTATCACAAAAGACGACATAATACAAGTTTCTTTCGGACACCGAATCTCTTCTTTTTTCGACGCGTTCGATATCGTGCAGGGTGCGCTCCCGTATCATCAGAAGCCTTTGCGAATTCCGTTATGAACTTGGATCTGCACCAAAACGAAAAGCGCCGGAGTTTCGAATAAACTCCGGCGATTTGGTCTGGGTGGAGAGATTTGAACTCTCGGCCTCTTGAACCCCATTCAAGCACGCTACCAAACTGCGCTACACCCAGAAATCAGGACCGAATGTTATAATAGCATCCGGTTCCCGGTTTGTCAAGTATAAAATATCAGCCTTGCGGCGTCGATTCCGGCAATGCAGTCGGCTCGACCGTAGGCGCTTCGGTTGCCAGATCCGTCAATCCCGGTATCTCCTGTACCGGCAGCGAATCGGGTCTCGGGTCGGGCGTGACGCCGCGGAATTCGTCGATCGTATCCTGCGTATCCTGCACAGCTCCGTTGAAATGTACCTGCATATTTGTAATCCAGGTGGACAGCGGACCTCTGATATAGCCCTGTCCGTTCAAAAAATACAGAACAAGCGCCGCAAGTACGATCAGTACCACGACAATGCCGATAAAACGAAATACATGTTTCATAGTTGCCTCCTGTTTCGCAAAAAGTATATGCGTTTGAAGCGATTTGATCAGCGAATGACAAGCTTTTCCGTTTTGGCAATCGCATCTTCGATCATCGGTTCGAAATCAACGAGCGCTTCGCTTTCTCTGAGCTTGTCCACTTTCGGCTTGGTGACCGGATGCTTCGGAACGAACACCGTGCAGCAATCCTCGTACGGAAGAATGGACGTTTCAAACGTGCCGATCCGCTGCGCTTTTTCGATGATCTCCTCTTTATCGAACCCGATCAGCGGGCGGAACACCGGCATGGAAACCGCGTCGTCCGTTACGCACAGCGACTCGATCGTCTGACTTGCGACCTGTCCGATCGATTCGCCTGTGATCAGCGCAAGAGAGCCTGTATCCTTTGCAATGCGCTCTGCAATCTTCATCATCAGACGGCGCATCAGCACGGTCGTTTCGGTCGAAGGACATTTATCGTAGATCGTCAGCTGAATGTCGGTAAACGGAACGAGATACAGGTTGATCACGCCTGCATATCGCGAAACGAGTTTTGCAAGCTCGACCACCTTGTCGCGTGCGCGTTCGCTCGTATACGGATAGCTGTAAAAATGAACCGCATCGAGCACGACGCCGCGCTTTGCGATCATGTAGCCGGCGACGGGGCTGTCGATGCCGCCCGAGATCAGCAGCATCGCTTTTCCGTTTGATCCGACCGGCATGCCGCCTGCGCCGAGGATTTCCTTTGTATAGACAAATGCGCTCTGCTGGCGGATCTCCACCGTGACCTTCAATTCCGGACGGTGCACGTCGACCGAAAGGTTCGGATACGCTTCCAAAAGCTCGTGTCCGAGCTCTCTGCAAATCTGTTCGGACGTCATCATAAACCGCTTGTCCGCGCGCCTTGCAAAGCACTTGAACGTCATCGGTGTACCGTTCTGTACAAGCTCCTTTGTTTCGGCAATCGCCGCATCGCGGATCGTATTCCAGTCTTTGTCCACACAGCACGCCGGACTGATCGAATGGATGCCGAACACACGCTTGAGACGCTCCATGCTGTCTTTCAGCTGTTCCTCTTCCACCCCGTATACGAAGATGCGTCCCTGTTCGCGTTCAACGTTTACGCGGATCGGTTCAAGCGCCTGCTTGATCCGGTCGACCAGCAGACGCTCGAAAAACGGGCGATTCAATCCCTTTAAATGGATTTCGGCATAGCGTACCAATATAACTCTCTGCATGATTATCTCCTTTTATATCTGCGAAGCATTCGTACCTGTTCTTCGATCCGTTCGGACGCCAGATCCGCTTCTTCCGTCGTGTTGAACGGGCAAAAGCTGAACCGGATCGCGCCTTCCTGCCTTGCGCCGGTCAGCCCGATCGCATTCAGAACGCGGTTTTTTCCCTGTTTCTTTGCCGAGCAGGCTGAGCCGGTGGAAACAAGTATCCCGTACCGTTCCAGCGCATGAAGCAGAACCTCTCCGCGCACCCCGAGGAATGAAAGATTCAGAATATGCGGCGCGCTCTGTTCCGGAGACGGACCGTTGACACAAACGTCACCGATGCGCATCAGGTTCTCATACAGACGGAGTTTGACCGTTTGCATTTGCCTGTGCCAGACGCTCATATTCTGCTGATAGATTCGCAGTGCGGTATCAAATCCGAGGACCCCGGGCGCGTTTGTCGTACCGCTTCTGAGATTCCGTTCCTGTCCTCCTCCGATCTGCCCTCCCGCAAAGTGAATGCCGTTCCTGATATACAGAAACCCGACGCCCTTCGGCGCATGCAGCTTATGCGCCGAAACAGAGTACAGATCGACCGGCAGCGATCCGCTCGGAACCTTCATGAACGCCTGTACGCCGTCCGCATGCAGGATCGCATTCGGAGAAACGGCACGGACCTTTCGCGCGATCGCGTTGAGATCGTTGACGCTTCCGAGCTCATTGTTGACATGCATGATGCTGACAAAATCCGTATCCGCATGCAGCACATCCGAAAGCCGGTCGACGTCAACCGTTCCGTCGCGGCGCAGCGGCGCGTACGAAATCTCCAAGCCGTAATCCTTTGCGGCAGCATGCATCGTTTCAAATACGGAGGGATGCTCCGTTTCGGTCGTCACGATCCTGGTCTTTTTATGCATGGCGCGGAGCGAACCGTAAACCGCCATGTTGTTTGATTCGGTGCCGCCCGACGTGTATATGATTTCCTCCGCTTTCGCGCCGATCAGCGACGCCGCATACGCTCTCGCTTCGTTGACCTGTTTTTCGACTCCGTATGCCGCGCCGTATGCGGCTGCCGGATTATAATAGTCCTGCGTCATCGTCTGAAACGCGCGTTCGGCGGCTTCCCGCAGGGTTTGCGTTGTTGCACTGTTATCGAAGTAAATCATCCGTATTCCGTCCGTTCATTCATTCTGTTCCATACTATTCCGTATCGAAGAAATCCGTAACCATTTATATCACAAGAAAGCAAAAATTGCACATAAATTAAAAATTGTTTACACATTCGTCACGACTCTGTGATATTTTATGATATAATGGAAACAGAAAAATCGGACCATATTAGGAGGTAACTCTATGATTTGTAAAGAGTGCGGAGCATATAATCCCGATCATGCGACGTACTGCAAGGTGTGCGCAGCGAACCTCAAAGGCGAACCGGAAGCGGAACCCGCGGAAGATGCCGTTGTTGAGGATCAGCAGCCGACCAAGCGGTTCAGCCGTCCTTCGTGGGTTGTCCCCGAACAAACGGCAAAGGCGGCGCCTGTTGAAGAAACAGTCGAAGAAAAAGCTGAGAATCTCTTTGACGACGAGGATCCGGACGATCTGTTCGAACAGCCGAAGCAGAAGCCTGCAAAGAAGCAGCGCGCGCCCGAACCCGTCGAAGTCGAAGATGTCGAAGAAGTCGAAGAAGAAGACGACGAGCCCGAAGAAGAGCCCAAGCGTCACATCTTTACGCCTTCCCGTTCGAGAGTCGCGAAACAGATCGATGACGACGAAGACGAGGATGAAGACGACGAAGATGAGGACGAAGAAGAATCCGACGAGCACGACACCGTTTATAACGATGAAGAGGCGCTTGAGGATGACGAGGATTCCTATGAATACGAGCCCACTCCTCCGAAGCGCAAGAGCTCGAAGAAAAAAGGCAATACGCTGTTCACCGTCCTTTTGATCGCTATCATCGTCGTGATCGTTCTGATCCTTGTGGCGGGCGGTCTGTACTTCCTGAACAAGAGCGGTTATCTGAAGTGCAGCGGCACGAAGCAGGCGATCAATCCCGGTGATCAGACCGTCGCGACGGAAACGGAACCGCCGGTTCAGACGGGCGAAGAGACGCCGGATGAAAAGACCGCGACGCTGCTTGAGTACGTCGATGAATCCGGCAAGGACTATGTCGCCATTACGGTGCTCGTTCCTGCACACGGCTCGATGACGATCGACTTCCCGCATCAGGATGACTATAAAGCGGCAAACGATAAGGACGTCGCTTATCCGAGACGCGTCAACATTCCGGTAGAAGTCTTCTATCCGAATGCGCCGGTCGAAGTCGGCACACAGTCGATCCAGCCGAGCATCACCTGCACGAACGCCGACGGTTCCACCTATCAGGTCGAATGTCCGTCGTTCACGAAAAACCTTCCGGAGCTGGCGATCACGCTGACCTCGCCGATCGCGAAGGAAGACGGTTCGATCATGGCCGCCGAAGGCAACGTCCTTCATATCGAAGGCAAGATGAGTCCGTTCGACTATAATCTGGCTCCTTCCGTAACGGTAAACGGTGTTGCGTATAACGTATATGAGGGCGGCGTCTTTATGCTGGATTATACGATGACGGGTTCCGAAGCCGAAACGGTCGAGATCGTTGCCACACAGAACAATTACGTTACCGCGACCGAATCGCTGACCGTTGATCCGTACGTGTTCGTACCCGATCCGATGGTTCTGGACGTTAAGGATGACATCGCTTCCCTGCGCGCGGACAAATCCGGCAAGCTTACTGTTACCGGCACCACGCTCCCCGGCGCAACGCTGAGCGCGACGAGCGATGATACGACCCGCGTGCTTTGCGGCACCGTCACGGTCGATGCAAGCGGCAACTTCTCCTTCGGCATCACGATGGATTCCACCTTCTACGGCGTATCGACCATCACGCTGAACGCAACCAAGGAAGGCGCGGAAGACGGCAGCACGACGTTCGTCGTATCGAGAGCATATGCCGACAAGGATGCGTTCATCAAGGCGTACGGCAAGAAGTATAAAGAAGTCAACCGCGGCATTACGATCCCCGAACTCCTTGCGGATCTCGGCACGTATGCCACCAATAACTACGGCTTCCGCATCATCGGCAATGTAAACGAAGTCATCACCGACGGCGATCAGATGATTGTTAAGATGACGATCGTCAAGACCAACGAAGTTGTGTACGTCCGCAACATGAGTTCCAAGTGGGCTCCGCAGGATCAGATCGGCGGTAAGTACCGCATCTACTGCAACCTCGTCGGCACCTATCAGGATACCGGCTGTGCGGAGTTTATCGGTTGGTTCGTTTATAATCAGAAATAATGCGCATCTGGGCAAAGACACTGAAACATCAAAAAATACAATCGGAAGTCGTGCGGGAGTTTTCTCTCGCACGACCCTCTGATATTGAGGGGTGGACGCCTGTGCTTCACGAACTTTGCCAGGCGCTTGACCTCTCCCGTCCGATCGTATTGGAAAAGCATTTGAAAGAGCTGGAGCAATTCAATCATACACAGTTCCGTCAAAGCGACTTTATGGAACCGATCTCTTTCGATCGGTTTGATATGGAAATTCTGATTGAGAAAAAAGAGCATGAGAATCCTTTCACTCGTTCATACTAACGTTGTGAAAGGAGTGATTTCATGAATATCGTTGCTTTGATCCTGATGATCGTCGGTGCTCTGAACTGGCTGCTGGTCGGAATTTTCAATTTCAACCTTGTAACATGGATCTTCGGAACGTCGTTTATGACAACGGTTCTCTACATTCTCGTCGGACTCGGCGGGATCTGGGGCATTGTGATGCTGTTCCAGCGCAATGTCCGAAAGACGGAACTGATGCATGACGAAACCTGATCCGACACATAAAAGAAGCCGAAAAGGCTTCTTTTTTTATGAAATGCTGGCTTTTTTTCTCGGAGTTCGATATAATGCATGTTGAAACGGAGGGATACGGAAATGGATTGGATGAAAGAAACTGCCGAGCAGTTGCCGAAAGGCGCTTTTCTGATGGTAAACGGGAATCCGATGACGATCGGTTGGGGTCAGTTCGGCGTGCTTTGGGGAAAGAACACGTTTTCTGTCTACGTTCGCAAAAGCAGATATACGCATGATCTTCTGGATCATGCGGACTCTTTCACCGTCAGCGTACCTGCATACGGCACATTGGCAAAGGAACTTGCGTTTTGCGGTACCAAATCCGGAAGGGACGTTGATAAGATGTCTGAACTTTGCGCGGCGCTTTGCGACAGTCGATTCGGCGCACAAAAAGGATTCTCCGGATGCCGCTATCATATCGAATGCCGCATTCTGTTCCGTACGGAGCTGGATGAACATATGCTGGAAGACCGCGCGCTGCTTTCACGATACTACGCGCAGGGCGATCCGCATACCATGTATGTCGGCGAAATCCTCGGTGTTTCGGAAGAACCGGTATGAAACGTCTGATCGCTTTATTCTGTATCATGATCCTGTTTCTCGGATGTGCGTCTTCTTCGGGAAACCGTTTCGTCTGCACCGCGTTTGAAGCGGATCTTCCGCAGGGCTTTCGCCCCGTTGCGAATGCAAACATCCTCTGCTTTGCCCCGCTCGGCGATCCGCTGTATTCCAGTTCTATCACATACTATACAACGGAATTGAACTGGTATTTCGATTCGTTTACCGAACAGGAATATGAAACCGCACTGCGGGATCTTTGCGGATATGAAACGCTCGTGCTGAAGGAAATGCGCAAAACAAGCGTCGACGGAAACGACGCGATGCGTCTTGCCTGCAAGGTTGCCGTCGATCAGGGTGAACACGATCTGATCATTTATGCCGTTCAGACCGATCAAACCCGCTTTTTCACACTGTTGAACCGCGATACGGATTCGTATGTCGAACCCTTTGATGAAATGATGAAAACGATCGATCTGAAGGAGACAGCATCATGAAAACGGTTTTGATCACCGGTGCATCCGGCGGGATCGGCTCGGAAATCGCGAAGCGTTTTGCAGCAGACGGTTACGCCGTTGCGCTGCAGTATTATCGGAATCGTCAGGGTGCGCTGGACGCGGCGGCGACTTTTCCCGACGGTACGCCGTATCTTTGCGTGCAGGCGGATCTGAACGACCCGAATGACGTCCGATCCCTTGCCGAAACGATTCGCCAACGTCTCGGAACCGTATCGGTGCTTGTCAACTGTGCAGGTATTGCGCTGCCGCAAAAGCTGTTCTGCGATACGACGGACAAAGAATGCGCGCAGGTTTTCGGCGCTAATGTATTCGGCACGATGCGTGTCACGAAAGCATTTCTCGACGATCTTCGCGAGAACCGCGGTTCCGTCGTCAATCTCTCTTCGATCTGGGGCGTCGGCGGCGGTTCATGTGAAGTTGTTTATGCCGCATCGAAAGCCGCGATAATCGGCTTTACAAAAGCTCTTGCAAAAGAGCTCGGTCCGAGCGGCGTTACCGTCAATTGCGTTGCGCCCGGTCTGATCGATACCGCGATGAACGCGCACCTTTCCCGTGATGCGATCGACGCATTCTGCGCCGAAACACCGCTGGGAAGACTCGGAACGACGACCGATGTTGCAGATGCGGTCCTGTCCCTTACCAAACTGAGATTCATAACGGGACAGGTGCTCTGCTGTGACGGCGGCTATTTGAACTGAATGAAAAACGACCGGAACGTTCCGGTCGTTGTTTTTTATTTTTCTGCGATCAGACAGGCTCCGATGATGCCGGCGTCATTTCCCGCCGTTGCGATCACAATCTCCGGACACGTTTCGAAGAAGCACTTGCGTTCGGCGTCCTTGCGAAGCGGGTTCAAAAGGAACTCTCCTGCACCGCATACGCCGCCGCCGACAGCGATCCGCTCGGGATCCAGCAGATTGATGATCGAAGCAAGATAGCTGCCCAGATCGTCGATAAACATGCGGAACAGCTCACACGCCTGTGCATTTCCGGCTTTCGCCGCATCGATCACCTCTTTTGCGCCGCTGTATCCGAGCGCGCTTCCGTCTTTTGCAAGCCGTGTTGCAGAACAATATGTTTCGGCACATCCGTCGACTCCGCACGTGCAGTGTCTACCGCCGTTATGAAGCACCATATGTCCCGGTTCGGTTCCGTTTCCGCGTCCGCCGCGGAACAGTCTGCCGTTCAGGATCACGCCTCCGCCGATACCGGTACCGATCGTGATCATGACGGACGTCTGTGTTCCGGAAAGAGAACCGACGCCGTGCTCGGCAAGCGCGGCCGCGTCTGCATCGTTGATCAATGCGATCGGCTTTTGCAGCGCATCCTCCAGAAGCGCGGAAAGCGGTGTATGATGGAAGCCGAGATTGTGCGCATCGATCACGACGCCCTTCTCCGGATCGACACTGCCCGGAACCGCAACGCCGACCCCGGTTATTTTCTCAGCGGAAAGCGAAGCGGTTTCGAGAAGCGAGTCAAAAAGCGTTCTGCACGTTACGATCACGGCTGCGATGCCTTTGCCGCGCGGGAACGGAAGCGACGTCTTTGCAATCAGCTGATTGTTATCATCAAGAACACCGGCCGCGAGATTTGTTCCGCCGATGTCATAACCGATCCGCACCATTATGCTTCCTCCGCCCGTTCAACTGCGCGCGCAAGCTGATCCGCGCACGATGTAAAGCTGTTTCCGCAGGTGTTTCCTTTCAGCGTTTTGACGAGCTGATCGCGGTCCATTCCTTCGACGAGCTTGCCGATTGCTTTCAGATTTCCGTTGCAGCCGCCGGTAAAGACGACGTTGTATACCTTTCCGTCTACGAGATCAAAATCGATTTTTGTCGAGCAAACACTGCTCGTTTTACTTGTTACGTGCATTTCCCTTCCCCTTTCTCTCTTTCATAATCAACCGTGAAACCGGCTGTTCAAATCCGTAAGTAATGACGATCGCAGTCAAAAACGCGACGGTCAAGGCGATCAGCGTCAGCGTCCACTGCGTATTCGCGCCGCTCTCGGCGATATCAGCACCGCTTTTTGCGCCGAACGCGATGCGCAGGCGAACCATCAGCCACTGATGCCACAGATACAGGTTGTATGTGACCGCGGCGACCGACGCCGCGACACGGTTATCAAGGATCCTTCTGAACGGTCTCGGTGCGACCGCAAAGCCGAGTACAAGTGCCGTAAATGCAAACGACAGTACCGCGCGATACTTCATCTGCCAGATCTGCTGATCCTTTCCTGCGACGGCACAAAGGTCAAAGAGCCTGCAGATCACGATGCAGGCCCCGATCGACGCAAGCATACCGATCACGGAAACGATCGCCTTTTTCTTTACACGGGACGCATACAACACATACAGATGCGCCGCCATCATGCCGTTTGCGAAGACCGGAAGAAACGTCAGAAACCGATTGACCATGATGCGCGGTTCCGAGATATGCAGCGCAACGCCGAACGTAAACGCAAGACCCGCAAGCATCATAGCTGCATACACGAGCAGCGGCATCTTCTGGAATGCGCGCGCAAGCCACGGAAAGATCAGATAGAACATGACCTCGATGCATACGGTCCATACGACCGCCGTGATGCCGGCAAACAGATACGTGTCGTTGAACAGCATCTCCGTAAAGGTCAGATGGGTCAAAAGGTCCTTCCACGCAAATGCAGGCTTTCCCGCATAGAATCCCTGTGCAAGCGCAACGAAAAACGTTACAAGTACAACCAAGAGATAACTCGGAACGATGCGCGCAACGCGTTTTCGGAAGAATCGCCCGATCGAATCGACCGGAGTGCCGTAAACATGCTGTCGTGCGTACGGCAGGTACAGCACGAATGCGGATAAAAGCAGCATCAGGTCGACACAAAGATAGCCGCAGCGCCGGAATCCGTTCGGATAAATCTGTGAAACACCGAGCCATTTCAGAAACGGTGTTCGGTAAGCCGGCATCAACCAGGTCTGCTGCCAAAAATGAAACCACAGCACGATCAGCACGCCGAGCGAACGAATGCCGTCCAGTACACCGACATGCTGTGTATCGACCGAAAAGATCGATTCCTTATCCGGTTTTTCCGCCGCGTTCTGCGGCAGAGCCTGCTTTGTTTCCATTGAGATTGTGCGTCCGTCACATGCACGTGCCGGCTGCTTCGCGCAAAACCGCTGCAATGCCCGGATCGATCGTATGCGCCAGTTTTTTCGGATCCTCCTGCGCTCGCGGATGCAGAAGATCGAACACCGCATCGAAATCGAGCGTCTCGTCCGCAAGATTTGACAAATCGCGATTCTGTGTCAGCAGCGCGGCAAACGTCGCCGCGATCAGATATGTGCCGTATACGGAGGCATGCGAACCGTCCTTCCAGTACAGGTCGATCTCCGGATGCGTTTTGCGCAGCGAATCGAACAGTTCGCCGACCGGCGCAAGCATCGTATCATACCGTTCGGAAAGGGTCCGGTATGCGGAAGCGATCTCCGCGATCCGTTCCGGCTCATCCTTCTTTGCCCATGTCATGTAAAGCACGGGCCGCGTTTTGCATGTGCGGCACAGCGAAACAAGCGTCTGCACCTCCGTTTCCGTCGCCTCAAGTCCCGGAAACGGATGACCCATCTGCTGAATCACACAGTAATCGTATGCGCCGTACAGCAGCGCGTAGCGAATCGAAAAGTACTCCTTTGTATGCCAGCGCAGCGCACGTCCGGAAAACGCAAGCATATCCGCCGTCGTTTGTTCCCCGGTGAGCGCATGGCTCATTTCGGAAAACAAATGCGGCATGTCGTTGAAATATGTATGGCTGTTGCCGATAAAGAGTACCCTCATGCGTATCGATTGCGTTCGCTGCGATCCGTATCGTTTAATCCCACTCGATCGCGCCGATGCTCTCGAGATACGCTTCGCTGTAGTCCATATAGTCCTCGGTAAAGCGCATGCAGTACATCTTCTGCTCTTCGAAATCCTTCTGCAGACCTTCAAACATGTAATCGAACGCCTTATCGTCGTCGTAGACTTCGCCGTCGTTGACGCCGCTGTTCTCCATGAATTCTTCATCGAGCGCGACGATGCGATCCAGCATGCGGTCAAATACTTCTTCTTTGAGGATCAGAAAATCGCCCTGCTCGACAAAGCGCTGCTTGATGTATTTCTTTGCATTTTCTACGCTGTATTCCTGTTCCATACTGCCCTCCGAACTTATTCTTCGGATATTGTAGCACACTTCTCTTCACATTTCCATACGTTGCGGGACATTTTTTACGGCATCGACAAACCAGCGCGGATCTTCGAAAAACAGGAATGCTGTTTTTCCGTTGATGAGGCAGGTGTAGCGAATGCCGTTCCCGCCCGCCTTCAGACTTGCTGCGCGGCGTTCGTCGAGCACCTTCTGGATCTCGAACCGTCTGCCGTCCGCCCAATGCACAACGCGCGGCAGCATGTGCCCGATCTCATCCGTGTACGTATCCACTCCGACATATACCTTCATTTTCGATAACCGACCGGATGCGAAACATGTTCCTCGCGCGGGTTCATCACGCCGATCGTCCGATCGGTCAAAAGACGTCCGCGCAGGACTGCATGATAGCCGAACCGGCTGCGGATCCCGTCAATCGCGCGTTCCGCCGTTTCAAGCCGCTTCCGGTGTTCCTCCTCTCCGAACAAATTCAATTGGATCGGCCGATCGATCGGCCAGAGTTCCGACGCCGAGACCGTCAGCGAGCGGATCGGACGCTGCCAGTCATAGTTCTCCGAAAACAGTCCCATAGCCGCGTCCGCGAGATCGTCTGTCAAAAACGTCGGCGCACGCAGATGCTTCTGCCGCGTGAACGAGAACAGCCCGCAATCGCGCACGGACAGCGTTACGACATTTGCGCGAAAGCCGTGCTCGCGCAAGCGTCTTGAAACGCTTTCCGACAGCATCAGCACCGTCAGACGCACATCGCTGTCGTTGATCAGATCGCGGGGCGCGGTGATCCCGTTTCCGATGCTTTTGACCGGCGATTCATAACCGTACGGCATGACGGGCGAATCGTCGAGCCCATTGGCGAAGCGATGCAGCGTGAGTCCCGCTTTGCCGAACTGTGCCTGCAAAAAAGCAGGATCGGTCTTCGCAAGATCACCGATCGTCCGGATCCCGTACTGATCCAGACGACGCTTCGTCGCAGGTCCGACCATCAAAAGATCCTCTGCCGGAAGCCGCCATGCGACCTCACGGAAATTCTCCGGTAAAATCGCGCTGACCGCATCCGGTTTCTTGAGATCGCTGCCGAGTTTTGCAAAGATCTTGTTGTCCGCAATGCCGACGGAGACCGTGATGCCGATCTCCGCATGCACACGTTCGCGGATCTCGTCTGCAAGATCGATCGCCTCGGAAAAATCGCGCGTGCGCCCCGTAACGTCCACCCAGTTCTCGTCGAGCCCGAACGGTTCGATCAAATCCGAATACTCGTGATACAGCGCTCTGCCGAGATTGGAAAAGCGCACGTATTGGTCGTAGTGCGGCGGTACACAGACGAGTTTCGGACACTTCTCCTTTGCCTCCCAGATCGCTTCTCCCGTCCTGACGCCGTATTTCTTGGCGAGCTGATTCTTTGCCAGCACGATTCCGTGACGCTTTTCCGGGTCGCCTGTGACCGCAACCGGGAGCGCGCGGATCTCCGGATGATAGAAGCATTCGACCGAGGCAAAGAAGCCGTTAAAGTCGATATGCAGGATTCGTCTGCCCATATTCTTTCTCTGATTTCGTTATATTCGAACATATGTTCGTATTTATTATAACAGAAAAAGGAGGGTTGTCAAGAGACGTTTTTTTTCGTATACTGATAATATGAAACGTATTTTGATTTTGTTGATTTGCCTTGCTCTGCTGCTTGGCTGTGCATACGATCCGACCGAGTCCGAGGAAACGAAGAAGCTGGAAGTATTCGCGTTTTCCGTCGGCAAAGCGGACGCGCTTTTGGTGCGCACGTCCGACGTCGCGATCATGATCGATACCGGAGAGAACGGTGACGGAGACGATCTTTTAAAGATGCTTTCCGCGCTCGGTGTGGAGAAGCTCGATCTGTTGATCCTGACGCACTTCGACAAGGATCACATCGGCGGTGCGGATACGCTGATCCGGAATCTTCCGGTAGATCGCATCCTTCTTCCGAGCTACGAAAAGGAAGAAACGAAACAATATCAGCAGCTGCGCGAATCGCTGGATACAACGAGCGCCGTTGTTTCATGGCTTGATGCCGACGAAACGATCACCTTCGGCGAGATGATGGTCAGCGTATGGGTCTCCCCCGTTCCGTTCGACGGAAAGAGCGACAACGAGCAATCGCTGATCACAAAGCTTCTCTATGACGGCCGCACCTATCTGTTTATGGGCGATGCGGAAGGCGAGGAACTGAAAAAGCTGGTTTACAGCGGAAGAAATCTGACCTGCGATGTTCTGAAGCTGCCGCATCACGGCGTATATGACGATCAGCTCCCTGCGCTTCTGACCGTAACGATGCCGCAGTACGTGATCATCTGCGATTCGGAAAAGAATCCTGCGGGCAGCGAAACCATGAAGACGCTTGCATTCTTCGATGCGACCGTTCTGCAGACAAAGGACGGCGACATTCACCTGATCGCCGCACAGAATGTTTTAAAAATCGCAGACGAATAAAACAGCGATCCCGCTCATGCAGAGCGGGATCTTTTTGATTCTACAGGATATAATCGGTGATGCAGTCGTACCAGTGTACGTAGGTTTCACCGTCTACCGTAATCCTTTCATTTTCGGGAAGCAATTCGGTCCACGGGCGTTTATAGTTTTCCAGCATCCAATCGCTGCGGTTGAAGCGTCTCCACAGGACCGTTCTTCCGTTTCCGTCGAGATACTGTTCGCTGACGACGCCTTCGTTGTACGCACCGGCATCGATGATGCGAATCGTGTCATACGTCTTTCCGTTGATCAGGACCTCACAGCGCCCGACGACGTCCAGCATGAACGGCTGTTTTGCGGTGCTTATGACGCTTCCGTTCTTTCGGATCAACCCTTTCGGCACAATATGCGTTTCGTTTCCGCAGTTATCCTTGCCGAACCCCCAGTTTTGCAAAAACCCTTCGCCGTCCAGAAATGTGTACAGTTTTTGCACGCCGTCTTCCTTATGGCATTCCGCAAGGTATCTGCAGTGCGTATCCGTCAGCTGTGCAACAAACCGGCGTCTCGTTTCGTCCGTTCCGTCCGTACGATTGCAATCCGCCGGATCGTATTCGATCGCTTCGATCTCGATTCCTTCGACTCCGTGAATCTCCGCGCGTCCGATCGCTTCCATCTCGCATTGTTCGGTGCGGTTGCGTTTCGGAAAATCATACATTGCCCAGGTTCTTTTTTCGCCGAGCTTCGGTACAATGAACCAGCCCATCAGTTCTTCCCAACATACTTCGAACGGTGCATCGTCGATTTCTCTGATCCGATAATCCGGCATGATTTCCGGCATATAGTTTCGATTGCTCTTCATGGCATTTTCTCCCTTCGATTTTTCCGGGTACAGTTCTCTGAATTGCTGCTTGGCGCGGAACAGTCGGCTCTTGACCGTGCCGACGGGAATGCCGAGCCGACTTGCGATCTCTGCCTGCGGCAGGTCCTTGAAATAGCTGAGATACAGGATCTGCCTGTCCGTATCGCCGAGCCGTTCCAGCGTTTCATGTACGACCATTCGGGTTGTGACGCCGTGGATCCCGACGGACATTGCCGCCTCATCCAGCGATTCCAGCGGAATTTCCATTCGCTTTGCCTTCGCGCGAAAGTAATCCTTGCACTTGTTTCGGGCAATGCCGAGGATCCACGGTTTAAACAGATCCGGGTTCTGCAGCGTTTCTGCGTTGCGGTACGCCGCGATCTGCACTTCCTGCAGGATGTCTTCCGCATCCGTGAGATTACCGATGCGGAACTTGACGAACCGCTCCAGCGGCGCGAGATTTTCTGCAAGAAGCGTTTCGAATCCGATCATGTTCTCACCTCTATTCCTTTGCATCAAGACGTCTTCACCGATAAAGTCGAAAACGGGAATCGAAAGGTTCGCAAAAACAAAAATATATGATTTGAGCCGGTCACGGCTCGATCCTGTCGATGCGGATAAACGCGTTTTGAATCCATTCAAAAGCGAAGCGGAACATACGGTCAAAATCGAATTCGTCCGGAAGATCCGTCATCGAAAGCATGATCCTGTCTTCCTCCGAGAGAAGTGTGCGCAATTCCTTCTTCGTTACGGCAAAAATCCCGCTTTCAAGGTAAATAAGGTTCTGCAGCAGAAAAAACATGCCCTTACAGGTGTCGCGGAACTTGATCCGGTTCTTCTCTCCGTCGGCATGAATATAACGGTGACACAGTTCATGGCAGAGATTGCCGAGGCTCAGCTTGACGTAATTGATCTCGTCTGTTCTCGTTGCGTGCGGAAGGTAATCGGACAGCTTACCGAACAGGTCCTTTGTCGTATGCAAAAGCTGACAGACTTCCAAAGGATTCCAGTGGATCAGTTCCTCTTTTCCGCAGATGAAACCGCAGGATTTTTCGAAATACCCGATTCTCCCGAGGATGCCCCGATAAGCCTTCATGTCTTCCATCGTAAGGCAATCGATGACAAGCATCACGTCAATGTCGCTGTTCTCGTTCGCTTCGCCGCGAAGATAGCTTCCCTGAAGACCGACATACAGCAATCTTTCTTCGAAAGCGGTGCGGCATTCTTTGACCAGCCGGTCCAGATACAAATCGAGCTGAAACATCTTGTTCTCCTTTTGCGATTTCGAATACACAAAAGGCAAGTCTTTCGACTTGCCTTTGCTTGGAGCAGGTAACGGGACTCGAACCCGTGATCTCAGCTTGGAAGGCTAATGTGTTACCGCTACACTATACCTGCATGTGGTGCGGACGA
>ODAJ012066865.1_pt1 | contig 16157 bp, 12 predicted proteins | sample 1539241 | NCBI WGS metagenome assembly ODAJ01 (sample SAMN02144231, study PRJEB22623) | gut metagenome | biome: sheep rumen | host: Ovis aries | place: New Zealand
TGGTGCAAGAGTGCTGACCGCTCTTGCCCGGTTTCGACAGTGCGCCGGATACATGGTCAATTCCGGCTGAATAAGTTACTTTTGCCATAATAGTTAGGGTTTAGGGTTAATATTGTTCCTTTCTCGCGCATTCTTGCGCGAGCCTTCCATCATCCATTTCTCGCGCATCTTTGCGCGAGCCGTTCATTGTTTCCTTCTCGCGCATTCTTGCGCGAGCCGTTCTTTCCGTTTAATCACAGCTTCTTGGATGCATCGTAAGTCTCGATGGTCTTGCTCTGGATAACCACGCTGGTGTCGCCTTTCTGCCAAGCCTCGCTTCGGGTCGTCACCGTTCTTGTCACATTGCAGGCTGTGGTGGCAATCGCCACCATGCCGATGATTACTATTTTTCTCATATCCTTAATTTTCTTTAATTTTTGATAATTTTTGACCGATTGTTTTTTTGTTCCTACAATCACCCCACGGTATTCAATCGCTCCGGCATGTTCACTTGGTTTGTACTCTCGTCGTAGCATTTCCACGCCTTGCCGAACAGCCAACCTTTGTAGGTCGTGTACTTGAAGTTCGGGCGGGTCTTCTTCTCCTCGATGAAATCCATCTGGTCGTAGGTCAGGTGCGACAAGTCCATCGAGCGGTTGATAGCCGCCAAACGTACCACCTTGAACTTTGCCCGCTGAGCCAATTCCGTCGTGCTTGCCGGTGTGCTTCGCTCACCATGCACGGAGGTGAAGTTCAGCCCGTTGATACGCTTGTGATTGTAGCACGTGCGGTACTTTTTACTGATTTTGCCCGATATATGATGCACCGGGTCTTCAAAAACAACTTTTCCCATTCGCGTAAGTATTTATAAATTATCCGAGTTTGGCATATTCCTTGGCAAGGACGAAGCCGTAGAGGGTTTGGTACTTGGTCTGGGATTTGAACTCTGCTTCGTAGGTGGCACGGGTGGTGGGATTAGCTAAGGCTGTCTTGGTGGCAGCAGCTGCCTGACGGAACTTGTTCTGGCGTGCCAGTTCTGCTTCCGTGAAGGGTTTGGTGCGCGGATTGCAGATCTGCGAAGTGAAGTTGGTCTGGCGCACTTTCTTGAAGATGATCTTGGAGTGCTTGCAAACTTTGCCGCTGAAGGCAGTAAATGGGGCTTCCAAATTGTACTTACTCATTTCTTTAGTTTTTTAAAATTAAACAAAAACATATAAAACACTGTTTGATAGTCCATAGCATGAATGCTATTATAGTTTTATGCAGTCAAGTTATCGTAAACAAGTTTAACATAGTCCGTCTGTATAAATCTATACCTTTCTAAAGGAACGGACTGTCAAACAGCAATAAACATAAAAATCTCAACTTTCAGTATGGAGTGTACACGTCCATTCGTGGATGAAGGTTAGAGACTGGGCGAGAGTCTGACGGATGATAGAACAGGCTTCGTCCGGTGCGAACAGTTTGGGGGCCAATGGAGGTACGGAGACGGTAAGTGTGTTGTTGTCTGCTACGAACTCCGGATTGAGCGTCTCCAGATGATAAAGAACAGCCTCTTTGGCTTGCTGCATCTCTTCTGCACTTCGGCAGGGGATGACGATTTTTACAATGTTTTTTGATTTCATATACATTATGATTTTGATATTTAACAAAAACCTATAAAACACTTTTGTTTACTATGTCTGGATGGTCTGGTGACCATTGTCGGATGGCATCCGACCTAATTGACAAAGAAGAATCCACTTGTCGGTCTGGTGACCGATGTCGGAATTCAATTTCGACGCAATTAGACGAAGAAAGATTGATTTCTATGTCTGCTCCTTCTTTGGGACGCGTTTCCATAAGAAGGGAGAATAAGTCTGTTTCTGTTGTCAAATTAGAAAGAAATGACAACAAGAATGTGAGGCAGAGTAGGGATAAGTATATAGAAAAATCGGAACGCACTTATTTTCAGTACGTTCCGACTATACAGATAAGATGAAAAAAGTAATAGAAAATTATCTTGTTGACAACACGTGTGACAACAGGGACAGTTTTAGAGGCTATTTGGTACGACTATTAATGTCTTTCGTAGCATGTAGCCCATCCTCCAGATAGTTCCAAGAGGTGTTGCTCATATCGGCTACATCGTTAGTGAAATCCTCTGTTTTAGTAGGGAGTTGCTTTTGCGGATTGATTATTAGAAGTAGCCGGTTAATGATTCTTTTGTTGTCATCTGTTATGCGCTTCTCATCCGCTCTTGGATTGGAGAAATGAAATTGATTCATCATGAGTGAGCGCGCAGAACACCCTGTAATTTTTTCAATGTAGGGTTGGTCCAGCAGTTGTTGGAGAAAATAATAGATAGTGGCTTGGTTGAGCGTGTCCGTCCATTTGATGTTGCACTCACGAGGTTTGCCATCAAAGAGATCAATGAAATCATCTGCACTTTTGGGTTCTTCTATCCATTGGAGTTTTTGCAGACTTCGCATTAAGAGCAGCAATCGTTGTGTTCGCGATTGTTCATTGGTGTTATTATAACGGATAGTGTATGGGACATATATATCGTGCTTTCTCGTTGAGGAGGCGGATGGTTTTATGGTAGTCTGTTTGCCGTTGACGAACTGGATGCCGATGCCGCCGGCTTCGACGTTGTTGATTTCATAGTCCACGTGCTTTGATTGCACATAGTCACCTGCTACATTGATGATTGTTTTTGCGTTGTCTTCCATACTATTATTCCTCCTGCTCGTAATAATACGAATAATCAATACCTTTCATGAATAGCTCACGATCGTTGATTTGGTCGGTCAGCGCCGGTTTCAGCAATGCTTTGATATATTGGGCATCGGTCGTACTGACGTGCATGGCGCGCAAGTATTGCTTCTTATCCACCAGACTCCAGTCCACACATTTCTTGAGCGACCGCTTGAAGATCATATCCAGCCATATACGCGTGCTGCGTCCGTTGCCTTCCATGAACGGATGTGCAATATTCATCTCCACATACTTATCGACAATCTCATCGAAGGTGCTTTCCGGCATCTGCTCTATCTGCGCAAGACTTTCTTTCAGATATTCGGCACGACAGAACAAAGTACCATCTTTCCAAATGGTCTTGGTACGTATCTGCCCAGCAAAATCGTATAGTCCGCCGAAGATATATGCGTGTATCTTCTGCAATGCCTTGACCGTACCGATCTCCTCATCGGCAATGATATTACTCTCCCAAAACGTGTATGCTTTCTTGCGGCTCTGTCCGTCAATGGAGTTGTCCGAATAGGTGAACCAGTCAAGGAAAGCCATCGCCTTATTGTTTGGAACAGACTTCGCCAGTTTGATTACGCCTTCATGGTCAACGGCATCAGCCAAACGACGCTTGCCATCTGGCGCAAGTAATTTCAACTGGGTAGTATCACTAACCAGTTCACTTTGTTTTTTCTTCAACTTGGCTTTGAGGTACTTCCAATAGTTGCGGTTCTTCTGGTAGTCATCCTGCTCATTGATAGCACCGATGATGTCCAACACGGAGAAGAACCATTTGTTCTGCTCCTCATCCCAGACAGCCCGTACTTTGCTGTCTTTATAGAATCGTATCGATACTTTGTTTGCCATAGTTTTATTCTTTTGTGGTTTGTGTGCCGATGCCTCCGGACTCAACATTGTCAATATGTGTGCCGACATGCTTGTCTCCGGCTATATAATCGCCTTGGACGTTGATATCTCTTATGCCTAATCTCGCTTCTTCTTTCTTGATTTTCTTTATCTTGTTATTTAGATATTTGACAAAGACATTTATCATATCCAATACTTTCTGTCTGCCCGGATACCACATTGCATTATAAGCAGCGGAACCACGAAAATCTTCTAACATATTCTCGCGGTTAACATGTTGCGATTCTTCTTTAAGCAAATATTCCAAACATTCTAATTCCTCTGCATCTCCGCAATGAGTTAAATCTTGTTCTATAATATCTTTGATTTCTAGATTTCGCAATCGGATATATTCTTCGAAGCAAGCTTTAAGAAGTTTGGGCTCAAATTCTGCCAATGGTGGTATATCTCTATAATCTTCTTCTCCACTCAATATCAGATGCCGGAATCCCTCTGCAATATATAAATTCTTTGCAAAGTCAATGATGTTGTCCATACTGACATGTCCCATATTACGATTAGCACGCAGAACCAGTGTGAGCATGGCTTGTTTCCTATCTCCTTGTGAGGCTTGATACATCTCCTCTGCAATAGCCACCATGAATTTGGGGTCAACCATTTCTTTGCAGAGAATGTGTGCCAGATCGTTCAAGTGTTTCTTATCGTCTGTCCACTTATGGCGAAGTCCTATATTTTTAGCGTTATACTGCAAAGAGCCTTGATATACATAAATGATGCAGTCGCAATCTTTGATAAAATCGCTTGCTTGAAATAAATCATCAAAACATTTGGTTGCAACTTCTTGCATTTTATGCAAAATGTCTATCCGCGTATTGATCTCATCTATCTCCCCTAAAAGGCCCCATAACCAAATGACATATGGGAATTTTGTCGGCATGAGGCTGCATAACTTCAGCATAGTCTTAATTTGCAGTTCCCAATCTACATCGACATAGCGGATTTTGCCTTTATTGATATCTTGCATGATTTGCACAATATCAGGTGCGTTGTTATTTGATATAGGTTGAGAAACGGGAGAAGTCTGTTGCGCCTTCTGCTGTTTTATTGCCTCGACATCGCTATAATAATTGTCAATCAGAATGATACTTTCTTTAACCGCTTTTTGTATACTACTATTTTTAATCATAGCAACCATTCTATTATGTCCTCCCATATCTTTCCAAAGCGAGTCAGCATGATAAAAATAATATGCAATGACACACATTCTACCCCATACTATTTCAGTTAATGAAGCAGCATAACGTTGGCCTCTTACATAAACATAGGCTCTTTTATCTTGATAATTGTCGTTAATTGTCGAATAGGCATCTACAATTCGACCAATTATGTCATTGTCGTCACCAGAGATGATTTTTGATAATGCAAGAAAAGAGATAACTCCATTTTCATCATATTCAGTTTCACTTGTATTAAGCCATGGAGATTTATCCAAAGCTATTGAGTGAATTCTTTTGTATTTAGAAGGGTCTAAAAGATTCTCCATAAGTTATTGTTTATTAAAATATTTTATGCATCATACATCCTCATAAACCATTATGAGATTTTTCTATGTAACGATTTTTTGAGTTCTTGTCCGACTTGGAGGTCATGCTCAATTTTGAAGAGCAAGCATATCAACATCATAATTGATTTTACATATACTTTATGCAAGTTGGCTTTGGGAGGTGGTGTTTTATGAAGATATTCGTTTCTGTACGCAAAGGCATTAGAGAAGCGTTCGTTATTGAAGATATAACTGAACAAATCCTGCTCCGGGTGACTTAGCAACGTGCTTTCAAAAAACAAATAACCTTTGTTGATATAATCATCCATGATGCTTCTTGTGCCCGCATCATAGTTCCAATATATACAAACGTCACACTTATATAAATCGTGTAACATATTTATCTGCTTTATATTCGCGAAACTCAAAACGCCATCGCTACTCTTATCTAAATAATGATTGTCAATAAGCCAATCTATTTCAGACTTCTGATAGTTCTCGTATTTGTCATATTCTACTTTTTCTTTGCGGAGCAAATTGTATAATGAATGGTACTTCTTTCCCTTATATGGCTCAACGTAATCTAACATGGATTGATTTGAGAAGAAGTCACGGAGCACTCGATACAAAATGTTTGGCTTTTGTTCCGTACTATCAGCCAAGTATATGTATTTTTTCGGAATTAAACTGTCACAATCGGTAATTTTAATGGCATCTGTCAAATCAAACACTTCCGGGTCTATTTCTCCCTCTGCGATGAACAAGTTGTATTGTCTAACGATTGACTCTATTTCAGGTATTATCGTTCTAACTTTTTCAAGCCATGATGATTCGTGTCCGGGGATATTCAATTTCAGTCCCTTGTATCCATATTCTTTCAACAGCACATCATTATAGAATTCACTTATGCAATCTTCCAAGTAGATTTCTTTCTGTTCCAACGTGTGCATATACGCTGCAGTTTGCATGATTGCTGTCTGAAACCCCAGACGAAAACTCATACAATCACTCGGAAATTCATTTTTAGCACGAATTCCTATAAAATCGAATATGGATGTATTCTCGTTAGGATGAAAAGCAAAAGAAATGAGAGCGTGTTCATCTAGGAATTCGAACAACGACAAAAAATTCTCAAGATGTTTAGTCCCTGTACATGATAGAATATACTCCTCGCTATAAATATACTCCATTTGCAATGAAGATTCTTTCATTCTAATTTGTACAGGCGGGATTCCTTTTTCCTGACTAATTTGCACACTGATTCCGTATTTAATGCCGGTATTTTTGTCTTTGAAAAAATCGTCTGATATCTTAGTCGCTGTTTTTTGCGCCTTGACTTTAATTTTGGCACTTACTCTTAAATTACTCCTATCCCTTTGCGTGATTTGAGAAATTAAATCAAGGTAGTTAGGATTCGGGTCAGCGGAATCTATATAATTTTCTATAATTTGCTCTCTATCGTCAAGTGTTAATGCCTGAGGAATATAGATAGGTTTCTTATTATACTTGTCCTTTTCAATAAATACAGATAATAGAATTTCTGCAGTTTTAGGATGTGATTTAAAATATTGAGCTATCGGAGTACTATAGTGTTCAACCAATCCTTTATTCTGAAGAACATAATGTATGGCTCCTTCATGCGCGATAAGGATACGACTTAACGAATCATCGTTAACAAGTCCCCATAGGTTGAATCTATTGATTATTTCCCAAAATGTTTCTTGGTAATTAAACTCTATTTGAGTATAAATATCATGTATTTCAGAAGAAGAGAGTTGATTAAAGTATTGGTATACTACTCTCTTAATAGCATTGGATTTTTGCTTAAAAGCATTTACATCTGATTCCGTCCACGAGTCGGCGAATATTCCATTGTCTATGAACAATGTAACATGGTATAATTCAATAGCCTCATTAATATTAGAAAGCGTAACATTATTCTCAAAATCTCTCAATATCGCATCCACCCGTGGCAGATAGTCCCATAGGGACGAATCGTAATTTGAGAAATATGTTACTCGGTCTAACATAAAAGATATTCTTATATAATTACATGAATGTTCTTATTGGATTACCTGTTGCCACATCAATTATAGCATCTCGATAGTCTGCGGGAGTAGTTCTATCTGATTTGTTATAGAGTTTTTCATAAAACTTCTTTAGTGTGGTACATGTGAACTGCTCACTATTTTTTACACCATTCTTAGTTACGATATAATTTAACTCCCCTTTAGCAAGAACTACATCGTATCCTGCTTGAATTATTAATCGTATATCTCCTGCAATTTTGATCTCGAATTCATAGACATCATGGGTGGTTGCTTCCAGTAAAGTAAATCTTAATTTCTGTCCTTTTGTAAAAATGGAGCGAGTCTCAATTTTATTTAGCTCTTTTAAAGTCTCTAAACACTTCTCTACTTCATTCTTGAATTTTACCACATCATAACTATCGTGACTTGACGGATTCAAAACAAACTTTCTATAATCATCTAACCTATCAAATAATGAAACATCTGGCAAATTACTTTCTTTTGCATACCTGATACAATTTTGTATTAAGCCATTTAAATCTAAGATGCCATAATCTTCAGTATATTGCCATTTCTTTGGTAAAAAATGTTTGCAAAACGCCTCTGCTTCTTTTCGTAAGAAATTACCAGCTATCTCATATTCATGTTCCCGAATATAGTACTCTGCATTACCAAGATATGTTCTACTATCTCTTACATACGGAGTATTACCTGACATGTATATTTCTCTATATATCCATGAATCCGAACTTTTTTTACTTCGATGTTTAAAGTATTCAAAGAAATATTTGTCATGAGTAAACAAATAAATTTTATACTTCCCCACTACTTCTTTCAACAAATAGTCAACTACTTTTGTGCGGTTACTCATATCAAGGCTGATGAGCATATCATCTAAAGCCATAAATGCACCATTAGTTGGACGCGAAGAAAGACACGCAAAACGAATAGACAACGCAATGGCTGTTAATTTTGCTTCATTAAAATATGTTTGAGGTTTATGAATCTCTTGGTTATTATCTTTTATTGTAAGCCCAATAAAGGGAGCATATAGTCGTTTTTCTATTCGCTGACCATATCTATTGTTTCCATAAAACAAGTAAAGCGGTTCTTTATGAATATTCCTAACATCTGTATCGGAATAATAACGAACATGAATATCTAAATTATCTCCATCATCTTTAAAATATGTATTGAAAATATTTGAAGCCTTACCATTAATTTGGTTAATAAGGTACTCTAAGTCTGAATTAAAGGCGCTTATTAAACGTAAATATCTTTTGTTACTGAGCCTAGGCATTGGCCTTTGTTGACTTTTATCTACTATATTATCATATACGTCAGTCAAAATCTCTTGTTTTCCTACAGGTAAATAAAAAGGAAGTATATCTTTGTAGAATACATTCCACAAATTTATTTCTTCTGAATTCCTTGCCGCCCGAAATCGTGATATGTAAGAATGGTTAATAAATATGGCATCATTGTTCAGTTTTTTTACCTTTTCATCATCACCATTCGTATCCAAACCATTTCTATCAAGTCTCCATGTTTCTCCGTTATCAAATAAAATGGTAATATTAGGCTCAAATTCGTATCTGCGAGCCTCTTCCATTCGATAGATATTAATCAGATTCTCAGTATCACCTGTTGTAAAATACTTTGCGCCTCGGTCGTCTTTAAAAACACTTTGGAGAATAACATGAAGAGCATAGTATATAGAAGATTTACCACTACCATTCTCTCCATATATTAAAAAGTTCTCAGCTTGCGGTAATTCTAACGTAAAAGGATTCTTGAAAGCTTTAAATCCCTCTGTCTCAATTTTTACGATGGAAGCCATATTATGATAATGAAATTGTTCTTAATATGTCCGAATTAGAAATAGAAAAAGAATCAATAGTATCAATTATTCCCGTTGATTCAATGCTAGTACATAATTCATTTATATTTTGTATAGTAATAGTATCAGAGATTTGTTTTTGAATGATTGAGATAATAGAATCACCACAGTATTGTTTTACCTCATCTTCAAAATATACCTCATATACACACCCATTTATCATCTTTTCAAATTTTTGGGCAATGAATTCGTTAGGAACATAAGGATTCACTTGCTGTTTACTTTGTTTTAATAATATAATTACATCTACCAACTTAGCAATAAGACATTGCACATCATTAGTGGGTAATGCTATTGGAATGCGCATCAATGGTTCCTTGTCTAATTGGAAAATGTCGCCTTGCATTTTCCCTTTGTTTCTTAGCCAAAATTCTATTATCTTAGAATTCAGCACTCCAGTTAAATATTTCAAGTTTAGCCGTTTTGTCTTAATTACATAAAATGTTGCAGACATATAATTATCACCACAAGCATAAGCAAATAACGGCTTTTCTGCGCATTTTCTTAATGCAACTACTTTCTCCCCTAGAAAGAAATCTTCAACCCTTGCACGATGAAGGCCATATGGCTTATTATCAGACGTAATTACATTAACATATTTGTCAAGATGGCTCTTCAAATGTGGATAATTATCCATACTATGTGGATCCTTATAAGAAGAAGGGGTGTATATGATGCTTAAGTCTGTTTTACCGACAAAATAACGCTCTACATTATTAGATGAATTATAATATGGTTTTATCAGTTTTTTTTCTTCTTCTGTAAGTTCTAATAATTCAAGTTCGTTATATGTAAGCCCAAAAATTCCTTCTCCAACATTTAAGTTATAATTCTCCGCAAGTTTTTTGTTTACGAAATCAAAGTGAGGATGAATCCCATTTGTCAATTCATTTTCTTCTAGAAATATACGTTCAGCACCAAATTGAATTTGATTTAAAATATAATCGTTATTGCTAAACGTTAACAAAGTATCTATATAATTATTTCGTCTAATGATTGGTTCAATATATTCTGCATTGTCAGATTCTTTCTTCAATATATTGATTGCATCCTTGTTTGTTGCTTTTTGTGTAGATTTACGATAATCAAATGAATAATCATCAGTATGACTATCTTTTTGAAGCAACATTATCATAGTTTGGATACTAGCACTCTCAAACATCATTAATGCACCAAAATCTATAATTTGGCAGATACGAGTCTCTCTGATAATTTTATTCCGCAAAATACTAGCTCCATAATTTGTTGTCCAATTGTTTGTTGCAATATAGCAAAGATGTCCATGTTCTTGTAACAAATCTATTCCAAAGCATGCAAAAATATACCAAATATCCATTTTCCCCATGTAATACGGGGAGTTCTTATATGGATCAAAAAATACTTTTGAAATTCTTCCTTCTTTCAAATAAGGAGGATTGCCTATTACGATATCGAAGCCTTGTTTACCCAAGCGATTGAACACATCAGCGAACCAAGTATGCCATAAGAAGAAATCTGTATTGGCAGAGATATCATACTCTTCCGGGAAGTCAACACATATATGCTGCTCCTGTAATTGTTGTTTTACATTTTCCTTAATATCTTTACGCAACCGATTTTTTACATCGTGATCTGTGGTGACAAAATATTCGTCAAGGTATTTGCGAAGTTGCAGACGAAGCACATCCAATTGATCTTCGAACATCGAAATCTGCATGGCTTCATTTTGCTTACTCTTACGTTGAATAAGCGTTGAGAGATCGACTCCTTTGTATTGTTCGAGCAACGAGTTACCTTGCATAAACTTATAGTCGAAGTTCGGCAGTGGTTCTGGCTCCTCCAAATCAACGACAATAGAAAGCCAGAAACGCAAACGAGCAATGTCTATAGCTCCTTTCTCAATGTCCACGCCATAGATATTATTGCGAATAATATCTTTCTTAAGTAAAGCTCGCGGAACTCCTTCCCCTAAAGCATCATTAAGAGCCATGCGACAAGAGAAGAGGATATTGAGTAGCCCCATAGGGAAAGCTCCCGAACCAATGGCCGGGTCGCATATCTTGACATCCATGAGTGATTGGCGCAAGTCTTTCAGTTGCGTATCACCGTATCGTTTCATTCTTTGAATAGTCAGATCCGGATCGGCAACGAGTGCACGGATAGCGTCTTCGAAATTCTCTTGACGCTGTTTGTTAACCTCGCTTTTTGCTCGTGCCTCATCTACGAGATACGCCACCAGTGCTTCACGACACATGTACTGCACTATCTCTTTAGGGGTATAGAAGGCACCCTTGTCTTTGTTGTCTTCCAACAGATTCTCAAAGATTTTGCCAAGCATCTCCGGATCAACACCCACCTCTTGGTCTAAGGGGTCTGATTCGTCAATGGTGAAATTATACTGCCCGAAGAAATCAAACAAACGACGAAACTTCTCTGCCGGAAACTTAGAACGAGGTTCGTCAATTTTATCCTTCTCGAAAAGGCCACCATTGAGATATGGGATCTTGACCAAACGAATACCGGACACACGTGTATCAAAGAAATCATCCTCGCGTTTCTCATTCAGGCACTCAAAAAAGATCGGCTCTAATACATCATCCAGAAAATTGTCCTTTTGCTCATCTGATGCTTTGTCAAAAAGATTGTGCATAAAGTTGAGATCTCCTTTTCCCCACCCCTTTATATTGCGCGGTTGCCCAAGCCAACCTTTACGTTGAAGGAAATGTAGGAAAGTGATACGTCCCATCATCTTCTTGACATAGTCTCGAATAAATTTCTCATCACAAGTAGCAAATTCTTCTCCAAACAAATCTGCATTATGGCGGTTTAGGGTAAGATAATCGCAAAAATCTCTGTATATAATTCGATAACCAGTAAAAAACTCATCGGACAGAGCTTCTACGGAGAAGGCGGCTTCAAGGTTCATGTCGGTTTTATCCTGTCCTGCTAAGATAGCAAAACGTTCGGCAATAGTACGACATGGATAATCCTTGCCACAAAGGTATGTATATCGTTTGGCGGATGTGGAATTGGCATTACTGTCTTGCTTCTCCAAATAGGATAAACGCCAAGAACGATTTGTGGGATTCTCATAGTGGAACGCGATAAGTGCACCCTGGAAATGACCGACGTATTGCCTAATGAGCGTCTGGATGTTCTTACGCGATGTGTGGATATGACAATTGTCAAAAAGCGTCACATCGAAGACACGAATCGTACGTCCTGCCGCCCATAGAGTAGCTGCGTGTTTGATGCGCTTGATATTCGCTTGCGCTGCTTTCTCCTTCGAAGGCAAATCACTTGTTATCTCGGTCCATCCTTCTTCGTAATTACCAAAGATAGGAACGAGGACCTCGTTCAGCAGCGAATCAATGCCTTTGAAATCCGCATTGAAATACTCTTGTATAAATTCTTTTGTCATATTATTCTACTTTACATGCAGCAACAAACACATAAGGCTTGCCATTCTTGGTTATACTGCGTTCACTGATATTCTTTAATTCTTTAGCAATGATATTGTTGATCTCGTCCGGTGTAATAGGGAAGAGCGATTGTTGCGGGGCACCAATCTGTTGCGCTATTGACAGAACCGCTTTCGCAATGGATTTATCGCGTTTTTCAATATATCGTGCTGCCAAATCAATTCGTTCTTTGGATTCTTTTGTCAGACGATCATCCCGTCGCCAGGCATGGATAGTATGCAGCGCTTTGTCAAACATTTGCTGTCCAGCGTTATTTGTACGTTGGAGCGCATGAATATGTGCCTGATACGTATTGATGGCTGTTTCTGCAAACAAGTCAAGCGGCAATGGTTTGGCTGCCGGCGTTTTTGGGTCACAAGCTAATGCCTCAAGCAGTTCAAGCGATGAAATCATCGAATTTGAACCATCGGCACCAATACGTACATACATGCTACCCGCAGTATTAGTATCCGTTTTGAGCACACAATAGATATCATTGCTATCTGCTTTAACTGCTGTCACCAGAGGTATATCGGCATTACAGATAAAGTCGAAACGCTTCGGGTTCTTTTCTTTATATTGCTGCAGTTCGACGATGTACCGTGTGAAGGGAGTCTGTTCTCCCTCTATCAATCGTTTGAATGCCGGTTGACTGAGTTGCTCATCCATGGAAAAGACTTTGTTATCCTCGCCAAACAGCGCATGGAATGACTGTAACTTCGTGAATGCCCGGTTGACAAGATTAATCTCTTTATCACCTTGCGCAGACGGATAGAAATTATATACAAAGACCTGCTTTTCTGTTGAACCGATACGATTCACACGTCCGATACGTTGAATGAGACGAGTGGAATTCCAGGGCGTATCATAATTGAGGATTACATTGGCGCGATGAAGGTTAACGCCTTCGGCTAACACTTCCGTTGTAATAATGACTTGAATGTCATCTTTCCACTCTCCCTTATAATTAGCATCGAAATTCTCGCGGATAATTTGCTCTTTATCCTTGCGGTTCTCAGCGGTGATGCACAATACCGAATAACCAGCAGAAGAAACAACATCTTCGAGTTCTTTGACAGTATCTATCGCTTCGGAGAAAATAACAAGTTTCTGCGGACGGTTCTCTTCTGGATTGAAGAGCCCGTCAATAGAGCGAATGAACTTATACAGTTTCGGATCCTGACGCTCATCTTTCCAACGATTAACGAGATCATCGATGAGTGCCTTATCCTCCAATAGATATTGGTAATAATCCTCGCGGAAGTCGGCACAATGATATTCTGCATTCTGTTGTTTGTCGTTCTTGCCGTCTCGTGTAAGTCTATCTATCTTTGTACGTATATCGTTGAAACATCGCTGAATAGTGTAGGACGAATCTTTCTTACATTTCTCTACCAAGTCCAATTCTTTATTTACGTCAATCTGCGGACAGATGAAGATGGTATCGTTCTCCCACATGGTAATCATATTATCCGTATAACGCTGCAAGTTAATCAACGATCGACGGAACGCAGAGAAACTGCTCTCCAAACGTTTGACGAGGAGAATTTGCATGATACGAGCCAGATGCGAAGATGTCTTTTCCGGTGTCATGCCACCTCGACCTTTATACCGATTTCGAAGGTTGTCATCCACGATGTACTCAATCGCTCTATATCGCATGAAAGAGATAAAGTCATTACCCACATGCAATCTTTGTTGTTCGGTCGGCGCGATGCGCTCCATCGTATCGGAAAAGAGTTGTGCCAGTTTGGGATTAAGGACATAATTGAGATTTCGAGGACCGACCACTTCCGGGAAATGGAGCGTCGCATGGTATCCATCCCGTACATCAGAACGTGTCCGACGGACGAGAATTTCCGAAAGAACCTGATCGTGTATCTCTTTGGATAGCTGTACCAGACCGGCACGGTTAGCACATTTCTCGTCTTCGCTTCGCGGTTGCATCTTGATAATCTTGGCATAGCGTTCCTTTTTATCCGCAAAGAAAGCTTCAAGATTGCGGCTTTGAACACCGGGGAAGGTGCAACTACGCGGTGTGCGTTGGAAAAGAAATATCTGGTTCTGCAAGTCCTCGGGCGTGTTGTTCTGCGGCGTTGCAGAAAGCAAACCTACATAAGGATAATAGGAAGCTTCCCGACCAATTTGATCAATCAGATTATCCAAGGCACGATACATCTGCGTTTCGTTATTACGGAAGTTATGGCTCTCATCAATTAGTATAAGGCCATAGTGCTCTTTATGTAATTCATCTTCAAACGAGCCGGATATGTTTTCATCCTCTTCATCGTCGCTGTCGACCAATTTGTCCACACTGCCGGTCGTTATAAAATCAACGCATGGCATCATCTTATCATCACGGTCGGTATCGAAATTGGCAATAGTATCAAGCCATGCAGACTTGATTGCCGGCGGAACAACAATGAGCACTCTACGATCCCGTCCTTCAGATTCAGCGAACTCAAGGTAATATTTGATGAGTAGAACACCGACGATAGTTTTGCCGAGCCCCACTACATCACCGAGCATAAAACCTCCGTGCAGACGCATGATGTCATAGCATAACGCGGCTGCATCAAGTTGGTAATCATACGGCGAGTATGCCTTAGGCAAATAGCCTTTAAGGACAGACTTGATATCCGCATTGGCGAGTGCTCCGAAACGATCTTGAAGTACGCGGATATAAGTTTCGTAAGGCGTAAGGTTTTTGCTATTTTTGCGTTCCTCTTGATCTTGCCGGACTTGTTTGGCTATCGGGGTCGGGTCAAGCACTTGCTCAATGAATTGTTGCGACCATGGCGTGGACAGTTCCCATTTCTCTTCAAACCATGTGATGAAACTTTTGTGGTTCGGGTTGGGAGACGGAGAAGTGACCTGCAAGTAGTCGTTTTCAATATAATTCAATTCAGAGTTCTCTTCAAGTCCCTTTTTCGTGAAATTACTGCTACCGATGATAGCACATGCTTCGTTAGGGCACTCAAAGATATAGCATTTGGAATGGAGGAACTGAGCCTCTTCTTGAGCAGAAGTATAAATGTGAATATCAAATTTCGGGCTATCACCTTTACAGAAGGATAACAACATCTCAACCACCTCCTTGCAATCTTGGTCAGCAAGATCAAGGTCTTCTATATCAGTGCGGATAAAACCTTCGGGATAATCCTTGTTCTTGTACTTCGGATTTGCCATCTGATTGGCGTAGATATACGGGTCTTTGCCAATCAACAGTTGCAGTTGCGTATCCTTACGCTCCAAAAAAGCACGAATATCATTTTTTACAAGCGCTAAACCTTTTAAGTCCCAGTAACCGGTTGCAATCCGAACACGTTGCAAGTCAACCATGCCAAAAGCATCATGGAGAGCGTGTTGCATCGTGCGTAATTCCGAGTTGTCTATCAGTGTCTTCTGCATATTGATTATTAATTCGCGTTTGTGGTTAATGCGCGAAAAATCGCGCAAAGATACGAAAAAAAAATGACATATGCAAGAAGAACGGGTGGTTTGTTAGCGATTAGGGTATTTTTTTCTTTTTTTATGCAAAAAAAGAGCACAAAGTGCTCTAATTCGGTGCTTTAAAAGGAATGTCTTATACTGAAATAGGTTTACTCATAAAACGAATAAAAAGTGTCAAATTTTAAGATTTTAGTTTTATGCAGCGAACACTAAAACAT
>ODAJ012124092.1_pt1 | contig 16148 bp, 3 predicted proteins | sample 1539241 | NCBI WGS metagenome assembly ODAJ01 (sample SAMN02144231, study PRJEB22623) | gut metagenome | biome: sheep rumen | host: Ovis aries | place: New Zealand
CATCCCCGGCTACTACACCTTCCGTGCCGCTGCCGACGGCGACGTCAGCTTCACGCTCTCCGATGAGGGCTACCTCGACATTCTGAGCATTGAGATATACGACGGAAGCTACAAGCCAACGATGACCGACATCGTAACTGACGGGACGAATGTAGCGCCTCCAGCAATCTTCCTCATGGACGACGGCGAGACAGAGGAAGTCAATCTTGCCATCTGCCACCTGATGCGCTCCACCTCCGTGGGTCCTGCCGAGTATGTCGTGGTCGATAAGATAGGCGGACTGGATGCTACCCTCGAGAATGTGGAGTGGGTGAGCGACGGCGGTGCCCTATATAATAAAGGTAAGATTACCGTCAACGACAGCTACGGCAAGCTGCTCGTACGCATGAACAACTATACTGCCGACGGACGTTACCTGACGGGCTATACACCCACCTACTCGCTGACCGTGGGTCATAAGCCTCATCAGGACTATCCCTTCACGTGGAACTTCGAGAATATCTCGGGCGGAGCAGTGAAGGGGCATAACAACAATGCGTATAATAGTATCAGTACGGATTACTATACCTGGCAGAACTTGGGTTACGAGACATTCATGCTCAATACCACTACTGCCGCCGGTTCGCTCTACGTGCCGGGAGCAACGCTTGTTGCCAGCAGCCACGACCTGGGACAGAAGGGCGAAATATCCTACCTTAATGCCAACAACTACGGGTGCGACGAATTCAACGGCTTGGGCTTCACCGGACAGATAGCCTTTAAGCTGGCACAGCAGGGAGAGACGGCGAACGATGTGCCTGACTCATGGAATGCAGGAACAACAGCCAACAGCTTATTGGAATATACCGTGGACGGTAATGCAGATTACATGGCTCAGCGGACCGTGACAGGAACACCTCCAAATGAAGTTATTACCTGGACATCTGCCCGTTTGGAGGCTGGCGACGGATACGTCACCTTCGGCAGCCCGGGAAAACTGGAGTCAACGAAGATAGGAGAAACCGATACTTATATCACTACCAGCCACTACGCCTACCGTATGGATGGCGGTAACACCAAAAACGTGCTGTTAGAGCCGCAGCGTCCATTCCAGAATGGCGATGTCGTCCACCTGAAAGGCTATGCACCTAACACGGTTAATCCGCAGAAGTCGGGCTTCAGCTTCTATGCAGGGGCCACCGATGCTGTCGGTGCTGCGTTGGCCACCGTCTATTTCGCTGCAGACGCAGTGGTGGATACGGAGTATAGTATTGATTACACCATTAAGTACGGAGATGGTATCTGCGGACGCTCGCAAGTATATCTATGCCGTGCTGACAAGACGACGACGGTTCTCCTGTCGGAGGTGAGCATCACGGGTGACGACTCTTCTGCACCTACAGCTTATGAGCGTGCTATCACCTGCATGGAGGAAACCACCATCACCGTGCCCGACCTGACGGCTGGCGACTTTGTGTATCTGAAGTCGAGCGCCGAACCGAGCAGCACCACGTACCTGACGGATGCTGTCGCTGCCGATGGTCTGGATGCTAAGGCAGACGGTGATGGGAAAGTTTATCGGAAGTACAAGGTAACGGCCAACGGCAATGCCACACTGACCTTTGATGCCGGCACGAAGATTTATCGCATCGGTGTGACGGGTATTACGAAGCAGCTGACCCGCGTGGGTTCGGGCGATGCCTGGGCTACGGAGAGTCGCAACCACGCCATAGACTATAAGCAGACGGGAGTGTTCACCGTGAACGACATCACGGCAAATACTGTCACGGCAAAGACTTATGGTCTGCAGAGAATAACAGTGAAGATGAACCCGCAGACGGACGCTATGCCGGCAGAAACAGGTATGGTTCTTAAAATGAAGATGAAGTACGCAGAGGGCGATGATGACGGTAGCGGCGGAACCATGACGGCTGAGCAGGCTACTACAGCCACAGCTACGGCTGTCGCTAACTTCGCCAAGGCAAAAGGCGGCAACAGCGTTCCGCTGTTCTACCCGCCACACAGCACTCCGATACTCAGCGACGCTGTGAAGTTCGGCGGTAGTCAGGAGAACCTCATGATGGCTAACCTCGACAAGCGCGAGTTAAAGTACGAGCGCGAGACGGGTGTCATTGACAATGACGGTGACGCCGTTGACGACAGCGGCGCCGCAGGCGGTAATTATACACGCTTCATCTTCGCCAGCCGTTATATGAAATGGACAAAGGGTGAGACCCTTGAGCACAGCGACTTCACTAACGGTACAGTGCCAGTGTTCTACCGCCTGCACATATATGAAGTTGGTGAAAAGGTAGATGGAGTCGTGCTTAATAGTTTAACAGCCGCTGCGCTCAACAAGCTCGGTGCCAACAAGGCATACATGCTTATCCACTCGGGTAACGTTCCCGAGGCACTGTGGAATACCGGCGGCGGTGCCCCGGCAAAAGAATTTATCGGCATTGAGGGCATCAGCGACATCTACGACTGGGACGAGGCTCCGGAGAATCCGCAGAGCAGGGTTAACTCCGGCACTTACAGCCTCAGTGGCCAGAAGGTTGACGACAACGGCTCGCTGCCCGCAGGCGTATATATAAAGAACGGAAAAAAGGTTATAATAAAATAAGAATACGAGATAAGGAAATGACGAAACACAAGCGTTTAGTGCCGCACCACTCCGTGGTGTGGATAACGGTAGGACTTCTGCTGACGGGCTGTACGGCGGGTGACGACAGCGGTGGCGGCAGTACGCTCCAGACGACGCAGCCCGAGGCGGTGAGTTTCTCGACTGACTTGGGGAGCAAGTCGTCACGTGTTACTACCGGCACCATAAATAACACCGAGGCACTGCAGAAAGTAGGCGAGGGCTTCGGCGTGTTCGCATATCTTACGGACGACAAAACTTGGGCGGAGGCAAAAGCCGCTGACGCAGACCTCTCAGAGTTCAAGAACTTCTTCATGCAGAACCAGCAGGTGACGTGGGGAGTGCAGTGGGTTGACGACAAGGGCGACAACCAGTACGACTGGGTATATTACCCGCTGAAGTACTGGCCTAACTCGACCGATAACGCCACCGCCCGCCGCATCTCGTTCTTTGCCTATGCGCCGTGGGCTGACGCCTCTGCGAGTCCCGAGTCGGGCGTCATAGACTACGTCCGCGACGGAAAGACAGACCGTCTGCCGCACGTCATTTATAAGTTAGGCGCCCCCAACCAGCAGGTCGATCTGCTATGGGCAGAGACTAAAGATACCAAGCGTAACGGTAACGGACTTATCGAGGTAAGCACCGACGGCGACCCGGCGGTCACCACGCGGACCTTCCAGAAGGTGCCGCTGGAGTTCCACCATGCCCTCTCTGCCATCGACATCTATGTGCAGCGCGTTTATGACGAACCGGCATACACGGGAAAGATTCCTAACGCCGTGCTCTATCCTACGCTATATATCAGCAAACTGGAACTGGCGTCAACGACAGCCGCCGACGACGGTAAGAACGGACTGCAACTGAGTGGACGCTTCGACCTGGAGCACGGCACGTGGAGTGACCCGGGTGCGCCAAATGCGTGGAGTGACCTAGGTGACAGTGACCCAGATGACGACGAGGTAAAACTGATATACGACGAGACGATGCTCAACGACACTCTTCGTGGTACCACCTCTACCGACCCAGACGTTATCAGCGATATAGAGCTCGACAAGTGGAAGTGGGTTCTCGATACCCACCGCACATGGGATGACGGAGAGAGCAAATGGGTTGATGATCCTGACGATGACGAGTGGGTCGATGCAACGACCATCACCGCGTCTGAGTTTGAGGCAGACCCTGGCCGCTGGAAGGATGCCTACGGCGTGAGCGAGGTGGAGCGTAACCTCATAAAGAACACCATGACGCAGGTGCTCATACCTCGCAAGGTGACGCTGATACCAACGCTGACATACTCTATGGTGGTGCGCGACGACGCCTTGCTTGTTGACTATCTCACCGACAGTGAAGGACATAAATACACACGACTCATCAACGAGGTACCGGGAAACAGCGTGACGCTGGACCTCGTAGCGGGGAAACGCTACACACTGCTCATACGCATCGGTGTGGAACACATTAGCTTCGAGCTGGTAAGTGTTGTTGACTGGGACTTCCCTATGCGCTTTACGCCTGACGTGGTGAGACGCTTCGAGGAAGACGAGATAGGACATATATTGAACGAATAAGAAAAAAAGAATAGATGAAAGTTACAAAATACGTTATAATCTGTTGTATCCTTTTACTCACCTCGTGTAGCGACGACCTGTTCGGCTTGAGAGGCGAGAACGCCGGCGACGACGGTATCCGCTTCGGGGTAACCGCCGAAGAAATGGGTAAGGAGGTCGTTAGTATTGGAGGCTCCAGAGCCGCTGCGTTTGCAGGCACACCTGACGACGGCGACCGCTTTATAGAACGTACGCTCCACGGACACAACCCCTACGGACTGAAAGTACAGCGCCAGCCCGTGCCGCTCATGGGCTTCAACCGCGGCGCGGTGAAGTCGGGAGAAAACGGTGCCTCCGGGCTTTCACGTGCTGCCGCCAACGAAGTGGTGACGGGACTTACCAATTTCCACGACTCACTGACCATCTGGGGATATACCTCTGACGGCACACCGCTCTTCCACCAGATACTGCTTACCAAGGTGCGCAACTGGCGCAACTCCGTGGAATGGCCATACGATCATGGTGAATACATGAAGTTCTATGCGGTGTCGCCGTCGCTCGAAACTATCAATATGTCGGCAACGGGTGAGAGCTACAACACTCCGCCGACGCTGACATATACCCTTCCGGAAAAATCGGACGAACTGCTGGACGTGCTCTACGGCGAGTCCGAGCATATCTCGATAGCCGCAGGTCCGGCAGGTTCTGTCAGTACCAATCCGCAACAGGAGAACTTGGGAAAAGACAACAAGTTCGTCAACCTGCGTTTCCGCCATATCACCACGGCGGTGCGCTTCTCGCAGGGAACGATACCTTCCAACATCGTTATAAAGAGCATTGCCATTGAAGGCTCCCGGGTAGCTGGAACATACTATCCGGCAACGCTTGACGTCGCTACCGCCACGGAAGGAGCATGGACATTCTCCCCTGGTGCCGCCACACGTACATACACCGTCACTGCCAGCCATACAGGAACGGGTAACGAAGGTGCTACAGACGTTCCCATCGCCGGTACGCCGACACTGTTCCTTTTGCCGCAGACACTGCCCAGCGGCGCAAGGATGATTGTTACTCTAACAGAGACTCTCGACGAAAGCAGAACCAAGGAACATACGGTGACATGCTCGTTGGCTGGCGACGTATGGAAAAAGGGATACACCGTTGACTACAAGATTACCATAGGACGACTGCAGGAAGGATACTACCTCACCGCCGATGGTAACGTCGAGCTGGAACACAATACAAATGCCGTAAGCAGCACTCTCAAGGTACAGAGCTACCAGCTGGTCTATGACTACTCCTCGGGCACCAGGGTGGCATCCTACTTACCCGTGACATGGGATATTGCCGGATATAGCGAGACTGGTGCTGCCGATAGCTATGTTGTGCCGGCAAGCAAACCGTCATCGCTCTCATGGCTTGCCGACTTCCGAGGCGTCCTCAATGCCGACACCCACTACAACGGTGGTGCCGACGCAACGGCTTCTTACACTATTGCCGGACAGTCAATGGCTCTTAGCAGTACACACGATGAGGTGCTGAGCGCTAATGCAGCACCCACAGCTTCAGGCCTCGACCTGTCAACGAATTATCCTTATGTAGATGGTGGTAGTCACTCTAAAGAAACTGCCAACTGCTATATAGTAAATAGAACCGGTTCTTATACTTTCCCATTGGTGTATGGAAACAAGTCTTCTGACGGTGATGAAGCCGACTGTTTCAAAGACCATCAGGGGAATGTAATATCACACATAAACATTAGGGACCAGGTGGGGATATCCGGATCTTCTGTGGCTGCTGACGCAACATCGTTGGGCGGTAAATATCTGTGGGAGCCGGCAGGATATACTCCTGAAGGAAAACCTAAAATAGAATCCACATTGCGTGTCCAGCTGCTGTGGCAGGATGTCAAAGGTTTTATTACTTCGCCTACCGTCTCCGCCACAAATAACAATATAGGTTTTACCGTCAGTGCTTCTGTTCCGGCTAATGCAGTGCTGGCACTTCAGGCTCGTAAGGTGAATTTTGACGGCACATGGGAAACCCGTTCCAACATTACCTACGGCCCGTGGGAAACGCTGTGGACATGGCATATATGGATGACCGACGAGGTGTATCGGAATCAAGGTGTAGAGGATGAGACTTCTTACGACGCTTACTATATCAACGGTTCCAAAAATAAGGCAAAGGCTGACCACATAGCAAAGGTGCAGGACTACGACACTCCTGCGACTACCTATGAAATTCTCCCTGTCAACCTGGGATGGGTGCCTGATAATGACAACTTCGGACTCTACAAGCCGCGCGAGGTATATATAAAGTTGAAACAGACGGGTACTGTCAATACTGCTGAGGTTCACATTACCCAGAATGCCCGTCAGGAACTATATACAGGCACTGGCACAGTCTATCAGTGGGGACGCCCGACGGCACTGCCCGCCACACGAACTATCACAGGTACAAAGCGTACCATCTACGACATTGCTGGCAACGACATCACCGAGCGATTCGAAATCGCTCTGGCCTCCAGTCCTGGCGATGCCATCAGCAAGCCCTTCAATGGTTTACGGTTGGAGGGTAATGCTAACTCGTGGTTCGACTCCAGTGATGCTGACTATGCCTCATATGCTATGTGGAACAGTACGAAGAAGACTGTCTACGACCCCTGTCCGCCGGGCTTCCGCGTGCCGCCCGCCAGCATCTTCTATGGATTCTCGAAGAAGACGGGCAATACTGGCTCTGCGAAAACCATCGTCTCTGGCAGTGGCGATGAGGCTGGTAAAATGAATATGTATCAGGATGTTGACGACCTGAACGGCATGACGCAGCGCAACGGTGCGCAGAGTAAGGGTGGCTACTTCTACCTGAAGGCTGACGAAACCCGACGCTATGGTGTGGATGACGGCGTGGTGGGCGGCGTGGTCTACATGCCGGCAACCGGTGAGTTCATGGCCAACAAGGCGGTAGGCGACAAGATAGGTGCTACCGACCGACAGGCCAACCAGACTTATGGACTCTACTGGACCTCCGACTACTTTAGCGGCAACTCCTTGGGCTGTGGCCTCTGGATAACTCCCGACTACAGTGCCACCGGCGGTACTACCAACAAACCTGTCCTCGGCTTCTTCGATGAGGCCGGGCATAAGTCAACCAACAACTACTACAATGCCCTCCGCGCCATCCGCCCGATGAAACAATAGGACGAATAAGTAGTATAGGAAAAACTGCCTCAAAGGGTGTAAGGGTGTTAAACCCCGATAAATAAAGGGCTTAAGCCCCACACCCCAGGGTGTGAGGGTGTGGTAAGGGTGTGGTGGCAGCCTCCCCCAACCCCCTCCAAGTAGAGGGGGCTTTGCAAAACGGGCTGATTCTTAATCAATTCTCTAGAAAATTTCCCTGCAAACCTACTTCCTACTCCGATCAAACCTATGCTTTCACAACAAATTCTCAAGAGAATATTCCGCCAAACCTACTTTATACTTTAACAAAGCCACCGCTCTGGTACTCCCCTCCCTACTTGGGGAGGGGCAGGGGGAGAGGCTTTGGGAGGCTGTTTTTTGCAACACCCTTTAACACCCTTACACCCTGGGGTGTGCACCCGGAACGCCGATAAACACTGGGCTTTAACACCCTTACACCCTTTGAGGCAAAAAATTTAGTATATGTAAGTTTCTTTATTACCACTGGTCGGTGTACCATTCCTTATTGAAGAGGGTAGTGATGCTCTCCGGTCCGCGCACCTTGTCGTCGCCGGGCTTGAGGTCATCAAGGAAGGCATAGCAGTAAATATAACCGCTCTGCCACGAGATACCCATCTTCAGCAGGTTGACGGTGACGCGGGCGGTGAGGTCTTCGGCTGTGTCCCACTTGTTGGTACTGGAGTTCCATTTGCCGCGCTTGCCCTTGGCGGTGATGATGACGTGTGGCACGTCTTCGTCGCTCAGCTCCTGCGGCACCACGAGCAGTATGTTGCCCGGGGCGTAGTTGTAGTGGGTGCCCTCCGTAGCCAACGGGTGCAGTTCCGTATGCTGGTCGTGGTCTTTAAGGTATCCGAGCGGATCAACGTCCATAGGTGTTACATCGTCAAGGTTTGCCTTGCTGACATCGTAGGAGAGTGCGCTCCAGTTTATTCCGTCAACGTCGTCATAGCCGGAAAGCTCCGTAGAGGCATTGAGATGCTTTCCCACCGGCGTGTCCTCAAAGTGACCGAACATGTAGTTGTCATTCAGACGTATGCGCTTGCCGTTCTGGAAGGTGAACCAATAGGGGTTCATGATATAGTGCTTCACCGTTACGGAGCCGAGTGCTGCCGGCGGAGTTACGTCGATGGATACGGCGTCTGACCCCAGGTCGTAGTAGTAGTGGGGGTAGAACGTAGAAGTGGTGCGGATATTGTTCAGCTGCAGCTCGTAGGTGATGTTGGCACGGCGGCGCGCATGGCTGATGTCCCATATCGCGGGGTTCGTACGCAGCCACCGTACACAGTTCCCTTCATCGGGGATTTTCAGGTTAAGGGCAAGGAAGTCCTCCTTGCTCACCGTTACCTTTGGGTCTGAGGGGTACACTGCTTTAAGGGATTGGTTCGTAATAGTATATTTCTCTCCATTTGCGCTCTTCTCAATATCAAACACATCACCATAGTCATCAATAATGGTGGTGGTAGTACCGTTAGACAGCTTGTTGAGCCATGCTTGGTCGGCCTTGTCGGGCTCACCGTCGTGGTCTTCATCCTTATACACCATCTTGTCGTCACCGCGGATGTAGGTATAGAATCGCACCTGAGCCAGCATGTGGTATAGTCGGAACTGCACGGGCTTGGGGTCATAGGACGGCGTGTCGTCGGACGGTGTGTTGTCAGTGCGTTGCAGCATGTACTTGTCGCGGTTGCAGTCCGTTACCGGCGCCGAGATGAGGAAGTCGTTATGGTTTGCAGCATCGGCGTGCATGGTGAACTTCACCTTTCCCATTCCCTTGCCCCGTCCGGTGCCCTCCTCGTCGTTTGTCATGGAGATACCGAACTCGCCGAGCGTGGAACTCTCGTTGAAGGGGTAGTATGCCCAGAAGGTCATGTACTCATGTCCGGTTGCTGGTGACGGCAGCGGATTGTTGCTCCAGAACTGCAGGGGTGAATAGCTCAGCGAACCATCGTTATTGATGTTTGCAGGCACATTGAACATGAGGTTGGAGGAGTAGTATTGATTGAGAATCTCTTTTTCTGCATCCGTAGGATTGGCTTTCTGCGACAATGTCACCAGCTCTTTCCATGTGTATTTCCCTGTGTAGCACCCGAAGATGCCCACGCGACGGTTGCTCGTCTCCGTAGGCAGCAGACTGGTTACTCCCTTGTTCACGATGGTGGCGTTGGCGCGCGATGCCTGTCTGCTACTACTTACATAGGCAGAGAAAGCCACGGCGTCATTCGTCTCTTTTGTCTGTCCTGTGCCGGAGCCCACGAAGTCGTAGTCGTTCTTACAACCCGTGAACAGCAGGAGGGCTGCTGCTATCGACACCACGGAGTGGTGCGGTACGAAACACTTATATATTGTCTTGACTGTTATCATTTTTCTTCTTTTTCTGATTACTCTGAATATTATGATTACTTGACTATAACTTTCCTGTCACCGAAGATATATACGCCGGGCTCCAGTGACGGGTGGTTTATGAGCAGCGTCTCCGGCGACTCGTGTTCGGCGATGCGGCGTCCCTGGAGGTCATAGACACGGCAGGGCCACGGCACGTTCTTGTTGCCGACAGTCTCCTTGATAGGCTTGTCGTCCTCCTCGTCCCAGTCGCCCTCGTCGTCGAAGATGGCGACGTTGAACTTAGACGGTGCGCTGCCTGGATAGTTCAGCACGTAATATACCTTATTGTGATATACATATTTGTTATCACGCTCTGAAGCGTCATCAGCTACAAGTGTACCATTCCCGATGTTTGGATAGCTTCCTATATGTGCTTTCTTTGTGGGAGCGTTCTCACGCGCCCAGTTGTCGTTGGTGAACCAGCCCACCTGCTTAGTATTGTCGTACTCGTGGGATGTATGTCCAGACGCAGTACCTTCAAACGGCAGACCGAAGACCATGATGGTCTTGGTACTTGGGTCTGCGCCAAGCTCTGTGGAGGTGAGCTTCTGCTCTAAGTACTGTCCCTTGAGCTTTATCTCAGTGGCTGCAGCGGGGATGACGGTAGGAGTCACGTTGGGGATGTAGAGGTTGACATAGCTCTTGGTGGCATAGACGTTTGGCGAGCCCTCGGTATGACCTTGGTTGACCAGCGTCACTGACTTACTGTTGCCCGAGCGTATCACTACCGGCCATGCGGCAGGTATGAACTGCGGGTTACCCATCTCGTTCAGACGGCTGACAGACGACATCGTCACCTTTTTAGGCTCTGCCGTGGTGCCCCATTCCGTCGAGGCTGGGTCTTTGGTCAGCGTGAACGCCGCGTCGGTAGTGTTACCCAAGCGGGTGTCGAATGGCACGTAGAGCGTACCGTAGTAGTACTTGTCTTCGTTGTTGCTACCGTCTACACCGCCCTTGTTCACCTCCACGCGCAGCGGCATCTCGTTGTATGGCCACTCCTCATGGATGCCCACAGGCTGCAGGCACCACTTAGTGTCCTGGATACCATTTATGCTGCCGTCGGTATCGTGGTGCTCGCCAATCTCCACCATCTCGTTGTTCTTGTGGCAGGTTATGCGGTAGCGGTGGTGACCGTCTATGCAGACGTAGTTGGTCTTCAGGTTGTCGCCTACTACCTGGTCCCATGTCTTGCCGCCAGTACCTACCAACGTCTCAATGGTGTTCAGGGTGACGGCAGCACCGCCGACATCCGACAGACGGAAGCGGTTGTCGTAGTTGGCCTTCAGGACGTTTCCTGCATTCACCAGTTCTGTATGTCCGCAGTCGTCATCAATGGTACCAGATGTCACCTGTTTGCCACCGGGACGTGCACGGAGCTGCAGTCCCTGTGTGCTGATGTTGTAACGGGTGTAGTTCTGGCTCTGGTTATTTCCTGCCGACACCTCGGTGAAGTAGAAGATGCTCGACGGGTCGAAGTCGGCAGGCAGGATTTCAATGTTTCCAGCCATAGCCTTATGGTCGAATTCATCGCGGTCCTTCAGTGCAGCTTTTTCATCAGGAGTCTTACTGCTCTTCTCAACGGCGGTATTTACCGCTGAGATCTTCGCCTTCAGGTCGGCATATGTGTGGATGTCGCTGTGCTCCATGTCGGTTTCGAAGAAGTGCAGCCAGCGTCCGCCCTGTTCAGGAATTGACGGGTTATCCTCCATCTCGCTCTTGAAGCGGTAGCCACTGATATAACGTGGACCGGTGACACCCTTCTTGCCTGTGCCCGACATGTCGTTACCGTCAATATCGAGCGGGCGCTGCGAGAATGCCCTGATACGATAGTAGCCCGGCTTCATGTTTACCAGATTGGTAGGTTCGAAGGTCATAGGCAGTAGCGATTGGTCGGGACGGGCTAAACCTTCTGCAACTATGTTGCCGGCGTTATCCTTGAATGTGCCGGCATACACCTTTTCCTGAATATCGCGCAGGGTAGAGAAATCGACGGACGTACCATTGGTGACAGCGTTCCTCAATGTGGTGTAGTAGTCCTGATAGTTAAAGTCAGATACTACCAGTTCCGGTTTCAGACCGCCTACATAGCCTGCACGTTCAAAGTACGGCAGCAGTTGCTCCGCTGTGATACGCAGCGACCAGTTAGCGTCAGCATTTTCCTTCAGACTACGTCCCGACTCGTTCGTGAGCTTAGTGATGTTAGTTCCGGTGTCGTGTATCATGTAGTAACTCGTGAAGTCGTGGTCGTCGGTATCAATGAATGCACTCGTCGGGTGCATGAGGAACGAGTTCGAGTAGTTGGCATCGCCGGTGAACATCTCATAGACGGCATTCGACGGACCGTCAGAGGTGATTGCACCGTCGTCGTCGCCCTTGCGTTTGTGGATGATGCGCTTGTCGTCAAACTGTGTCTGGGCGGTATAGTTAGCCTGGAACTTTGAGATGTTACCGGCTGCAATTTCCGCAGGAGTATAGTCATTTTCCGCAGTGTCGCCTTTCGACTTTGGCAGTTTTCCCTTTGTGGTAACAGCCACATTGTCCCATCCGTTACCGTTGATGGTAGCGTAGCGTGAGCGGAGAATGAAGCCGTAGGGGTCACCCTCCGGTGCCCACAGGTAGTTGTTGGTATAGTGCTCGCGGCGGTCCTGACGTGCGCCGATGCCGTGGCTGTATGTGAAGTTCATTAGTCCGTCGGCACTGTTGTTCGTCATCATCTGATACCACGCCGTGGTGTTACGTCCGCGCCATGCAAACTGGAATGCCTCGGGGATTACCTCATAGACAACGTCGATGAGCACCTTGCGGTTGAAGTGGCACTCCTGCAGACGGTCGAGTACCTTGCCGTTAAGGTCAAGAGCCTGGGCGTAGCCGGAAGGAATCTTGCGCTTTGTGCCACTAACAATCTCGTAGTCGGTTCCTTCAGTACCACCGGCATCGGTCCATTCTGTCCATTCAGACTTATCGAAGATACTTGTCCATTTAGCATTATATGCTGTCTTGATTACTCCGTTTTCTTCAAATGTACGCTGAACCATATTGTTGTAAGTAGTTCCTTCGCCCGGAGCCTTTCCGGGGAGATAGAAATTACCTTCGTAGTAAACAACCTCTACGCTATATGGGCTCGTAGAATCAACCTTATACTTCACGCCGTCTATAGTGACCGTAGTCTTTCCTGCGGCTATCCATTCGTCGTCAGCTAATTCAAGAGCCGGACTGTCGTAGTCTGTTACTGACCGCATCACGTCTTTCTGATAGAGGAAGTAGCGGCAGAACTGGCGCTTCATGTACCACGGTACCTGCGGGTGGTTTCCAATACCCACGCGTGCCACATCGTAGTCCGCAATGGGGTAGGAGATAAAGTCACGCAGCGAAGCGTTCTTCTTCAACAGGTCTTTGATGTTTCCTTCCTGACTATCTTTCCAACTTGTTGGATTATTGCCGGTGTAGTTCACATACATGTCCTTATCGCCCTTCTGTATGCCTTGATACATCAGGTATTCCAACAGATGCTTGCGCAGTTTCTGGCGGTTGGATATCTCATCTGTCGTGCCTGTGTCGCTGGCATCCAAATTCTGCAGATACGACTCGCTGGGGTCCAGTGAGTGCTGGTGTGCAATGACGAGGTGGTACTCTACGATGTCGGCATAGCGTATGAGGTTAGCCAGCATGAAGGGCTTCACGCCTTCGGTGTCGAGGGTGTTACCCGTCGGGTCGTTGTGGTTCACGCCGTTGCCCTGCGTCCTCAGGTGCTTGTCGGACGAGGTGTCGAAGTCGAAGTTGATGCTCTTGATAACCTCGCCGTTGGCGTCGATGATACCGAGGTATGCCTTACCGTTCTTATCGACCATGATAGCAAACGACTGTGCCCTGTTGCTGATGTTCGAGCTGCTCACCGACGAGCCGTCCATCATAAGTACCGAGTTGGCATTTAACAGGTACTGCGCATAGTTCTTCATATTGAACGAGTAGGGGTCGCCCACAAGTGCCCACTTCTGTCGGTCGTTCTCGCTCTGCGTACCCTCGTCGGCATAGATGCTGGTCTGGTTGGTGTGCGAGTTGAGGAAAGCGGTAGTAGGATATGCCTCCGTAGGATTTGTTACTACTCTGGTCTTTCTTACCATAGTATATACCTCATCGACAATCTGTCCCTGGGCGTTATATACATAGTGGTCGAAGACCTTTTCGTAGTATTCCACCTCGACGTTAGTTCCCGAGTACCTCTGGTCCCACGCGAAGTAGGTGTTCATCCACGTGTAGTCCTCCGTCAGTGCATTCGACGGCGTGGTGAAGAACTGCTCGGTGTTCTCGTCCATGGAATAGACGTAGGTAAGCGTAGGCTTGCCGGAGGCCACGGTGGCGCGGAACTCCGGGGTGTCGAAGTCGGTAATCTCCGTTCCCGGATTATCCTTGTTAACATAGTTCACGTAGCACTTATACTTACATCCGTAGCGGCGCAGCGAGTAGGGCAGGGCCTTGGTGATGTCGTCGTACTTAATTTCCAGGTTTGTCTTCTCGATACGTACTGTACCGTCCGTAGATACAATACGGATGTCGGCATCGAAGGCGTCGTTGTCGGCATTGTCCTCGTCCTTTGCCACGGCAGTACGTATCTCAATGAGATTGCGGATGACACCCAGACCGTTCATCGTCTCCGAGTAGCCGTAGCCGTTGTTGACATAGTTGCCGTAGTTCAGGTCGCTCTTCTTGTTGGTGTAGCGGTTCTTGTTCGACAGACTGTAGGGAGCAGCTTCAAACTCGTACTTGTTGCCGCTGTTGGTATATTGCTTGGACACCATGCGCCAGTAGTTGCCAGTCTGGTTGCCGCTTGCTCCGTTGATGGGATCGTCGTTCGTTGTTTTCAGCGAGGCGGTACGCAGGAAGAAGTCGATGTCCGGCTTGCTGTTGTCGTTAGCATTGTCGTACTTGGTCTTCCACATCTGCAGCGACCAGTGACCTACGGTCGAGGCAGCGGCAATGGCCTCCGATGATGTCTCGGATGGCACGTCTGCTTGCATACTCATCACCCAGATGGTAGAGTCGTTGCTGTTTGCGGCGCTGCCATACTTGTCGAGTGTCTTCTTCGTGCCCACCAGCCACTTGTTGCCGCTGTCCTCATAGCGGCGACGGTTGATGATGGTGAAGTCGTATGGGTCGCCGATGAATGCCCAGTGCAAGCCCTTAAGACCATCGTTCCAGCCGTTGGCATTTCCGTTCCATCCGTTGCCAGTCTTGTTGGTGCTCATGGCGCGTCCGTAGTTGCTTATCTTGTCGGCCTCGGTGGTGTTCAGCTTGTCGTAGTACATCCAGTTGTTGTTCCAGTTGTAGTGTCCCACGAGCACGTCGAGCCAGGTAAGCTCGGAGGCAGCGGGATTGTTGGGGTTTGCACAGGTGCTGAACAAGTGTACCTGCTTACCGTCAGCGGTATTGGTCAGGTCGTTGACGGTATAGTTGACGTCGCGCTTGAATACCCAGTTCGCCTTTTTGGGTGTGACAAAAGTATTCGACGAGTGGCTGCAGTCGGCGTTGCTGGTCTTGTTGGCATCGTTCAGCACAAGGTCGCTCCAGTCGTAGCTGACGTACTTGCGCTGCAGGTGGCGTGGCACCTCTTTAACAGTCTCGCCCAGTCCGTAGTATTCGGAGAGTTCGTCGGTGGTCACATTGACACCGCCCTTCTTTGCACTGACATACAGCTTAACGGGCTGCACCAGCTTGATGACGGTGTTGTCATTGTTGGCGGCGTGGTAGCCTATGTAGGTGGCATCGGAACGCAGCTTGTTATCTTCGTCGTAGCTCAGGTTGATGTGGTAGGTCTGCTTGTCGCTCTCGCCCTCGGTGACGTACTGTTTGGTCAGACCGTCATGAGCCAGATAGTAATAGACGTTACGATAGCCCATCAGGTCGTTGTCCTCCTTGAAGCGTAGGGCGAAGGTGCCCTCCTCGCTGCTCGCTGCCGGCACGCACTCCCAGTAGAAGTCGTTGATGTAGGGCTTGCCTACGTTTCGGTTGGGTATAGGGTCAAGGGCGTTGCCAAGCTCGTCGGTAGGTGACAGCTCATCACGTTTGTCAATGTTCGAGTAGTCAGGCAGGCGCATGTGCACGCAGTCTACCATGAACTGGAAGTTCGTCTCCACGGTGCTGAAGCGGCCCAGTTGTGCCTGCTTGGTATTTTCTTCGGCAACCTTCTCGCTCTTGTCATTGTACAAATCTGTGTCGTTCCATGCTCCTGCTGTGTTGAACACCTGTACCTTGTACGGGTCGCCCACGAAGTACCACTTCAGTTTCTCCGGCTCCGACACCATGCGGTTGTCGGTCGTGCGGTACTGTAGGTTGTTATAGGCATCGCTCATGTTGTCCACCCATTTGCTGCCGTTCCACACCTTTTTCTCTGGTTTCCACGTA
>ODAJ011667166.1_pt1 | contig 16141 bp, 15 predicted proteins | sample 1539241 | NCBI WGS metagenome assembly ODAJ01 (sample SAMN02144231, study PRJEB22623) | gut metagenome | biome: sheep rumen | host: Ovis aries | place: New Zealand
AATTCTTCTGATAGAAAACAAGTACAGGGTCTAGTAAATGAACTAGCAAAAGAAGATTGCGTGATAGTAGGACGATTAGGAATGCACCTACTTAAAGAAGATAGAGACGATTTGACAAGCTTTTATATTCATGCTGACGATGAAATAAAGCTATCACGTGTTATGGAAAGATTTGGATTAACTGTTGATAAGGCGCAAAAAGGTATGGCAAAAATAGATAGGGAGAGACAATTGTATTTAGAAAAAGTACTTGGTAAAAAGTGGAGCAATATGTCTAATTACAATTTCTCTATCGACAGTGGATATTTAGGATTAAATGGAAGCGTTGATATGATGGTTGAGATATTAAATAACAGATTAGTTGTATCAAAATGCTTTGATTGATGAGGAAAATAAATGTCGAAGAAAAATAATAAAATATGTTTTGCAGCATCTACTGGTGGACATTTTGAACAATTATTAATGCTAAAACCTTTAATGGAAAAATATGATAGTTTTCTGATTACTGAAAAGACATCTTACAAAACTTCTGTTAAAGGTCAAAGAATATATTTTCAACAACAAGTTAATAGAAAAGAAGCGCTAGTTATACCAAAACTTATCTGGAATTTTGTCAAATCGTTTTATATTTTTATTAAGGAGAGACCGGATGTAGTTATTACCACTGGTGTATTGGCAATGATTCCTATTTCAGTGATTGCAAAAAAACTTGGAAAGAAACTCATATACATAGAATCATTTGCGAAAATTACTGACCCCACTAAAACAGGTCAATTTTTATATAAGTACGCGGATCAATTTTATGTACAGTGGGAAAGTATGTTAGAGTTTTATCCAGATGCAATATATCTTGGGGGAATTTATTAGAAATGATTTTTATAACATTAGGATCACAAAAATTTCAATTTAATAGACTATTGAGAGCAATTGATGAGTTAATAGCTAAGGGTGATATTACCGATGATGTTTTTGCACAGACTGGATATAGCGATTATGAACCCCAAAAATATGATTTTAAACAGTTTCTTAGTAGAGATGAGTTTGCAGACATTATTTCCAAAACAGATATTGTTATCACGCATGGTGGTACAGGTGCAATTGTAGGAGCTATTAAAGCAGGGAAAAAGGTTATAGCTATTCCTCGATTAGAAAGATTTGGAGAACATGTAGATGATCATCAAAAGCAAATAGTGGCCCAATTTAAAAAGAACGATTTGATTTGTGGAATAGATGAGTGTAATGAATTAGTAGATGCTATAGGATATGTTAAAGAACATAGATTTAATATATATGAGAGTAATACGCAAAAAATAATTGATAGTATCGATGAATTTATAAAAGGACAATAATGTAGTTAAAAGGATAGTTGAATGAATACAACCACTAAGAATATTATATTAACACCATTTAATATATTGTATAAAATAAGTCCAGAACTTGATTTGAAAATCTTGTTTAGACTTAAATTAGGTTACAAATTAAATCTTAAGAACCCCAAAACATATAATGAAAAAATTCAATGGATAAAACTAAATGATAAAAACCCACTTATGGCAAAGTGCTGCGATAAGTATGCAGTTAGAAAATACATTGAGGAAAAAGAATATGGGAATCTTTTAAATAGATTGATTTGGCAAGGCTTTAATCCAGATGAAATTCCATTTGATTCTCTTCCGAATCAATTTGTGTTAAAGGTAACACATGGCTCAACTTTTAATATCATATGTACAGATAAATCAAGATTAGATAGAGAAGATACAATAAAGAAATGTAAGAAATGGTTAAAAGCAAAATTCATTCCATGCTATGGTGAATGGTTTTATGGCATTGAACCACCAAGAATTATAGTGGAAGAATACTTAGAAGGAGACAATGGTGAACCACTATTTGACTATAAGTTTTTTTGTTTTAATGGTGAACCAAAACTATTATATGTTGATACTTGGAAAGAAGGGCATCACACGATAAATGCTTATGATATGGATTTTAAAATGTTAGAGGGAGTTGAACTAGGATATCCAAATGATGTAGAAACTAAAGTAAGAATTCCCGATGCATTTGAAGAAATGAAAAAAATAGCAGCAGATCTATCTAAGGATTTTTATCATGTACGCGTTGATTTTTACTACACACATGGAAAAATCTATTTTGGAGAATTAACTTTTACTAAAGGTGCAGGTTTTGGAAAAATTAAACCGTTATCATTTGATAAAAAAATGGGAGATTGGTTAAAACTTCCCGTGGAAGAATAAAATCAATACAAATTTGGTGATTATGGATAGAAAGAAAGTATTAGTTATAGGTCCAAGTGATACAAAATCACGTGGTGGAATGGCCACAGTTATTAGTGGTATTAGAAATAGTAAGATCCTAAATAAGAAATATGATATAGATATATTTCCATCATACATAGATGGAAATATTTTGACTAGATTCTTATATTCGGTTTATGCGTATATAAAATTTTTGTTTGTTTATAAGAAATATGATTTGTTTCATATTCACAATGCATCATTTGGAAGTACATTCCGAAAAAGACACTATTTGAAAAGGATAAAAAAAGCAAACAAGAAAGCTATTGCTCATGTTCATGGAGCAAAGTATCTCATATTTTACGATGGACTAAATGATAAGAAAAAAGAAAAGGTTTTAGACTATCTTAATAGTGCGGATATGGTTATTGCATTGTCAGATGATTGGAAGGAGAAGTTTGAAGACACATTTCATATCACTAATTGTGTGTCACTTAATAACGGAATAGATACAGAAGAATTTGAAAGAGCTGTTTGTGGTGTGGAAGAATGCAAGAATACATTTGCTTTCATGGGTAGACTAGGAGAGCGAAAAGGTGCATACGATTTGGTGGATGCAGCTGAAAAAGCCGTAAATAATAATCCAGATATTAAAATCATGATGGCAGGCGACGGAGAGATAGACAAAGTTAAACAGATCATAAAGAATAAGAATCTTGAAAAAAATATTAAGGTAATAGGCTGGATAGGGTTTGATGAAAAAATTGAATTATTAAAGGAATCAGCAACATTGGTATTACCATCATATAATGAGGGGCTTCCAATGGCAGTTTTAGAAGGGATGGCAGCTGGTAAAGCTATTATTAGTACCACAGTGGGCGCTATTCCAGAGGTGATAAAAAATGAGAATGGAATTCTAATAGAAGCAGGAGATGTGGATGCATTAGCAGATGCATTAGTAAAATGTAGTTCAGATATTGAAACTATAAAACAAATGTCTATAAATAATAAAAAGAAAATAGATGATGAATTTAGTATGAAGATAATGCACAGGAAGTTGGACCGATATTATTCACAATTATTAGGAGAGTAATAAAATGAGTTTTTTCGATATATTATTGAAGACATCGAGATATTTGCCTGGATGTTCGAAGATAATGAGACTGCTTTATGGATGTGATATACCAAGAAAAGTCAAAATTGGAAAGAATGTTAGATTTGGACACAAGGCATTGGGTGTTGTTATCCATAAAGATTCAGTAATAGAAGACAATGTGATAATTCAACATCATGTAAATATTGGAATGAATAAAATAGGAGAACCAAGTCCAGTAATAAGAAAAGGAGCATTTATTGGGCCATATGCTATGATCCTAGGTGATGTAGAAGTGGGGAGTGACTCGATTGTGGGTGCAGGTTCCATAGTAATGGAAAACATAGATCCAAATGGAATATATGTTAATGATACAAAAATAAAAAAAATTGGACAAAAAGAGAAATGATATGAAAAAAGTAGGTTTGGCTGTCTGTTATGACACAAAGAATTTTGGTAGTCAACTTCAAGTATTAGCTACTGTAAAGAAAATAGAAGAGTTGGGATTTGATTCTGAAATAATTGTATATAAAAAGAAAATAACTCCTAGATTTGTTCTACAGACGATACCAAGATTATTTAATATTCCTTTTGTTAAGGCAAAATTACATGCAAAACAAAAAAGAAGACAAATTAAAGAATATAGGAGTCTTGCACAAAATGTAGCCATAAGAAATAAAAGATTCGATGATTTCGTTGAAAAATACTTTACTAATATTTCTAAACCATATTATGGATGGGAACAATTGGTTGAAGAAACTAAAAAAAATTATGATTTATTTCTTTGTGGAAGCGATCAATTATGGTTACCTCATAATTTGGGGAGTCATTTTTATACATTAGAATTTGCTCCGGATGACAAACCTAAGGTGGCATACGCTACAAGTTTTGGAGTGAGTGACATTCCGGTCTATCAAAAAAAGAGAACAGCTAAATACTTAAATCGTTTTCAAGCGCTTAGTACTAGGGAAATAGCTGGAAGCAGAATCATAAAAGACTTAACTGGAAAAGATGTGCAAGTGGTTTGTGATCCCACATTACTATTATCTAAGGAAGAATGGAAAGTAGTCATTCCTGAAAATAGGCCAGTGGAAGACAAATATATTTTTTGCTATTTTTTAGGAGATAACGACGAACATAGAAAAGTAGCAAATGAACTCAAAGAAAAAACAGGATATCAGATTGTTAGTTGTCCGTTTTTGGACAACTTTGTAGAAATAGATAAGAATTTCGGAGATATCCAACTTTTTGACATGGATGCAAGTGATTTCGTAAATTTGATTAGAAATGCAGAATACATCTTAACGGACTCTTTCCATGGGTCAGTCTTTAGCATTTTGCATAACAAAAAATTCATGACTTTTAATAGATTTGTTGAAGGTAGCAACTCGAGAAATAGTAGAATTGATAGTTTATGTGAGTTGCTTGGATTAGAGGATAGAAGGTTTAATGATAATCTGGATACTATTGAAGATGCTATTGATTATAAAAGCGTAGAATTAAAACTTAACCACTTAAGATGTGAGTCCAATAACTACTTAAAATATGCTTTAGAAAGTGGTTTGACGGAGGATTGATATGGGGAAATATGATGATAAGTCATTGCAAGTTGGCAGGAAACATATAAAAAAGCATAGATTTAAATTTTTGGAAAGAATATATTTTTACCTAATTCCATCAGCACAAAAAAGAGTTAAGTGGTTAAAGAAAAAAAATAAATTTGCGCTTTTAGGTGACCATGTCCACTGGCAACCTAGAAAATATCCACTCGATGGTAAAAGGTTAAAGATTCATGATAATGTGGCAATAGCAAGTGATGTTGAATTTGTTATGCATGATGTTATAAATTGGGTTTTCGATGGAATTTTTGGAAAAAGAGAGTATGTCGAATACCTTGGTTGCATAGAAATACATGAAAATGTGTTTATAGGTGCAGGAAGTAGAATACTACCTAATGTATCTATTGGTCCTAATGTTATTGTTGCAGCAGGAAGTCTAGTTGATAAAGATGTACCAGAAGGTACAATTGTGGGTGGGGTTCCAGCCCGAGAAATAGGAAAATATGACGAGTTGATGGAGAGAAGAAAAGAATATAGTTCTAGCCATTGGGATAAGAATGATAATGAAACAGCATGGGACGATTTTTATAAAAAGAGAAATGCAAGTGACTAATTAACTAGTTTAAGAAAGGATTATTCAATGAAAATAATTGCATATTATTTACCACAATTTCATAACATACCAGAGAACAATGAATGGTGGGGAGAGGGCTTTACAGAGTGGGTTAATGTGAAAAATGCCAAGCCAATATATGAAGGGCATACCCAACCAAGAGTTCCGTTAAATAATAATTATTATAATCTGTTAGATGATGATGTAAAAAAATGGCAGGCAAATATAGCAAAAGAACATGGCATTTATGGATTTTGCTATTATCATTATTGGTTTAATGGGAAATTACTACTGGAAAAACCTATGGAGCAGATGTTAGCTAATAAAGATATTGATATGCCATTTTGTATTTGTTGGGCTAATGAAGCTTGGACAAAAGCTTGGGTTGGTGAGGCAACAAAAGTTTTAATTCCTCAAAAATATGGAAGTAAACAAGAATGGAAAGAGCATTTTGATTACCTTCTGCCATTTCTAAAGGATGAGAGATACATTTATAGAGATGAAAAGCCGTTATTTGTTCTATATAGACCGTCTGTTATGGAATGTGTGGAAGAAATGATGGATTATTGGAATGAATTGGCTATTCAAGCAGGATTAAAAGGAATAACATTTGCGTACCAAACAGGCGAATTGGATTGGAGTAAAAGTAAAGTTGCTGATGCTTTTGATTATGATATAGAGTTTCAACCCGCATATGCTAGACATAATATGGTGTCTACTAAAAAAGGTTTTATTAATTCTTTAAAGAAAATAAGAAGAAAAGTAGCAGCAGTTTTTGAAAAAAGATTTGGTATAAACATATTAAGGTATGGAATGTCAACTTTCCAGAAGGTTACCAATTCGCAGTATATTAGTTATGATGAGGCTTGGGAAAATATCATAAATTCAAAACCATTTAGAAAAAATAGTATTCCGAGCGCCTTTGTAAGATGGGATAATACTCCACGCCATGGAGATAGGGGATTTATTTATAAAGGAGAAAACCCTGAAAAATTTAAAAAATACTTGTCTGCTCAAATTAAACATGCAAAGAATGATTATAAGGAAGATATGATGTTTATGTATGCATGGAATGAGTGGGCAGAAGGCGGATATTTAGAACCAGACGAAGAATATGGTTATGGATATTTAGAAAGTATTAGAAATGCATTGAAGGAAAATAATGAATTCCCAACATTTGATTAATGCGTCGAAAGGTTAGAGTAATGGATAATAATTATTTAGTTTCGATAGTACTACCAATATATAACCAGAAAGTTTATTTGGATAGATCAATACAATCGCTTCAGAAACAATCATATTCTAATATTGAGATTGTATTAGTTAATGATGGTTCTACAGACAATAGCTTGGAAATAATAAAAAAATATAAGGGTGAAGATGAAAGAATAGTTGTTGTTGATAAGGATAATGGTGGTTTGGTTGATGCAACTATAGAGGGTATAAAAAATGCATCAGGTGATTATATTGCCTTTTTAGATCCGGATGATTATGTGGGTGAACATTTCATTGAAAATTTCATTTCTGAATTGGACAATGATTATGATTTCTTGGCTTTTGGTTTTTATAAAGATAATAATGGGAGGTTAACACCATATTTATTAAAACAAGATAAGGTGTTTAAAAATGCAGATATCATAGAATTGCGGAAAAATATTCTGTTATCGAAAGACAGTACAGAAATACCTAATGATATATTCATTTCTCGATGGAACAAATTATATAAAAAAGAATGTGCAGATAAGATTGTGAAAAGATTTGTCAATTATAAGGAAGTGAGTTTGGGTGAAGATTCGATTTTCACATATTTGTTGCTATCAGGTAGTAAATATGGAAAGGCCATACAAGCATGTAACACCTATTTTTACAATGTTGGTAATCAGAATTCTATGATGAAAAGTGATGATATAGACAAACATATTGGAAAAGCCAGAAAAACTTATGAGTTGTTTGTCAAATTGTTAAAAGAAAAAAAAGATTCATTGGATAATGCATACTCATTATATTCACATCTGACATTATCATTTTTTAATAGATTGCAAAAGACAAATGATAAAAGTTTTAAAGATGCTTATAAGATCTTTCGAAAAGACACAATATTAAGACAAGCACTAAAGACTGAATTAAAAAGAACAACTAATAAAAGAGAAAAGATTACTATTCTGTTAAAAAGACACATATCATCACCTTCTTTATATAACTTATTTACCATTAGAATAAAAAATGGACTGGGAAATATTAACTCTATAGCAAGAGATTGGATTTCTACTATTAAGGACATGAGAAGTGGAATTGCAAAAAGCTTGAGATTACATAAGTTTAAAAACAATAGAAGGATTGCGTTTAAAGATATTTATAAAAAAATGCCTTTAATTGAGCAAAGAATTCAGCCATTTCTAGATGAATACAAGGATAAGACAACAGACTTTGATAAGTGTCCTATTAATAAGAATATTTTTGTTTTTTGGTGGGACGGTTTTGAAAACTCTCCAAAAGTAGTCAAAAGATGTCTAGATTCAGTAAAAAGGAATAACCCTGAATCAAAGACTATTGAAATAACAAAGGATACATATAAGGAATACACTGATATTAATCCAATAATAATTGGTGATTATGAAAAGGGTAAAATATCAGTTCAAACGTTTTCTGATATTCTGAGGTTTAATTTATTAAAGAATAATGGTGGAACATGGATTGATGCGACAATATTTTTTACTCAAAAATATGATTTGTCTGAAGGATTGAAGAATAAACCATTGGAGTCTGTCGAATTTTCGACTAGTAAGGATTATTTAAAATATAAGAATAATACATGTTCTTGGTCAGGGTATTTTATCTCTTCTAGAGAGAATAGTGTTTTTGTAAATGCAGTTGATTATATTTTTGAACAGTATTATTTAAAATATAAAACCTACACCACGTATTTCTTCATTGATGCTGTGTTGATGATTTGTAAAATTAATAAATTAGATAATGGGGCCCTCGATAATATTCAATATAATCCAAGTGATATGTTTGTATTAAGACAAATTATTAATAATAAATATAGTGGATACTATCATGATGTCATTGACAAGATTCCTCAAAAATTACAATGGAATATTAAGATTATAAAAGAAAAAAATTCAAATTATCATAAAATACTAATGGGGTAAGCGAAAGATATGTTGATTAATAAAATTATTAATTTTGAGACAAAGATATTGTGGAATTCTGTGTTAAAAAAACTCAAAGAATATGGAAAAGAATGTAAGTGCCAAAGAGGTTTTTCTGTGAAGGGGTTTGAGTATATTAGCATGGGTTCTGGTTTTAATGGCGGAACGAACATTTGTCTTCATGTTTGGAAAAATTATAAAAATCAAGTAATGGATAGAGATCCTCAATTGGTTATTGGAGATAATGTTTCGATGGTTGCTAATAGTTACATATCTTGCTCTAATCAGGTTATTATAGGCGACGGTGTTTTGGTGGGTGCAAATGTTTTCATTTCTGATAACATGCATGGTAAAAATACATTTGAGGAGCTATCGATCGCTCCTAACAATAGAAAACTATATAGCAAAGGACCAGTAGTAATTGGCGATAATGTATGGTTGGGTAGGAATGTTTGTGTGATGCCCAATGTAAAAATAGGTAAGGGAACCATTGTAGGCGCTAATGCAGTGGTAACACATGATTTGCCTGAAAATTGTGTAGCTGTAGGAGCTCCTGCTAGAGTCATAAAGAAGATAGATGGTGATGATTAATATATTATTTATTAATAATAAATTGAAAGGGTCCAAAAATAAATGTTAGATTTATCAGACAAAAGTTTTTGTAGTGGGTGTACAGCATGTTTGAGCATTTGCCCACAAAAATGTATAGAAATAAGAAATGAAAAAGGGTTTCTATACCCGAATATTGATAAGAAGAAATGTATTGATTGTGATAGTTGTGTTAGAGTTTGTCCTATACAAACACCTAAAGATTCTACAATCAAAAGTAGTACCGTTTTTGCCTTTCAAAATAGCAATGATGAAGATAGAAAGAAGAGTACCAGTGGTGGATTTTTCTTGTCTGTTGCTAGAGAGATTATTGATAATGGAGGGAAAGTATGGGCTGCAGGATTCGATGAAGATATGAATGTGGTGCATAAAAGAGCAGAAAAGTCGATAGAATTATATAGTTTATATGGTTCAAAATATGTACAATCAAATTTACAAAATACTTTTGGAGAGATAAAAAAAGAGTTAACATATGGTGAAACGATATTATTTGCTGGCACACCATGTCAAGTTGAAGGTTTATTGAATTTCATTGATGATAAGTATTGTACAAATTTATACACATTAGATTTTTATTGTTACGGGGTTCCCTCTCCCGAATTGTATAAAGAATGGATTGATTGGTTAAACAAAAAGTATAACTGTAAAGTAAAGTATATTAATTTTAGAGATAAAAAGTATGGATATTTTGGAGTTAATACTCAAATAACTTTTGAAAATGGAAGAATCTTGGAAGATAAAGTAGAATCCAAATTATATTTAAAGACCATGTTTTCAAACATTGGCTTGAGAGATTCGTGCTATAACTGTGTTTTTAGAAATAGAGTTAAAAGATGTGATTTTACCCTAGGTGATATGTGGGAAGTGGGCCAATATAATTCTAAAATGGATGATGATTTAGGAACTACCAAAGTCCATGTGAATACAAAAAAAGGTCAAGAGCTATATGAAAGATTAAAAGGTAAAGCTAGTGTTAGAATTAAAACATTAACGAGAAATGAATTAGAAAGTGAGACAATTAATAAAAACAAACAAAAACCGATGAATGCTCTCCACAAGGAGTTTGTTTCAGATATTGGTAATTTGGAGTTTCCTGATATCGTAAATAAGTACTTTCCAATAACTACTAAGGACAAAGTTGTAAGCATGGTAAAACCAATGATTAACTTAATACCCTTTTCTCATTATATTTTTAGAAAAATCAAATTTAGAAAAATAAAGAAGCAAAACGGATAAATCAATACAACAGTTTATATAAAAGGATTACTTGACGTGAAACATTTTAAGATTAAGAAGAGTTCTATATGGTGTTTTTTGTTAACAATGCCATTTGTTGAACCTCAGTTCTTTAAGAATATAGATTCTTTGAATAGCATATATAGATATGCTAGTTATTTTGTTGTATTGTATGTGATTGGATATTTATTGAGAAAGAAAAGAATCCCTTCTAAAAATCTGATAGTAATTACAATACTTGAAACCATCTTGTTATTGTCTACTTATATTAATAAAGGATTGACGAACGTGGCTTTTAATTCTTTCTCCGCGATAGTGGGTTTAGCAGGTGTCGTTTTTATTTATTCTGATAGAATTGGAAAACTAATTGAGTGTTTATTGTTGCATTTTGAGTTATGTATTTACATTAATTTCTTATCGTTAATTGTCTTTAGAAATGGACTATATTGGATCGATAGTGAAGCATATTCTCATGGCACCGCAGGTTTTTTTCTAGGATGGAATCACCTTTTTATCGTTTGGGAAATTCCAGCACTTTTGATAGCATGGCTTTATAAGGAAATGTATCAGAAAAAAACTAGGTGTTATGTTCTTTCTTTAGTTATCATAGTTAGTGAAATTGTATTTGGAGCATCAACAGGAAGAGTGGGAGTTTTTCTATTGCTGACATTGTGTATACTACCAATGATTAAACAAATCGTAACACCTATAAAAGGTATGGTTGTAGCGTTTGTAGCTATGGTGTTAATTGTTTTTGTTAGAGCCTATGGATTCTTGCAGCCAATAATTGTTGGAATGCTAGGAGAAGATATGACTTTTACAGGCAGATTATTCGTGTGGGATAATGCATTAAAAGCTATAATTAATAAACCGTTTTTGGGACATGGAATGATGGAAAGTAAAGAAGTGAGCTCGATGCTGGGATTTGGAGCAGCGACTCATTGCCATAACCAAATATTACAAATAACCTTCCTAGGTGGAATAGTTACTTTGGTTATGTTTATTCTTCTATACGCTTTAAGTTTAAAAAAATGTATTATGTTTTGGAAGTATAAGTCGTCACAAATATGCACATATGCGATAATTACATATACAATAATTGGGATAACAGAACCATTTGAATATTCATTAATGTACTTGGTACTTATAATACCATTTTATCTAAAATTCTTATGCGCAGAAGAGATTAAAACGAAAATAATTAAGAAATAGGGGAGAATTAAAGTTGAACAAATATGATATAGGAATTCTTACTTTTTGGAATGTTCCAAATTATGGGACTTTTGCGCAAGCATATGCTCTTCAAAAAGTGATTGATAGTATAAAAAGTAACAGGCAATGTTTCCAAATTGCGTATCTAAATAAAAGACATTATGATGGCTACTATTCTAGGAAAACCACTTATTCACCACGACATAAAGCGTTCTATTCTGATTTGTTAAAAAGAATTAACCCCTTTTCAAAATATAGAAAAAAACAAAAAATGTTTTTGAGAAGTTATAATACTATTCCGCATACTGAAAGGTTAGAAGGAAAAGACTTTGAAGCAACATATTTCAATGATGTCTTTTTGGGTAGTGATATTATTTGGGATTATTCGTTTGACATGTTTGATAATGACCCCTTTTTATTTGGGGTAGGTATTAATGCCCAAAACATTAATGCTTATGCAGCAAGTTTTGGGACCATCAAAGAGAATAAAGATTTGCCGCAATATGTTATTGATGGATTAAAAAAAATGAACCATATTTCTGTTAGAGATAATAATTCTGCAAAAATAGTTGAAAAAGTATTGGGATATAGGCCTGAAATAGTATTAGATCCGACATATCTATGGGATTTTACTCAAGATGAAAATATTGTGATGCCTAAGTATAAAAATTTTATGGTTATTTACGGTCAAGACTTTAATGAACTGCAGATAGAACAGATTATTAAATATGCAAGAAATAATAATAATTTATTAATCTGTTTAGATTGTAATGATGATAATTACGATTGGTGTGATATCACCATTAAGCAGTATGAGCTAACTCCATACGAATGGATTGGTTTTTTCATGTATGCAGATAGTATTGCAACAACAACGTTTCATGGCTTAACTTTTTCAATTATTTTTAATAAAAAATTTGCGTTCTGTAAAACACCATTTATTATGGATAAAGCAGGAGATTATTTGAAAAAGATAGGATTATATGAAATATTTAATAATGAACAAACCACGATTGAAGAGATGATTGACAACGATTGGGATTATAAATACATTAATTCTATACTAAATAAAGAAAGAGAAAAGTCCATTTCTTTTATAGAGAGATGTATAGATGAATAAGAAAAGATGAAAATAGAAAGAACAAAAAATGCAACAAGAAATATAGTTATTGGCTTCATCAACAAAATAGTTGTTTTGTTGTTGCCTTTTTTTGTTAGGACTGCGTTTATTTATAGCTTGGGTGCAGAATATTTAGGATTGAACAGTTTATTTACATCAATCTTAACTGTTCTAAATATGGCAGAGTTAGGGTTTAGCAGTGCTGTAGTATTTAGTATGTACAAACCTATAGCAAACGATGATGAAGATACCATTTGTGCAATACTAAATTACCTTAGAAAAATATATAGAGTAGTAGGGACAGTTATCCTAATTGGTGGTCTAATATTGATGCCGTTTTTGCCAAAACTTATTAGGGGGAAGTGCCCAGATGAATTAAACATATATATATTATTCTTGATTTACTTATTAAATACGGCATTAACATATCTATTGTTTGCGTATAAAAAATCTATTATTGAAGCATTTCAGAGAAATGACTATATTTCATTAAACGACACTATTACAACAGGACTTACCAATGTGCTTCAATTGGTTTTGTTATTATCTTGGAAATCTATTTATGCATATTATATTTATTTGTTGATAATGCTTTTATTTACAGTTATAAATAACTTGCTTAATGCAAGAGTTGTTAATAAAAAATTCTCTCAATATAAGTGTAAAGGGAGAATATCAGATAGTGATAGAAAAATAATTAAAAAGCAAGTAGGTGGGTTAGTAATAGGAAGAATTTGTCAGATGACACAAAACTCATTTGATAGTATTTTTATCTCAGCGTTTATTGGACTAACAATGACTACTATATACAATAACTATTATTTTGTAGTAAATGGACTTGTTGGAATAATGAATGTAATTACAGTGTCAATGCTTGCTGGTATTGGCAATAGTATTGCAGCGGAAAGTAAAGAAAAGAATTATAAAGATTTTACAAAGTTTAATTTTATTTATATTTGGATTTCAAGTTGGATAGCGGTAACAGTATTTTGCCTATATAATAATTTTATGATATTGTGGGTTGGCAAGAAACTCACACTATCGTTACTAGCGGCAGTTTTGTTTTCGTCTTATTTCTTTGTGATGAAAATGTGTGATATACGAATTACATATGTGTCTGCGGCAGGACTTTGGTGGGAAAACAGAATTAGAGCGTTAATTGAAATGCTAACTAATATTGTTTTGAATTTTGTATTAGTGCAATTGTTTGGAATATATGGCGTTATTTCTGCAACAATAATATCAATGTTATTTGTGAACTTTATATTTGGAGCGAAAATTTTGTTTAAACATTATTTTACTGAATATAGTGTCATGAAATACTATTTTGATAATGCAATATATGTAGCTGTTGTTATTGCCTCAGCATTTATTACGTGGACTATCACAAGCAGATTAGGAGGGAACGGACTTATTAATTTAGTGCTAAGAGGAATCGTTTGTTGTATAGTGCCAAATTTAATACTATTATTAGTTTACTTTAAGACTGATAAGTTTAAAGCATCAAAAGAATGGGTATTTTCGAAATTTAAAAGAAAGAATAGTTGAATTTAGAGGGAGTATTTAGGATGAAAATAGTAGTAGCAGGAATGGGATATGTAGGATTGTCACTAGCCACATTACTTAGCCAAGAAAGAGAAGTGGTAGCTGTTGATATTGACGAGAAAAGAGTGGAAAATGTTAATGATCGTATTCCGCCAATAGAGGATAAGAAAATAGCAGAGTACTTTGCTAACAAAGATTTAAACTTAAAAGCCACATTAGATTATAATGAGGCTTTAGATGGAGCAGAATATATTATTATTTGTACACCAACAAATTATGATGTTGAGTCAGGTATGTTTGACACATCCAGTGTGGAGGCGGTTATTGATAAGGTTATTGAATCTGGAGTCGATACTACAATAGTAATTAAATCTACAATTCCAGTCGGATATATTGACTCTATTAAGAAGGAAAAAGGTGTTGAGAATATATTCTTTTCGCCAGAATTTTTACGTGAGGGAAAAGCCCTAGAAGACAATCTTTATCCATCAAGAATTGTAGTGGGAGATGAAAGTGAAGCAGCAATTAAGTTTGGTGAACTGCTAAAGTCATGTGCTTTGAAAGACGATGTGGAAGTAATCTATATGCAAAGTACAGAAGCTGAAGCAGTTAAACTATTTGCCAATACTTATCTCGCCATGCGTGTTTCATATTTTAATGAGTTAGATACTTTTGCTGAAATGCAGAATCTTGATTCAAAGAAGATTATTGAAGCTATTTGTCTTGATCCGCGAATTGGAAAGAATTATTGCAACCCATCTTTTGGGTATGGTGGATACTGTTTACCTAAAGATACAAAACAGTTGCGTAAGAATTATGAGGAGAAAAATATTCCTCAAAAGATGATTGAGGCTACTGTTCAGGCAAATGATATTAGAAAGAGACATATTGCGAATGCAATTATAGAAAAGAAACCAAAATGCGTGGGAATTTACAGACTTACTATGAAAAGACACTCTGATAATTTCCGCGAGAGTGCTATTCAGGAAATAATTCGTATATTGAAAGCGGAAAGCATTGATGTTGTGATTTATGAGCCAACATTAGATGTGGAGGCGTTCAATGATTGTGCAGTGATTAAAACTTTTGATGATTTTGTAGGAATGTCTGATATTATCTTAGCTAATCGTTTAGCCACACAACTAGAGCCGGTTATGGACAAAGTTTATTCGAGAGATGTGTTTAGGGCGGATTAATTATGTTAGAAACAATTAGAAATATAATAGCAAATGTTTTGCAAGCAATATACCAACCATTTTTCTTTGCGTTGACATTATCTGTTTTGGCAATGTTTTTTGTTTTGTTTTTAGGCAAGTATAAAGACGGAACTGTAAAAGACAAGATTTGGAAAGCCATAAGAGAGTGGAAGGATATTTTCTTTGCCTCGGTCAAATTTAGAAGAGGGTTTTGTTTAGTGTTTTTTGCTGTGATGGTGTTGTTTAAAACATTGCTCAACAGAGAAATGTGGATGAACCCCGTGAGAGATGTTATAGGTATATGGGGATTACACAAGAAAGATGGAACATTCACTACAGAAGTAGTAGAAAATGTCGTCCTATTCATTCCCCTAATATTCTTCCTATTCTTCTTTTTAGAGACTACCTCGAAGAAGAATACCAAGTTTTTGAAAGTGATGGGAATGGCGATTGCGATTTCGTTTTTGTCGTCGCTCACGATTGAGATGCTTCAGTTGTTCTTGCGCTTGGGCACATGGCAGTTGTCGGATCTTGCGTTTAATACACTTGGA
>ODAJ012187633.1_pt1 | contig 16136 bp, 9 predicted proteins | sample 1539241 | NCBI WGS metagenome assembly ODAJ01 (sample SAMN02144231, study PRJEB22623) | gut metagenome | biome: sheep rumen | host: Ovis aries | place: New Zealand
CCCGGGACAGTTTCATTCGGCCAGCAGGGCGTCCAGGTCACGTTCCGCCTGTTCCGGGCTGACACAATGGATGGTATGGAACCCCAGCCTGCGGGGCGCCTCCAGATTGACCTCCGTGTCATCAATAAATACACATCTTTCAGGATCCAGATTATAACGGGCCAGAATCTCCCTGTAAATGGGTTCCTCCGGCTTGATCAGGTGGCATTCATATGAGAATACGCCGCCGTCCATCTCAGGCATGAAATAGAGGACGCCTGGACAGTCATCGGTGACTTTCTGTGACCAGTTGGAAAGGTAGAGGACCTTCCGGCCTGTCCCTTTGACCTTGCGGATCCAGCGGACCGCGTCTTCGGAAGGGACCACGATTCCTCTGATGTCCTCCATGATATGGCGGATCTCTTTTTCCAGGGCGGGATTCTCCGCCACGAAATGGTCAATGATCTCCGGGACCGGCATGACGGCCCGGTCCAGTTCTCTCCACCAGCGGGACAGGACGGTCGCCTGCATGATCTCCCGGCAGACCTCTTCACTGTAGCCAAAGCTGCGGAAGAATTTCATTCTGCCCAGAACGGACAGCACGCCGCCTATGTCAAAAATTACGGTATCGATCTTCATTATAATAATTCTCCTGAATCTGTAGAGTCTTTATAATAAACGCCGCCGGGCGCATGAATACGGACAGCCGGGCCCTGGGGACCCGGCTGATTGTCAGCGGAAGCAGCCGGCTTCAGGCGTGGAGCCGGGACTTTCTGTAAATAATATCATCGCGGCCGGGACCATTGGAGACCATGGTAATCGGGAAGCCGATCCGTTCCTCAATGAATTCAATGTAATTCCTGCAGTTCTCCGGCAGGTCTTCATACTTGCGGATGCCGCGGATATCACATTTCCATCCGGGCAGCATGGTATACACAGGCTTTGCCTTGGCCAGCTCATGGGTAACAGGGAATTCTGTCGTTTCTTTGCCATCGATCTCATAGGCAGTACAGACCGGAATCTCGTCCAGATATCCCAGGACATCCAGGACGGTGAAAGCGACATCCGTGCAGCCCTGCAGCCTGCAGCCATATCTGGAAGCCACGCAGTCATACCAGCCCACTCTTCTGGGACGGCCGGTGGTAGCTCCGTACTCGCCGCCGTCACCGCCGCGCCGCCGCAGCTCATCTGCTTCCGCGCCGAAGATCTCGGAGGTGAATTCACCCGCGCCCACTGCTGAGGAATAAGCTTTGTTAACGACTACGATCTGGCTGATGGCGTAAGGGGGCAGGCCCGCGCCGATGGCACCGTAGGCGGCCAGGGTCGAGGAAGAGGTGACCATGGGATAGATGCCGTGGTCCGGGTCCTTCATGGTGCCCAGCTGGCCTTCCAGCAGGATGGTCTTATTCTCTTTCAGGGCCTGATCCAGATATACGGAAACATTGCCCACATAAGGTTCCACCATATCTCTGTACTGATGGATGGTCTCCAGCAGTTCTTCGGGATCGATGGGATCTTTGCCGTACAGGTACTGCAGCAGGACATTTTTCTGCACGCAGACACGCTCGATCTTCTCCCGCAGGACATCGTCGTCCTGGAAGAGCTCATTGACCTGCCAGCCGATCTTGGCGTATTTATCGGAATAAAAAGGAGCGATGCCTGACTTGGTAGAGCCGAAGGACTTGCCGCCCAGGCGTTCCTCTTCATACTGGTCAAACAGGATATGATAGGGCATGACGACCTGACATCTGTCAGAGATCATCAGGTTGGGGGCCGGAACGCCCCGCTTCTCAATCTCAGAAATCTCCCTGAACAGGATGGGGATATTCAGCGCCACGCCGTTGCCGATGATATTCATGACATTCTGGTGAAAGGCACCGGAAGGAAGCGTGTGCAGGGCAAATTTACCATAATTGTTGACAATGGTATGGCCGGCATTGGCACCGCCCTGAAAACGGATGACCACATCCGCCTGCTCTGCCAGTGTATCTGTAATTTTGCCTTTTCCCTCGTCTCCCCAGTTGGCGCCTACGACTGCTTTAACCATAAGTTCCTCCTTTGTTCATATTCTCTCTGTTGTCTTCGGAACGTAATCCGGTCAGACGTTGATCTCGGCGGTCACGCCCAAATCTGCCTGATTGGCTTTCAGCATGGGGTAAATGACCCCTGACAGATATTTCTCGACCTGATGGGGGGCACAGCCTACGTACAGGGCCGGATCCATCGTTTTCTCCAGGTCCTCCAGGCTCAGTCCGAAGGCCGGATCATCCGCGATCAGCTGGAGCAGGTTGTTGTCAAGGCCCTCTTCCTTGACTCTTCTGCCGGCCTGCATGGACAGTTCCCGGATCCTCTCGTGGAGTTCCTGCCTGTCGCCGCCTGCCTTGACCGCGTCCATCATGATATTTTCGGTCGCCATGAAGGGCAGCTCGGAACGGAGACGCTTCTCAATGACTTTGGGATAGACCCGGAGTCCGTCTGTCACATTGATGCACAGGTCCAGAACGCCGTCGATGGCCAGGAAACCTTCCGGTACGGAAAGCCGCTTGTTGGCGGAATCATCCAGGGTCCGCTCGAACCACTGGGTGCCTGCCGTGACAGCGGGATTCAGGACGTCCACCAGGACATACCGGGACAGGGAGCAGATCCGCTCGCTGCGCATGGGATTGCGTTTATAGGCCATGGCGGAAGATCCGATCTGGGACTTCTCAAAGGGCTCCTCCACTTCCTTGAGGTGCTGAAGGAGGCGGATATCGGTGGCCATCTTCATGGCGGACTGGGCGATCCCGCCCAGAGCGTTGACAACGATGGTATCCACTTTCCGGGGATAGGTCTGGCCCGACACATCATAGCAGGCTGTAAAGCCCATCTTTTCCGCGATCATGGGATCCAGCCGGTCGACTTTGTCATAATCTCCTTCGAACAGCTCCAGGAAGGAAGCCTGGGTGCCGGTGGTGCCTTTGCTGCCGAGCAGACGCAGGCTGGACAGGACGTGGTCGATCTCGCCCAGATCGATCATGAACTCCTGGATCCAGAGGGTGGCCCTTTTTCCGACTGTGGTCGGCTGCGCCGGCTGGAAATGGGTAAATCCCAGCGTGGGCAGATCTTTGTATTTATCCGCGAAGGCAGCCAGTCCTGCGATCACATTGATCAGTTTTTTGCGGACCAGGCGCAGAGCCTCCCGCATGATAATGATATCTGTATTGTCGCCTACGTAGCAGCTGGTCGCGCCCAGGTGGATGATTCCTTTGGCTTTGGGGCACTGCAGACCATAGGCGTAAACATGGCTCATGACATCATGCCTGACCACTTTTTCTCTGGCTTTTGCATCCTCATAGTTGATATCGGTCATATGAGCCCGGAGCTCTTCGATCTGCTCATCGGTAATAGGCAGGCCAAGCTCTTTTTCCGTCTCAGCCAGGGCCACCCAGAGGCGGCGCCATGTGCCGAACTTCATGTCGGGAGAAAAGATATACTGCATTTCCCTGCTGGCATATCGTTCGGACAGGGGACTTACATATCTGTCATTTGCCATTCTGTTCTGTTCCTTTCTTAATTTAAAAGCGTTTCTCTGACAGAAAACACTGTTTCAGGTCCGGGCAAGTGAACCGGCAAGTCTGACGCCTGGTTCATTTCCGGACAGGAAAAAATACGTTATTAGTATAGCAGTATTTTTTCAGCCGTCAATGATGAACCACAGAGTCTGACGCCTGGTTCACTCTGGTGAACCGGGAAGTCTGACGCCTGGTTCACCTGACGACCGGTTCACCCTATGGTCGGCAGGTTGGTCTCCCGGAAGCGGTCACGCAGTTCTCCGGCCTTCAGGTCCAGGAGGCTCTGCAGCTCTTCTGTGCGGCCTTCCCGCAGGTACTGTTTCATTTTGCGTATGGTCCTGCCTTCGCTGCCGGCCCTGCAGGCAGCCTGCGCCTGTTCGATCCCCTGCCGTACCAGCAGGGCATGATCATAGAGCTCGGGATGTTCGCCGATGTAATCGTCCCATTCCTCCTGGGACGTGACCATGCGCAGGGCTGCCAGATAGCACTTGCCGCTGTGGCGGTCATGGGTCAGCTTCCAGGCCCGGTAATAGCAGTCAGATGCTTTGCGGAAGCTGAACTGGCCGGCATAAAGCCTGCCTTTCTGCTGCCAGACCCGGGACCGCATTTCCCTTTCCAGCTCCGGAAGCGCTGCCAGGACGCCGTCCAGCTCCGACTGGGCCTGGCCGATCTTTCCCTGACCGGCGGAATATTCCGCCCTGGCCAGCAGCTGCCGGTAGGGCTCCATGCCCTCACTCTCTTCCATTTCCCGCCGGATCTCCTTCTGACGGGCCGGCGTCTGGAAGGCTGCATACTCCAGAATGACCATGACGAATTCCACATAGGCGTTTTTGCGGTCCAGCCAGGGCCTGAGCTTCGCGGCCAGTTCCGTCAGTCCGCATTCCGATCCCAGCCAGATGACCAGATCCGGATCCCGGATGCTGTCATCCAGCAGCTGGGCGCACTGGGCCAGGGAATAACAGAGTTCTTCAATGGTATAAACTTTGCGTTCTATCTTTTCGATCAGGTAGGGAGTCCTTGCCATCCTGCCCATCGTCAGTATCAGTCTGCTCATATGACATTTACCTCCCCGGTCCACTGCTGTCCCGATGAAGGGAAAATAGCGCCGAATCCCAGATCCTCCACCCGGTAGCTGACCGCTTCCGCCCGGTCCATGGTCAGGGTCAGGCGGATTCTGGTCGTACCGGGCGGCCGCTCGGGAAGTCCCCGCAGCAGGATGGTCTCCGTCCGCCTGCCGCCGCCATTGAGGGGCGTCAGTACCAGTTCGATCTCATTGCCGGATTCCAGCAGGAATTCCTCCGACAGGACCGCGTCATACCACTTGGTCCCCGCGTCCAGCAGGGCATGGTAGCAGTCCTTTCCGGCCCGGACAGCCTCCACACCTATATTCATCCGCAGGCAGTCCTCGGCCAGGTAGAAATAGTCCCCCAGGCCTTTGACCATACCGCTTTTGAACAGCGCCCCGAAGGCGGCGCCTCTGCTGTAGAGATTGCCCCCCTGGAAGACCCGTCTGCCCTGGCCGATAAAACGCAGGGATTCCTGCATCCATCTGCCTTTAAAGCCGTCGCCGATCAGATAGACCGCGGCGCCTCCGGTCCCGAAATCCATCTGCCGCAGGGCGTCCAGCAGCTGCCGGTCCCGGACTGCGGCGGACGCGCCGGGCGTCAGCTCGAAATGCCGGATCCTGGGCATGCTGATGGCGGGTTTTGTCTTATAATTAAAAATCAGTTCTCCCAGCAGCAGGTCGCTGCCGCCGTCATTTTCACAGAGGATGACCCCCAGCCTGCGCTGCTGCTCCTGCTGGGCAAGGACATAATCAAAAAGGCATTCCATATGTCCCTGGTAAGAGATGCTCTCCACCGGCAGCTGCAGGCGTTCCAGCACCCCGTCCAGGGCTTCCACGATCTGCCGGTCCGGACTGGGGACCGTAAAAACGATACTTTCAATATCCTCCGGATCCACCTGGGCCGACAGCAGCTGCAGGCAGCGGCGCAGATAGACAGAAAGGAGAGTCACCGGGTCGCAGTCCTCCTCTCCGATCCTGACCGTCTCTCCCAGAGCCGCCAGGCGCAGCAGGCCGGTCACAGGCTCCATGCCCCGGGCCGCCGCGAAGGCCATGGCTTCCCTGCCGGTCAGCCACCTGCCGTCCTCTCCCCTGCAGATACAGGCGGGTATATTGTAGTCCTCCCGGCCCGCAGTCATGGAAAAGGTCACCGGGTCCCAGGTCCTCCTGCCGGTCGGCGTCATGCGGAGCCGGTCTTTGGAAATCCAGGAAATCTGGCAGAATTTCTCCCGCAGATCAATGCCCAGATAGTATTTTTTTTCCTGCTTCTTCTTCAGTAACATGTATTTCTCTCCGGCTGTTCTTCCCTTCTGTATACTGTTGGATCCTGTATCCCGTCGGATTCTGTATCCCGTCGGATTCTGTATACTGTCGGATCCTGTCTCCTGTCAGATTCAGCGGTCAAACAGCTCTCTGATCATGTAATCGGTCATATAGCAGCGGCGCAGGTGGTCGATGGCAGCAGCACAGTCGCCCTGCTGCAGGCTCCGGCTCATCCTGTCGATCAGGCCGAACCGGTCGACCGAAACCGTCTCAGGCTGGCTGCCCTGCCCCAGGGTCCCCTGCTCGGTAACGTGCTCCTCGCGGGGATCGTCCGTAATGAAATAGTTGATCTTTTCCCCGCAGAACAGCAGGAAAGAGGCTACATAATAGCCCGGATACATCTGCTTCATACGGCGGGAGGCAAAGGTCCCGCGGTCCGCGTTCTCCCGCAGGGAATAGTGGACCACGATATTGCGCGGGGCATTCCCGGCGGCTTCCGGATCATGATAACTCAGCAGGGTCTCTCTGGCGAAGGCCTCGATCCTGCTGTCCAGGTCCGTCAGATGCCGGTAGAAGGGGAAAATCAGCTCCTGATCCAGCAGACCCCGGATATAGGCAGCGGCCGTCTCACGCCTGCTGCCGGTCAGTTCCTCCTCCCGGGCCGCTTTCCGCAGCCAGACGATCCTGCATACCGGTGCCGGATCGGGAATCTTTTCAATCAGGCCGCAGAGGGCATCTCCCGGATCGGTCTCGCGGATGAACAGACTGCCGCAGTATCTTTCCAGCAGTTCCCTGACCGTATCCGGCCTGGCTCTGTCATCCGAAGCATAGCGGACAAGAAGCGCCTCTTCGCCGTCAATGATCTGACCGGTAAAGTGGATCTGCTCACAGATCCGTTCGGTCAGTTCCCGGGTATCCATACCCTCCCGGTCCATGGCCCGGCGGATCTCTTCCAGCTCCGCGGACAGGCCCACAAAGAAACGGGATGCGTAGCGGAGCACCTTTTCACTGCGCGATCCGGACCGGAATGCTTCATGGCAGAATTCGCCCAGTATGGGATCGCGCCGGTCCGGATAGGCCTGGGCCGCGCTCTGGCAGATCCGCCACAGGGTCTCCTCCGCCACAGCGCCGGTTCCGCAGCGCTTCAGCAGGCGCAGGGCTTCCTCCGGTCTGCAGACACTGCAGAAGTGCAGGAAGGAGGACCGGCTGCTGCCCTGCAGCATGGAATCATCCATGGCCCGCAGGACTTTTTCCATCTCGTAGCGGCGGCCCTGTTCCTCATAGAGGGCCAGGACGGAAAACAGGATCTTTCCCCTGTAGGCCGCGTGTATATCCCTGGCGGAAGCCAGGGCCGAAGCCGCATCCTCGGAAAGGGCGGTCACCCGGGGCTCTTCTCCCCGGATCCCGGCCCGCAGCATGACAAACCGGGGATCGGTCGTGGTAATACCGGCCGGCAGATTCTCAATGATCTCCTCCGGCAGCTGCTCCGTGATCTGGTCCCTGCCGACGACAGCCCTGCTGCCCCTGCGGTCAGAGGCGAACAGACGGACTTCATCTCCGTAAAGGGGAAGGCGGCAGAGGCCGGACCGGACCGGCCAGGTCTCTTCTTTGCGAAAATGGTCATATATGACCGTCAGGCTTTCCGCGTCCGGCAGGGCCGGCCTGACCAGACAGGTAAACAGGGCCGGCACCAGACCTTCCGTGGAAGGCCGGATCTCAGGGTCCTCCAGCGAGGCCCGGCAGAGAAAGACTACATTGTCCGTTATACGGCCGCCCGCGATCTGCTCCTCCAGGAATGCCCGGATCTTACGTTTGGTCCGCATATAGAGGCCTTCCAGCCTTTCTTTTCTTTCATAAATATAACGGTAAAGGAAACCTTTCCGCTCATAGCCCAGGATGGCCTGGTCGGTGATCTCCGACAAGGCCCGGGGCGGGATCTCTCCCGTAAAGTCGGCCGGCATGGAATTCATATAGAATTCATGCAGATGCGGCAGCTTGAGCGGAATTTCCTCCGCCCGGGCAAAACAGGAAAAATAAGCAGGATCCGTAATATCCTCCCGGATCAGCAGGCTGCAGATCCGGCGCAGTATCTCCTCTTTCATGGGAGAGAGGGCGGGGATATCCATGGCTTTGATCAGGATCCCGGCCAGCATGGGCGAGAATCCCCTGGAAGTGTCCACCATATACAGGACCTGTTCCATGACCTCCGGGGTCATGATCCCCCAGCGGACGGCGTAATGCAGGATCTGGAACAGATAGGTCCCGTTCTGTTTCCTGGGAGAACGGTAGCTGTCTTTTTCAAATATGAGGGAGGGATTGGCCGCGATCATCTCCCAGGCCTCCAGATACATGACAGAGCCGCGGCTGCCCCGCTCATACTGCCTGCGCATGAATTCCCAGCGGGCTCCCGAATGGCCGCTGTATTCCGGCGCCAGTTCCATATACATCCAGGCGATCCGCCAGTTGCCTTCATTGCGGCGCAGACGCTCCCGGACCAGACGGGCCACTCTGGGCGTAATGATATGTCCGTCCTTATAGCAGAGGGCCGTCAGATACTGGCGGTAGCAGTAGAGCTCATCATCTTCATATTTATACTGCTGGTAGTTCATTTCCATGACTTCCGAAGCAGGTACGCCGGCCAGGCGTTTGCGCAGCAGATCCAGCCCTTCGGCTGCGGCCCGGCTGCGGTCCATGGCCAGCTGCAGGTGGATCTGGTACAGATCCGCCAGGATAGATCCCGGCTCAGCGGACCGCAGGCTGCTGATCAGGTGCCTGGCTTTGGCAAAGCAGACCTCCCTGTCCGTTCTGCCGGCCGCGGTCTCCTCGTAGCATCGCAGAAGTCCTGCTACGGCCCGGTCTCTGGCCCGGTTCCTGCGGACTGCGTGATCGGACCGGCGGCGGTAACGGATCCGCACCGGAATGATCCGGGTCTGCTCCGGAGAACGCAGGATGATCCGGGCATAGTTCCAGCCTGCATGGAGTCTTGTATCATCGATCCGGACCCGGATAGAAGCGGCATTGCCTTCAAAATCCTCTGCAGACAGGGACGCGGGCACCATCGTCAGATAGTCACAGTCTGTTTCTGCCGTGATTTTTGTATACCCCCAGCCGGACCGGAGGATCCCGATCTCATAAGCAGGATGCCGGACCCTGGCCTGATAGCCGGGGCCGAAGATCTCCGTCTCGATCCCGCTGATCTCTGTCTCAAAAGTAACAGGCGCCTTGCCGCAGGCCTGGACCAGAAAGGATTCCATATTGCGGCTGCTCCCCCGGTCTCTGGACAGACCGGCGTACAAAGCCCTGTCCGCGTCCGTCCGCAGAATGTCCGTAAAAGCCCGGCTGTAATAAAAGGCGAGGGCGGCGTCCCAATCGTCTTCCGCCATGGCCGGGAACCCATCTTTATCCATGATCTGCTCACTCATGGATTCACTGACCGGCGCGGAGACCAGGACATGGTACGGTATGCTGTATTCCCCGTGGTCTGTGATCAGGCGGAAGCTCCCGTCCACCACATCGCCGTCTTCAAAGCCGGCCGCGTCAAAGCGCCAGGGGAACATGCCCGTCCGGCTGCCGATCCTGGCCTCGCTGCATTCCATTCCCACGCCCGAAGCCCGGACCACGCCCTCAAAGGCCTGGCCCAGGGGCTGCCGTACTTCAATATAGCCGTCCACCACCTGTCCGGGTGCCAGCATCAGATTCAGTTCATTGACTGAAAAAACCAGTCCGTTCATAGTCTGTTCCATGGAATTTCGTTCCCTGTCCTGTCTGTTATCGTTATATAGCAAGCGCCGGATCTCTCCGGAGATCCGCTGTCCTTCCTCTGTTCTTCCTTACTCAGATCCGGCCGCCGGGAAAAAGCGGATCAAAAACTTCAAAAGGATTACGGTACACTTCCAAAAAGCATCAAAATGACATCTGAAAGATAGTCAAATAGAGAATCAAATAGATATTCAAAAAACAATCAAACAGATATTCAAAAAAGAAACCAAAAGATATTTAAAAAATGCCCTGGGGAAGCAGTGTTCCACAGGGCATTATAACATAGTTCGTTGTTCTTCTGTATAGGCAGAGAGGCCAGGAAGGTCCTTCCCCGCACCTGCCTCCGGGATTCCTTATTCCGCGTCTGTCTCCGCTTCTGCGGGCTCTTCCGCTGCTGCAGATTCTTCCGCTTCTGCAGGCTCTTCCGTTGCTGCAGATTCTTCCGCTTCTGCAGGCTCTTCCGCCTGCGCGGCATCTTTGGCCAGCATCAGCATGATGTCGTTGGACCTCTGGATGAAGCGGCTCATGTCGTCCGCAGACAGGGGAGCGTTCTGGATCTGGGCCAGATCATAGAGCTGCTGGCAGATCAGTTTGGCGTCTTTGCCCTCCTGGTGGTCCAGCAGATAGCTGACCAGGGGGTGTTTGGCGTTCAGGATCAGGGTCTGGCCTTCCTTGCCGAAACCGTCCATGCCAAAGCCCATGCCCTGAGCCGCATACATCTTCATCATATCAGCCATACGGCGGCTCTGTTCGTCTACGGTCAGGATGGAAGCGGTCTTCTTATCCTTGAGATTCTCCAGACGTACTGTCAGCTTGTCGTTCTTCACGGCCTTTTTGATTGTTTTGGCCAGCTGTTCCTCCTGTTCGCGGAGAGCCGCAGCAGCCTTCTTGCCGGTACGGGCCTTGAGAGCGTCCTGGATGTCCGCATCGATCCTGGCGAAATGGATACCTTCATTTTTGGCTTCCAGCTGCTGGATGAAGGGCTGGTCAATGTTATCCCGGAGGATAAAGGCCTGCATCTTCTGGGCCCGGAACATCTTGATGTACTGGCTCTGCTGCTGTTCGTCGGTCACGTAGTAGATGGTGCGGTCCTGTTTGGGTTCTTCCGCCTTCTCCTCTTCCACGACCTCAGCCTCGACCTTTTCGCCCTTCTCATCTACGGCTTCCTCTTCTTCCACGTCGATCTTATTGACTTCCAGCGCTTCGGGCAGGGTCAGGAACTTGCCGTCCAGATCCTTGAAGAGGATATAGTCGGTCATCTTCTTGCAGAACTTGTCGTCGCGCAGGCAGCCGTACTTGATGAAGGGGCTGATGTCGTCCCAGTACTTGTCGTAGTTCTCCTTATCGGTCTTGCACATGCCGGACAGCTTGTCCGCCACCTTCTTGGTAATATAATCGGAAATCTTGGTGACAAAACCGTCGTTCTGCAGGGCGCTTCTGGAAACGTTCAGGGGCAGGTCAGGGCAGTCAATGGCGCCCTTGAGCAGCATCAGGAATTCCGGAATGACTTCCTTGATGTTATCCGCGATAAATACCTGGTTGTTATACAGCTTGATCACGCCCTCGGCGGATTCATATTCCAGGTTGATCTTGGGGAAGTAAAGGATACCCTTGAGATTGAAGGGATAGTCCATGTTCAGGTGGATCCAGAACAGGGGCTCCTTGTAATCCTTGAAGACCTTTCTGTAGAATTCCTTGTACTCTTCGTCGGTGCAGTCTTTGGGATTCTTGCCCCAGAGGGGATGGATCTCGTTCATCAGGGCCGGGCGCTTGCGGATCTTCAGCTGCTTTTCCTGCTCTTCCGGCTGCTCTTCGCCTTCCTTCTTTTTGGGCTCGATCACTTCGATTACGACATCTTCCGGCTTTCTCTCAGACTCCTTAATCGTCTCGGTCATGGAAGTATTCAGCTCGGACAGATAAATCTCAACAGGCATGAAGGAACAGTACTTCTCGATGACTTCCTGGGCCCGCCAGTAGTTGGCGAATTCCTTGCAGTCATCTGACAGATACAGGGTCACGACCGTACCCACATCTTTCCTGTCACTGGTATCCAGGGTGAACTCGCTGCCGCCGTCACATTCCCAGTGCACAGCCTGCGCGCCGTCCTGATAGGACAGGGTATCGATGGTCACTTTGTCCGCGACCATGAATGCGGAATAAAATCCCAGACCGAAATGTCCGATGATCTGGTCTCCGGTAGCCTTGTCCTTGTATTTTTCCAGGAACGCCTCCGCGCCGGAAAACGCGATATTATTGATGTATTCCTTGACCTCATCTCCGGTCATGCCAAGGCCGTTATCACAGACCTGGATAATCTTTTCCGCAGGGTCGACGATGATATCGATCCGTGCCTTATAATCTTCCGGCAGTTCATAATCACCGATCACATCCAGCTTTTTCAGCTTGGTGATCGCGTCGCAGCCGTTGGAGACCAGCTCTCTCAAAAAGATATCATGGTCTGAATAGAGCCACTTCTTGATGATCGGAAACATATTTTCACTGTTGATTGATAATGATCCTCTTTCTGCCATATCTGATTGCTCCTTTCAGTTCGAACAGTTAATTTAATTCTATATTTTTGAATAGCCCTTTCCGGTCTGATGACAATTGCTAAAGCAATTGTTTTTTACAATTGATAAAACAATTGTCATTAACAATTGCCAAAGCAATTGTTTTTTACAATTGATAAAACAATTGTTATGACAATTACTTACGTAATTGTTTTTTACAATTGTTTAGTGTATCCCTGATTAACATAAAAGTCAATAAAAAATTAGCACTCACTTGAAGTGAGTGCTAATAACATCTTCCTTATATTCTTTCTTTCCGCCGCCTGTAAGGGATGCCGGGGGATCAGATGCTTCCCTTCCAGAAAAACCATATGAAGAGATATCCCGTTATGACCGCGGTCAGTGTAAAGGGAACGCCGATCTTCATGAAATCCGGGAAGGATACTTCATAGCCTTCTTTTTTCAGCAGGCCCACTGCCGTGATGTTGGCAGAGGCGCCGATCGGGGTCAGATTGCCGCCCAGGGTCGCCCCGGTCAGCAGTCCGAAATAGAGGAGATAGGGAGAGATCCCAAGCCTCTGGGTAACGCCTGCCAGGACCGGCAGCATGGTGGCGACATAGGGAATGTTGTCGACAAAAGCGGAAATCACGACAGATCCCCATACAATAATGGTATACAGGAGGAAGATATCATCTCCGCCGGTTCTGACAATGAAGTCCGAAAGGTCATCGATCACGCCGACTTCGTTGATGCCCTGGATGACCAGGAAGAGGCTCAGCAGCAGGGTCAGCGTCTGGGTATCCACGCTCCTGACCGCCTTGTTGGCGTTGAGCGTATTCCTGGTCTGGAAATAGTCCAGGCACATCATCAGGGCCGCTATGGTCATACAGATCAGGCCGTTGGTGACGGGCGGCTTTTCCTTGATAAAAGAAGCTGCGATCAGGCATACAACGACGCCGATCAGACCGAATGTGGGGATATAGTTGGTCACTTTGGTCTTCTGGGTGGAAGTGACCTTCTGCCTGTCATTGCGGAAAATGAACATCATGATCGGGACCGTCATCAGGGCTCCCAGTTCCACCGCGAAGAACATGCCCGGACGTCCCTGCATCCAGAAAAAGCTGATGAAATCCATGCCGGCGTAAGCGCCCAGCATGATTGAAGTCGTATCACCGACCAGCGTCGCGGCGCCCTGCAGGTTGGAAGAGACCGCGATACACAGGACCATGGCGACCGGAGAGATCTTCAGCTTTTTACAAATGGCCAGGGCCACCGGTGCGACCATAACGACGGTCGCCACATTATCAATAAAAGCGGAGATCAGACCCGCGAACAGGGACATATAGATGGTGACCATCATGACATTCGGCGCCTTGTCCAGCAGAAGATCCGCAATCCTCTCAGGCATCCTGGAATCAATGAAATAATAGACCAGGATCATGGTGCCGGTCATCATCATCAGGACATTCCAGTCAATGGCCGGAATGACAGAGGCCAGGGGAACGATTCCGGATACGATAAATAAAACGGCCGTAAATACCGCGGCGCCGACCCGGTAGCGTGGCTGAAAGATCATGACCGCATAGAGCCCAATAAACAATGCTATAGCGAGTGTTTTCACCTTATCCTCCAAATGTATTGTTATATGCCGCAATAAAAGTGTTGCCGGTATCTGCTTCCGGATCAACAGGTTCGATCTCCATGTTGTTCCACAGCTTCAGGTTGAGATCACTGTCCAGCCCGCGGATAAAAGTATTGTATCTGTCCTCAAAGCTATCTCCCAGGCTCTGCCATACCTTGTCGGCCAGGGCATATTCCCGGAACATGGTGGTCAGTTCTTCCGCATCCATGAGCAGCCAGGCCTTTTCTTTCGCGGACAGGGCGTTGAAATATTTCTGGGCCGCGTCGGCCGCTTTCTGCTCTTCTTCGTCCGTGAGCATGATATTGTCGGCAATGGCCATGGCGTTCAGGGCCTTGACCCGGGAAATCTGGGAGATGGCCTTGTTTTTGATGGATTCTTTCATATCCGCAGTTTCCGCCTCTGACAGGCTGCCGCTTTCCAGCAGGGCCTGACAGTTCTTGATCTGATCCAGCAGATAGACCCGGACCTCACCGATCTCCGTATATTTTCCGCCCATCTGAAAGACCTGGTCATCCGCGTAGCCGGTCGTCATGATGATCCGGCCGCAGCCTGAAAACAGGACCGCGCAGACCAGCAGCAGGGCCGCCAGCAGCCCCGCCCGGCGTTTGTAATATTCACTTCGCTTCATATATATATCATTTCCTCTATATATCATTTCCTCTGACCGGACTCCTGCCCGGCTTCTGTCTTCTGATGTTTTGTTCTTCTCCATTCCGGACCTGTGCCGGCTGCCGTCATGCACTGGCCGCGGGATCATCTCCGGCCGCTCTCTTCACATTTCCTCTCCGGCAGGTACGGACGCGCCCCCGGCCTTTCTGGAATAGCGCAGGAAGGTATAGGGAATATCAAAATACGTCTGCTCATCAGAGTCGGCTGTGATCTCCCATTCCGGATCCCGGTCCAGATTGGGGAAATAAGCGTCTGCCTCATAGGCGTAATCAATCATGGTCACATGGGCCGTATCACAGTAGGGAAGCATCTGGCGGTAGACACTCTCGCCGCCGATGATATAGATGTCACTGCTCTCGTACTGCTTCAGTTCTTCCAGCAGTTCGGAGACACTGTGTACGACTGCGGCCCCGCGGACCTGCAGCTTCGGATTGGCGGACAGGACGATATTGGTCCTCCGGTCCAGAGGCTGCTGCATGGGGAAAGTCTCCAGGGTCTTCCTTCCGTAGACAACGACCTTGCCCAGCGTCTCCCGGCGGAACATCTTATGATCCCCGGGGATGCTGACGAGCAGCCTTCCTTTATTGCCTATAGCCCAGTTCCTGTCAACTGCAACGATCAGATTCATAAATATATTCTCTCCTGCTGTGAAATTCCTGCCGGATCAGATGGCGACCGGTATGTTTTTGATCTGCTCGCCTGTTTTGTATCCGGTCACAGATACGTCATCTCTTGTAAAGCTGTAGAAATCCCTGACCTCCGGATTCAGATGGAATTCCGGAGCCGGATACTGCTCCCGTTCGATCAGCTCCCGGATCAGGGGGATATGACGGTCATAGATGTGGGCGTCGGCGATCATATGGACCAGCTCTCCGGCCCGCATGTCACAGACCTGGGCCAGCATGTGGACCAGGACCGCATACTGGACTACATTCCAGTTGTTGGCGGTCAATACGTCCTGGGACCGCTGGTTAAGGACCGCGTTCAGCGTCAGCTTATCATCTCCTTTTTTCTGCGTCACGTTAAAAGTCATGCTGTAGGCGCAGGGATAGAGCCGCATCTCATGCAGATCCTGGTGGACGTAAATATTGGTCATGATCCGCCTGCTGAAGGGATTGTGCTTCAGGTCATAAATGACCCTGTCCACCTGATCCATCATCCCTTCCTTATACTGATGCTTCACGCCCAGCTGGTAGCCGTAAGCCTTGCCGATGGAACCGTTCTCATCCGCCCATTCATCCCAGATATGGCTGTGCAGATCATGGATGTTATTGGACTTCTGCTGCCAGATCCAGAGCATTTCATCGGTACAGCTCTTCAGGGCGGTCCGGCGCAGGGTCAGCAGGGGAAATTCCTCCTGCAGGTCATAACGGTTGCAGACGCCGAATTTCTTAATCGTATAGGCCGGCGTTCCGTCCGGCCAGTGGGGGCGGACTTTCTCTCCCTCTGTACTGGTGCCGTTCTCCAGAATATCTCTGCACATGGAAACAAATATCTGATCCGCTTTGCTCAATGGAACACCTCTTTCTTTTTTGACATCCCCTCCGAAAAACAAAGGCGGATGCCGGCGGCTGTCTCCGGACAGCCCGTACGAGCGCCCTCTGATCCTGTGACAAAAGGGCGCAAATTCAGCCATGACGATTTGCAATACACCATTATACTCGAAAAGTCATGTCTTTGCCACAAAAACAGGCATTCCA
>ODAJ012105192.1_pt1 | contig 16131 bp, 2 predicted proteins | sample 1539241 | NCBI WGS metagenome assembly ODAJ01 (sample SAMN02144231, study PRJEB22623) | gut metagenome | biome: sheep rumen | host: Ovis aries | place: New Zealand
TCCCCAAATCTATCCCATCCTCATTATATAATTATTTGTTTTAAATTAGCTTAAGTATAATTTTTAAATTAATTAATATTTTAAATTACAAGAATTATTCTAATCAGATTCTGAATCTTCGTCTTCATCTTCATCTTCATCTTCATCTGAATCTGACTTTTTCCTTCTTTTTCTTCTGTGCTTTCTTCTTTTTCTTTTTCTTTTTTGTTTTTCTTCATCTTCTTCTTCTTCTTCTTCATTTTTTTCATTTCTTTTATCCATTTCTTTTTGAGCTTCAATTACTTGTTCTACTTGCTCTTGTCCTCTTTCTTCTGCTTCTTTTCTTTCTTGCTCTTTTCTTCTATTTTCTTCTTCATCTTTTTTTTTCTTTATGTGCTCTTTTACTTCATCTTCAAATCCTTCATCTTTATTATCTATCAAATAATAATAAAACATAAAATTTCTTTTATTTTTATATTTACTGATTTTATTTTTTCTAAATTATCTTCAAATTTCTCATTATTATATATATTTGCTTCCCATAAATCTTTTGCTTTTAAGTATTCTATTATATTCTTTCTATTTGATTTAATTTTTTTATCTTTTTCTTTTTCTTTTTCCCTATATAGTACAAGACTAATAAATAATCTTATTGCTGATGCTAATGATTCTTTTGTAATAATCATATCCTTTTCCGCAAAAATATTATTTAAATTTTTTATAATTTTTTCATCTAAATTAAATTTTGGTTTTTCTTCCTCCATTTTAACATTGTCATTTTCTTTTTTTATATCTCCTTCTTTTTCTTTTTTTTCTTGGTATTTTTCAATATTTCTTTTTATATATTTAAATATTATCTTTAAATAATAATCAAACAAATTTGGTATTTTATTAACAACTAAATCATTTCTACCTTCATCGTTTCTATCTTTATCATTGTTATCTTTATAATTGTTATCTATATCATTATTATTTTTATCATTGTTATCTTTATCATTTTTATCCTCAAATAAATTGTGGAAATCTTTTGATATATTTTTTTCTTTTTTAATAATTTCAATTTCACTTATTTTTGTATTTTCATTAATTTCATTATTATCTTTTATTTTATTTAAATATTCTATTAAAGTTATAAAATTATCTATAATAATTATATATTTGTCTTTATTATCATCATTATGAATAATATAATTATAAATTATAACTTTATCATCTATGCTTAGATTTGCTTTCATATCACCATATTTAAAATTGCAAATTAAATCATTAATTTCATTACTGAATACTTCATTATTGTATATAAATCCTATTAATTCATTATTCAATAATTTTTTGTTTTTTATTAGTAAATTAGTCATTTTTGTTTCTATTGAATCTAAACTTATTTTATATTCATTATAATCTTCATAATTTTGAGTATCTATTACTTTTCTATATGATGAATTAAATATGACTTCAATAAAATTAAATTTTTTTTCTGGAATATTAAATGTAAATATTTCATTTTCTTTTATTTGCTGTACACTTATGGTATTTTTACAATTATTATTAAATATTCCTATATTAATTTTTTTATCTAACAAATTTTCTAAATCTTCATTTTGTTTTTCTATAAATATTTTATAAATTTTTTTATATGTTTTTCCATATTTATTATCATCAACTAAAAGAAAGTCACATATACAATTTTTATCAACATCTAATTTCATTTTCTCTTTTTCTCCGCTTTCATTTACTTCTTCTAATTCGAAACTATTATATAATTTAATAAATTCATCTATTAATCCTTTATTATCAAGATCTTTTATTTTAATTTTTTTCTTTTTAGGATCTTTTTTCTTTTTAGAATCTTTTTCCTTTTTCTTTTTTGAATCAGCTTTGATAACTTCAGCATCTTTTTCATTTTTAGGAGCTTCAGCATAAATATCACTATTTTTGATATTTGTTTTTTCAGCAAATTCTCTTGTAATTTGATTAGAATATTTATCTTGGAATAAATTTAATACTTTATTAAAAATAATCAAATTTTCTAAAGAATATTTATCTTTAGTCTTTTTTTTTTTCTTTTTAGGTTCCAAATATTGGCTTAATATTAGATATTCATCTTTATCCTTATGTTCCAAAATATTATTAATATATTCTTCATTCAAATAATCAGTATAATAAAAATGTTCATAATATGGATAATTTTTTGGATTATACTCGCTTTTATCATAAATTTCTTTTAATAAAGCAATTCCTGATGATTGATCATTTATACTTTCCTTTTCAAATTTTTTGAATTTGTCAATTTCATTTTTGACATGTTTAAATTTTTCTTGAATTAATTCCTCCAACTCATTTTCAAATTTAATTAGATCTTCATAATTTTTAATACATTCTTTATCATGCAATTTACTAAATAAATCTTTGAAAATGAAATTCATAAATATTTCTATTTCTTTAATACCTTTTTTTTCTAATTCTTTTTGTAATAAAATATAGCATTCTTTTATTGTATTAAACCATGTCATTCCTCTTGGTAAATAATTATCAAATTTTTCTGAGCTTGTGAATAATTTTGCGAAAAATAAATGAGAATATAAAATATAATTTAATAGTCTATATGCAATCTGACTTAAATTTCTTATTTTCTTATTGTCTTTTTTAAAATTATTTTCATTTATTTTATTTAACCCTTTTTCTTTGTTATATAATGGCTTTATATATTTCTCTTTAAATTCTTCTTTAGTCATATAATTTACTTCTTTTAACTTATTATATTTATCTTTATATCTTTCTAATTTATCAATTTCATTCTTATCTTTTAAAATTCTGAAATATTTATCTCTTTTAATTGTTTCATATATTTTATGCAATTTAATTTTATCTTCTTTTTCATCTTTTTCTTCTAAATATTTTTCTTTTGCACCAATATCTTTTCCACAATTTGGGCATTTAATATTTGTTTCAGAATAGCTAGGAAATCCAGAAGGAACTGAGTGATAATATCCTTTATTGCATAGACAAACATAACATCCTTGATTTGGTTTTTCTTTGAAATGATTTTCTATTTTATTATATAATTCATAATAAGGTTCCTCTTCTTTTGTATCACTTCCAGGATAAAAATTTTTATCTAAATAATCCAATTTATATAGATCATATAAAGAAGTATAAATATAATCTTCCTTATCATTATACTCTTCTGATATTTCATTTAAGCAATATCTATATCCATAAAATAGTACTTCAATGTCTTCTGGATTTATTTTATATGCTTTTTTTATTTCTAAATATTTTTCTTTCTCAAATAAAAATTGAATTAATAGTAATAATTTATTACTGTCTTCTCCATCATCATCTTTTTTAAATAATGGTTCACAAACATTATGATAAAAATTTATATAAATGTTATCTGTTTCAAAATCTTTTTGTTTTAATTTTGATAATATTAAATTATATGCTGCCATATAAAAATCATCAAAATTAAATTTTCCTTCACTACTAATATCTTCTTTTGCTATTTCATTTTTAAAGCCATCTTTTTGATAATCATCAAGCTTTTTATATATATCTTTATAATTATCATTATCTGATATATAAATTTCTTCATTTTTGAATTTAATAAAATCTTTAAAACCTTCATATTTATCCAAATTATATTTGGCTTTTGAAGCATCATTTAAAAATACATTAATTTGTTTTTTATTTAGATTATATATTATTTTATATATATATAGCTTTACCATTTTTATTTCATCGCATTTATTAATTTGTTTGATTATTTCATCAGGCTTAAATTCAGATTTATCATGCATTTCTATAAAAGTATAACAGTATGATTTTATATAACCTATGCAAAATAATTTTGTAATATTTACTAATTTACCATGATATTTAGTTGCATTTGTTTTGAATTTAGATAAAAATTTATTGCAATCTATAAAAATATCTAATGGCTCTCCACTTAAAGATTCATCTTCTAAAATATCTTCTAAATATATTAATGAATTTTTTTCGAAAAAATATATTATAGTTTCTGATAATGCTAAATAGTAATCTGTTGTGTTATCTGATAAAAACTGATTTATAAGTTGTATTATAACATCATTATCTTCATTATCTAATAAATCTTTTTGTGTATCTGGATCTATTTCTATATATGATTCTAATAATATTTCTAATATATCATTTGAATTTTTTATTATGTCTTTTTCTTTCATTAATTCTCCAAGTATTGCAGCATGATAAGTATCCTTATTTATTTTATTTATTTCTTGCAAATATATATATGTTAATGTATCATAATATTTTTTTTTAAATCTTTCATCTTTTTCTTCTTTTAATTTGTTATTTAAATTTATGAAATTTTCTCTTAATTGGCTAAATTTATCTGATCTATTTTTTTGTATAATTTTTGAATTTTCTATTAAATATTTTCTGATTATTTCAATATTTTTTATATTTTCTATTCCTCTATCCAATTCATATTCTATTATTTTTATCAATTCATCAATAATAAATAATTCATTTAGATATATATTTAAATCATGATTTAAAATCTGTAAAATATTATTTATTACTATTAATCTATCATGATAATCCTTAATTGTTATTTCCACTAATTTTATATTTTCAGTTATGCTTAAACATAAGCCTGCTAATATTATGTAAAAGCATTCATTTATTTCTCTTTTAAATTCTGGATTTCTTTTTTCATCACTTATATATTTAATAGGGTTATCTATATCATAAATAATATCATATATTATTTGATTTAATTCAATTCCATCTTTATCATTAATAATATCTTTACTAATCTCAAATGCTTTTAATAAACTTTCAATATAATTACTATTGGATTCTATCCATATTATTTTTAGTATTATAATATTAATAGGATTATATTTATTTTCTTTTATTATCTCTTTTTCTTCTGAAAATCTTAAAGATAGCAATAATTCAATTATTGTCAAAAATCCTTTAGAATAACAACCAATAGTTTTTTCCAAATAAAATGTAATATAATCTTTTAATATTAAATCTGGAGTTATTTTATTTATTAAATCAAAATATAATTTATCTTGACTTATTCTTTCCAATACTTTGTTTAATAAATCTTTTTCTTTTTCATGAAATATATTTATAGCTTCCTCATGTTTTTTTTTAGAAAAATCTCTTAATTTTTTCTCATTATTAAAAAATACTACAGTAATATTTTTAATTAAATAATCTGATAAATCTTTATAAAAATTATAAAATCCTGGTATTTTATAATTAAATAAAAATTTAGGCTCATATCTTGAATCATCTACTTTTATTTGTTCTAAAAATTTACTTTTTAATTCTTTAATTATAATTCTATTACCTTTATCATTTTTAGTAGATTTATCATTTTTATCTAATTTACTATTTTTATCATTACTTATTTCTATTAATGTAGTAAGGAAATTATTATGTTCTAATACTTTAAATATATATTGTAAATATTTTTTAAAAATATTTTCTTTAATATAATCTAAAATGCAAGATATAATATCAATACTATTTTTATTTATATGATGCTCTTTAAACATTTTATTAATTAAACTTTGACAATCTCCTTGTGCATCTTTATCTATCTCTATTAATTCTTTTGCTTTTTTTATTAAATCATTTCTAAATTCTATATCTTTTATCATATATTTTGTTATTTCATCACTATATTTTTCTTCGTTTAAATTACCTATTTTACTCTTCTCATCATATTGATCATTAAGATAAGTAGAAAAGTAAGTCGTTATGCTTTTTTCATTTGTTTCATTTTTATTTTTTTCATGCATTTCTTCATATACAAAGTTTATTAATATGTCTTTAAATTCATTATCTAAATTCTTAAAAGTTTCTGCATTAAACATAACATCTTTTATACTTTTTTTTAGTAAATCATTTAATGATATATCTGAACCTTGTAAATTATCAATAAATAATTGATTTATATTTTCATAAATATTTGGAATAGAATAAATTGCTTTTTCTTTTTTTGATTTTTTTTCAATATTAAAACTTCTTTGTATATGAATTATAAATATATAATTATAACCATCATCTTTGCAATAATTATTAATATAATCACTTATAAATTGTATTTTATTTGAATTATACTGTTCAAAATTAATTAATATTATATATTTCTCTTGATCTTCATTTCTATTTTTATTTTTAATATCATCTATATCACTTTTTAATTTATCTTCTGTTCTAATTTCTGTTATCATAATTTGTTCAGTTTTATTATATCCTTCTATAATATTAGCAATACTACTAAAGGTATATATTATTGAAATTTTATAATTATCTTTTGTTTTGTTCTTTCTAGCTGATTCTAAATTATTTATATATGAAATAAAATTATTATATCTCATTTGGCCAAAATATTTCTTTTTTATTGGATTTTTTTCTGATAAATTTGTTATTATATCTTGTGGTAGAATATTGCTTATTTTACTATATATTTGTTCCTTTATATCATCTTCATTTATTGTTTCTTTTTTATTTTCTAAAAAATAATAATAAACTAATCCTCCAATTTCTTGTTCACTACAATTAATTAATAAATGATTTAAATCATAATTAATTCTTGAATGCTCTTTTTTAATTTCTTCTTTTAATCTAATTTCATTTATTATCTTTTTTTGAAGCTCTTTTTGATTATTATTTAATAAATCCTTAAAACTAATTTTCATTTTTTCTAATCTATTTAAGAATGCCATATCAGTTGAATTAACAAATTTTTTATCAACTAAAATAATTATTCTAAAAGAATCATTAACTGGTGTTAAATCCTCACTAAAATTATCTAAACATATTCTAACAAATTTTTGTTCATCAATTATTTTATAATTCATATTATATAAATCATATAAATAAGGCTGTATTGGATCTAAATTTTGTAATATGATTAATTTATCTTGTTTTGAAGCACTATTTTGAATTTCACCTACTTTTTTAATTTTATATTCATTATTATTATCATCTAAAAATGGGCTTCCATTAATAAAATCTATATCTTTTTTATCTGGATTTTGTTTTCTAATAATTTGATTTATTAATGGTGCTAAATTTGATTTTATTTCTAATAATAAATAACGACTATTATTATCATTTATATTATCATTAATACATTTATTTAAATCATATTTATCCATATGATCATCTTTTATTTTATAAACAACCCCTTTTATATTATCTTTATCATTATTTTCAAGAGTACATGCCTCATTATATATTTTTTTAAATAAGTATACTGAAGTAACTTTAATTATTTTATCTTTTTCTTCTTCTCTATTACTTTCATTTTTTTTAAGCTTTAATTTAGGTACTTTTTCTTTTAATATCTCGTTTTTAAGCTTTTCCATATCTTCTTTTATATCATTAGCTTCTAATTCAAAATTTATATCTAATTCATAACTTATCCCTCCAAAATTTCTTTCAATATAATTTTCTATAATAGGTATAATTTGATTTTCATCAGAAATATTATTTAATTTTGATCCTTCTATTGCAACACCTTTTATTATATTATAAAAATCACGATTTCCATGAAATTCTGATTTAATTTTCTCCTCTTTTTTTAATAATTTTTTATAACCTAATTGGCGCTCAATTTCCTTAAGATCTTTCCCTTTTAATTCTTCTTTGTTTTTAATGTATTTCTTTAGTACTATCAATTTTTTAATAAATATTAAATAATATTTATATAGTTGATAAGCTCTTGAAAGTATATTAAAAATTAAAAGTTTAGAAGTGTCTTTAGATATATCTGGAGAAATACTTTCTACAATACTTTTAGAAGTAGTTTTTAATTGATCAAGCTTTTCTTCTAAATTTGGTACTGATAAACTCAAAGCTCTATTTACTTTTGCTGCATCTAAAGAATAATTGCTAATACCAATAAAGCATACACCTTCACTTTTGCCATCATATTCAAGTTTACTATGTAATACTTTAAGTGGATTTGTAGATGCCTTTTCAGCCAAGCCTAGTTCATCAAATAAAATCATATATATAGGCACTACATCATCTTTCTTTTTAATTGTTATATAGCTTTTATATAAACCCTCAGCTTTATTAAACAATTCTGTAACATCTTCAGGCCTAGTAGATTCTGAACCTTGGAAATAAATTTGAATTATTGGTGGATATTTTTTAAAAAATTCTTTTTTAGAATATTCACCTTTCATTGAATTATATAATAATTGAGCACTCAAGCTTTTCCCAGTACCAGGCTTACCAACTATAATAACTGGTATTTTCGTGACAACTGCTAAAAATAATAGAAATAAATTTTCTTTTAATAATTCATTTTTACCTACACCTTTTTCTAAATCTATTTTTGTTAATAAAAATTCTTCTTCTATTTTTAACAAATCACTAAATTGGTCTATATTTTTATCAATAAGATCTTCTTTTAATTTTTCATTCTGTATTTTGTCAAATAAATTGCTACTTTTATTTTCTTCATCATCATCTTTTTCTTCTGAATAAACATTTACTATTTTTAATAATATTTTTTGTAATTGAGCATCAAAGCGACCTCTTTTTTCATCAGTTATTAATCTTATATAATAGCATAAATATATAGAGCATATAATACTTTTTATTTTATAATATTTCTTTGTATCATCATCTATTTTATTTTTATTTTGGTTATTTTTTTTTAGGAAATAATCTTGGAAAAATTCAACACAATTTTTAAATCGAGCTATTTCCCTTAATGATACCACCGAAGGATCTTCAAAAGTTTCTCTTAAAAATATATGACATTTAGATATTGCTTCAGTTGTTAATTTATGTAGTTCTTCTTCATCTTTATTAAATATTATCTGTATTATACTTCTTATATATTTTTTTTCATCTTCCTCTTTTATTGAACCAAAACTAAAAACATAATATAATAATGATTGTGGTAGTTGTTCTACTTTATATACTAATTCATCTTCTTTATCATCTTCTCTTGTTAAACCACATTTTTCTGCTGTTGATTTCCTTCTCCTATATGGATTGCATGCTCCAATAAGCCTTATATTTTCTTCTAATTTTTCTCCATTAAATGTTCTATTAATAAAAATTTCCGTTAAAAGTGATAATGATAAACAAGTATTAATTTCATCAAAGAAAACCCATAATTCTTTTTTTATATTTTTTTTTTCATTTATATATTCTTGTTTTTTTGCATTTTCATTTATATCTTTCATCTTTTTACATATTTCTTCATCAGTAATACCTGGATGTATATTAATTATCTGCACTAAGCTTTTTCCATTATTTAAAATCTGACTTAATTTTACTATTAAAGAAGTTTTTCCACAACCAGTCTCTCCCATAATTATGACAGGTACATTTGCTTTTATTCTATATATTAATAATACCATTTTTTTATAATTATCTTCTGTTATTACATAATTAATATTATCTGAATCTAATATAGATAATAATGATTTTTTATCTCCTATATCTTTTTCTAAATCATTTTCAAGATATAATATTTGCTTTAATCTTTTTAAATATTTATAAGAAGGGTTTATCACTTGATTAGCTGCCTCAATAACTAGTTTATGAAAGTTTTCTGAAACAGCTTTTGAATCCTTTCTATCAAAATCATAAATTTCTATAAATTGTCCATTATCTTTATTAGTTAGCTTATAGTCATTATATATTTCAGTCATTTTTTCAAATGATCTTTTTGGAGTTTCACTAATTTTAAATCCAATAATATTAATATTTTTTTGTGCACATTCTTTAATTAAAGGAAGTAATAAAGGTCCTTGTTCAGGATATTTATCTCCTTTTGAAAATTCTTCTCCATGAGCACCGGCGTCTGCAATATGTATTATTAATTTAATTCCTTTTCTCCATTTCATATTATTTAAAGCTATTTTATATCCTCCAACCCAATCTTCTGGTGTATCACCTCCTCCATATGCTTTAATAGTAGATATTTTATGTTTTAAATCTTCCATTTTATCTGTCAAAGGGAAATATTCATCTTTTTCTCCTTCACAATCTATTTTATCCCTATAAAAAACTGCTCCAAAAAGAAAATTATAATCATCATATTTATTTTTTAATTCTTTAAATATGTGAATACAATATTCTTTTGCTGCATTTATTTCATAACCCATTGATCCAGTTGCATCTATTAAATAAACTATATCAACTTCCTTATTTAAAATTCTATTAATTTTTATGCTTTGTTTTTCTTCATCACTTATATCTGGAAGTATTTCTAAATTACATTTCATTGTTTTTTTGTCTACAAAAATTAATGGAGTTTTAAATTTTACATTATTTAAATCATTTTCATATGCATCTAAACATAAATCAATTTTATCTTTTATATGTTGCTTTTTATCCATTATTAATTTAGCAAATCCTCCATTGGTAAAATATTTTGTGCTTTGAGCAAAATCTTTAATGCATTTATTAGTTATATCGTCATCTTGAGAATTTGTAAATTTTAATTTTGAATCGAATATACTAAATTGATTAATAAAAAGGTTTATAAAAGTTTTTACTTGATGATAAGAATATTCTTTAATGCCTATATTTTCTTTTATAAATTCTTCTATCTCTTCATTTGTTTCTTTTCCTATCATTCTATTAAATATTTGCCTTATATTTTTATCTAATTCTAAATTAGGCAATTTTCCAAGTTCAATATGCTCTATTTCAAATACATTTAATATTCCAAACTTTGTTAAATAATTTTCAAAGCTATTAGGAATTTCTACATAAATTTTTATATTATTTGGAATATAAATAATATCTTCATTATTAGTATAAAATTTAGTAATAAGAAATGAAAATAAAAATTCATTTATTAAAGATGTTTCCTTAGATTCAATTAAATCTAAATGAATAGCAACATTATTATTATATTTTAAATATTCTTCATCTTTTTTATCTTCTTCATCTTTTATATTTTTCTTATTTTTTTTATTTTCTTCCCCTTTTTTAATTTTTGCATCTTTTTTAATTTTTTGCAATAATTTTAATATTTTTTCATAAATAATTTTTTTTGACAAAATTCCACCTAAAGGAAAATGATAATATATTTCATTTTTTTCTTTTATCAATTTTTTAATTTTAAAAGATTTACCTAAACCGCAAACATCAGAAGAAAAAACTTTTATATTTTCGCATAATACTTTATCTTGGATCATGATTCTATCATTAAATGAATTATCTGAAATATTTAAAATATTTGAAATATTTAAATCTCCCATTGTATTCTCTTTTTCATTATCTGGTTGGAGAGATTCCACCTTATCTTGCTTTTGAATTGTATATTTCCCTAATTCATTTAAAAAAGAAGATTCATTTTCTAAATTTTTATAAACAAAAAAAATGCAACTATTTAGATATTCTCTGGGACTTGATTTATTAATATTTTTATTTTCAGAATTTTCTAATTTATATGATAATAATTTGTCAATATAACTATACATTTTATTATGCTGGAAATTAGAAAACGATTCTAATATTTCAATTACAAATAAAGTATTATAATCACATAATATTGCTCTATAAAAAAATGATTGCATTTCTTCAATAGATGTTTCATTACTACAAATTAATATATTTTGTGCAATAGGTAATTTCCCCAATTTTTCCTGGAACAAATATAATATATATTGTTCCATTGATAAATTTTCACATTTAAATAGGTAAATACCTTTATATTTTTTTTCTCCTTTTATTAATATATTTTCATAATGCTTTTGATAATTTAAATCATTTTTTTCAAATAAAGAAATAATATATTTTGACATATTACTGAATATTTTTTTAGTATGATCTTTAAATGAACTCCAAAAATCTTCACCTAATTTTACATTATATGGTTCTCCATCTTTAATTATATCTTTATAATCGGATTTATTTAAAATATATCTTATTATTTCTAATACTTCACAATTTCCCTCTTGATGCAATTTTATTTTTCTAAATAATTTTCCATATAAAAATCTTAAGTATTTTTCATTTTGATATATTTTATTTAATTGATTTTCATAGTCATTTTTTATAGTAAATAAATAATTTTTTATTTCACTAAATTCTTTTTCCTCATCTTGGAATTTATATGCCACTTTTGGATATTTAATAATAATATTTATCATTATTGGTATATTATATCCTTTTATTCTTAGAATTTTAATTTTATCATATATTGCTTCTATCTTAGATACTATATCTTTAAAAAAAATCAATTTGTCGCATTTTGTTTGGAATAAATCTTTTTTATCTTCATTAATATTTTCATCTTTTTCTTCATTCTTTTTTTCTCCTTCTTTTTTTTTGCTATTTTCAGTATTAATATTAATTTTATTTTTTAAATCAATTAAATCATTAATATTTTTTTGAATTTTTTTATCATCAATTGTATAACAAAAATATTCATTATCCAATCTAAATATTAAGCTTGCATCTTCAACAATTTTATATACTTCTTCAAACATATCTTTTTCATTCTTTCTATCTAATTCTATAATTGATGGGTAGTGTTTTGAATAACTTACAAATCTTTCAATTGTTTCAGGATCTAAATCCTTTATATTTTCTATTATTTGTGGTGCATTTAATTTTATAAGATTTTTAAATTGATTTAAGCATTCAATTGCATCTTCAATATCTTTAATAGATATACTTTTAATAGATGGATCTAATTTGTCTTTTAAATGATCAATATTGGTGCCTATTTTTTCCAATAAAAAATCTATTGCTTCTTTTTTTTCATAAAATGAAATAAATAATTTATAAAAAGGACTGTTAGATTCATAGTCATATATATTACTATCTTTTAATTTTTTTAAAGTTCGTTTAAGGTCTATCAAATTCATTTCTGATAATTCTATATTTTTTGGCAAAATTAATTTTTTGTTTGAAAAATTTTCAAAAAAGAATTTTATACTTTTTACAACCATTTCATATTTTTTGCTTTTAATTATAATACTTAAATCTTTTTGATTTTCTTCATTTTTTATATCAAAAAAATTTTCCATTTGTTTTATAAATTCATCAGATTTAGATTCTTCCTTTTTACTTAATTCATCTTTTATATCTTTAAAAATATTTTCAAAATTTTGAAAAATTATTTCAATATTTAGTGACTGTTCTTTATTTGATGATTGCTTTTTAAATAATTCTTTTATTTTATCTAATTGACTTTTTGCATCTTGAAAACGCTCTTCTTGGTCACTACCTTTGGATTTTTCAAATATCTTTTTAAAAAGTAATAAATCTTTTACTTTATTGATTTCTTCACTATATACCTTTAGTTTTAATAAATCATCTATGCTTTCTTTCATTTTTTGAGTTTTAAATTCCTTTATTGGCTTAGTTTCTATATTTTCAATAATATTTGTTAAATCTTTTATTTCTTTTCCATATTGCTTTCTATGAAATATTAAAAGAGAATTTTTTATGAAATTTAAATCTATAATCTTTTCATTTATATCTAAAATAATTTTTTTTAAATCTCCATACTTTTTTATTGGATCATAATTTTCCAAAACTAATTTTATTAATCCTAATTTTTGTATTATTACTCTTTTCTCTTCTTCATCATTGTCATCCTTATTATCTTTTTCTTGCTTTTTTTTATCCTCATCTTTTATTATTTTTTCTTCTTCTTCCTTTTTATTTGCTAATTTTTTCTCAATATTTTTTAAATTTAAAAATTGTTCTAAATTTTTTTTTAGAATTGAACCTGTCTCAATTTCTAAATCATTTCTTATATCATCTAATATATTTTCTATTTTTCCATTATATTTAATTTCTAATTTTTGTTTTTCATTTAAATAACATAATAACTTTATTTTTTTATTTTCAGAATTTGAATAAAATTCTTCTTTTTGAAATTCACATTTTTTCATTAATTCAACTAAAAAATCTTTTTTATCTTCTTTTGATAAACTATCAATTAATTTAATTATATTGTCTATATCTTCTAATTTATTTAAAAATATATCATATATATATTGCTTCATTTTTTCATATTTTTTATCATTATATGTTTTCATTAATTCATTATATATTAATGATTTTATTCTGTCATCTAATTTGCCAATTTTTTCATCTAAAAAGTCATTATTGTCTTCCTCCAAAAAAATTCTACTAATAAATTCAGATAATATTTTAACGGCTTTATCTAATTCCTTTTCTTCTTTTATTTGATTAATTTGATTTTTAATAATTAATTCATATTTATCTTTAAGTAAATCATAATAATCTTTTTTTTTCTTTTCTATACGAGTTATATTTATTAATTCCATTACAGTACCAAAAGTTGAAATGTCTTCAATTTTGGAAATTATTTTATTTATAAATTCTACCAAATTTTCTTTAAACATTGTTTCAAAATCCAACATTTTAAATGTTTCCTTAAATGCTTTAGTAGGGTTATTAAAGTGTATATTATTAAAAATAGAGGTTTCTCTATTATTTTTATATCTTTCAATATCTGCTTCATCTTTATTATTATAATATGGATTATATTTTTCAACAATGCCAAGTTTTTCTTGATCTAATAATGCATCGTTGTTTATTTCTAGAAATTTTTTAATATTATCATTTAATATAAATGCAAATTCATCTCTCAAATAATATTTATTTATATCTTTTTTAATTATTATTTTATTTTCATCAGTATTATTATTATATAAGACATTAATTAAATTATTATAATCTTTATATATAAGTCTTAAACGATAACAACTATTTATATTCTCCAAATCTGGTTTATTATATTGTTTTAATAGATTTATCCAAAATTCACTTTTTAAATATATTATTAATAACTGATTATCGTCTGAATATTTAATAATTTCACCAATTAACTTGATTATTATATCTATTTCTTTCTTGCCATTATTCTCTTTTTTTATAAGATTTAAATTAGAAGATAATTCAATGGGATTATTCTTAAATTCATTATAATTTTTCACAAGTTCAGCTTTATTTTCATTTATTACATATAAAAAAGTTTCAATATCATCTATATAATTTAATATTCTATTTAATAAATTTAATTTTTTTTGTTTTTTTATTGCATAACTTATAAAATTATTATAAAATTCCAAATCCTGATTTAATGGAATTTTAAGATGTGAATAATATATAATTAAAATCTCATATAATATATCAGCATTTCCTTCAGAGAATCCTTTTATAATTTTGGAAAAATTATCCTTATCATAATTACTTAAATAACAAAATAAAATTCCATAAAAATTAATGGAATCATAACCATTGTCTTTTATAATATCATCAGCATTTGAATATATTTGATTAAAAGTATCTACATATATAGATAATTCTTTATCTTTATCTGTATTTTCTTTATCATTTATTTCGTTAAAAATCTTGATTAATTTAGAGCATAAATCTTTGTTATGTTCATAAATTTTAAGAAATAAGGATATTAAAAGACTAAATTTTTTCTTTTTCTGATATAAGTCAATTGATTCATCATATAGCTTTTCTTTTTTATAGTTTTCATCATTTGCTTCCAAAGCTTCTAAAAATAAATCTAATTTATTGTAAAGTGGGATAATTGTTTGATCAATATCTTCTTTAACAATATTATCAAGCCATTTATTACCTTTTTTTAGTTCTGTATCATAAATGAAGGTATTTTCTTTAACTGAAAATAAAATATCATATGCATCTTCTCCTTCTATATATTCTATTTTGTAGTTTTGCTTTTTATCTTTTTCTTTTTTATCTTTTTCTTTTTTGTCATTTTCTTTTTTTTCAGTTTTTTTTATATTTAATTTAAATACATTATGCTCAAGGAATGAATTTTTTCCTTTTTCAATACTTTTTGTGAAAATCCTTTGAGGGGCCATTTCTGAAGAAAATTTCAAATCCAAGTTTACTTTTTCTTCGCTTGGCCTTAATATGATAAAATAAATCTCTTTTTCATTATCTTTTTCATTTGATTGAGAATTCTGTCCTGTAGACATCAATAAATCTTATTTTATATATCTTCGCTATATTCTTTTTGTTTTTTAAATCTTAGATGAAATAGTTAAAAGAAATAGTTATAAATATTTATAATAATTAAAGCTAAAAAATATTTTTAAATAATTATTTTATTTATTTAATATTTTAAATAATTAAGAATTT
>ODAJ012125490.1_pt1 | contig 16130 bp, 16 predicted proteins | sample 1539241 | NCBI WGS metagenome assembly ODAJ01 (sample SAMN02144231, study PRJEB22623) | gut metagenome | biome: sheep rumen | host: Ovis aries | place: New Zealand
TAGGTACAATCGATGCTCTCTACAACAGGCAACACGATTAACAAAGTTAATTAGTTTTAACCGTCGAAATTATAGAGTCAATTTATGATTTTTAACGTGTTTTTTGTGGTAAAAATGGCATAAAAATAGCCCTCTATACTAACGAGGGATTTAACAGGCATTTATAGATTACAAAATAGTTGAAAATTATTTTATAACCCGAATGGTGGGGCTCAATTAACCACGTTTTAACAACATGTAAAAAGTATAAAGAAGATACAGATAGCGCTTAAAACAGTTATGGTATAATAATATATATTATGAATGGACAAAAAATAAACGAGAGTTCGAGCCCATCGACCAGTCCGTCTACATCATCTTCGTCGTCAGACCAATTGCCGGCACCAACCACTATCAACACGGCACCTGATCCTGCGATTCAACATGTAGGACCAAATGCTGAAGAAAAGCAGCATTATGCTAAAAAAATAAAAAGGCGTGGCGTTACATGCTTGATTTTTGGCATTATTGTATTAATTGGGCTATTCTTGCCTCTAATTGTTTTTGCTAAAGACAGCAATAGTCCAGCAGCTGGTGCGATAGTCTATTTGTTGTATGCTCCAATCTATATGTGTATAAGAATTGGAGGAACAATAGCTTGTATAGTACTTTTAATCTTAACTTTGGTTGACATGAAAAGATATAAAATAAAATTATCAAAGTATCTTATTGTGGGAATTGTGGGCTTCGCTTTAACTTTTTCGCCTTATATTTTTTCTGGAATTCGAAAAGCAGCAATAACCAGCGATCCGTTCAAAATAACGGCCGGGAGTATGAGCATCTCTGATTGTTGGAGTTCTGCAACACGTGCTAGCAATAAAAACTGGTCGGATGTAAATTCATTAGGCAGTAACCCTGATTCTATAGCAGAAGACATAGCGTGTTCATATTTAGAATACTTTTATGACAACGACAAAGAGCCGTCTTCTAGTGCGCAATTATCGCAATATTATCAATCCTATAATGCAAAAAATGGAATCGCAACAATCACGATCAACGCAGAACAACCAGATAAAACAAACATTTATAATGTCATTACTCATAGGTCTTGTGCTTACGACGATACAAATAATGACTCAGCAATTAGCGTTTGGTTTCGTGTTGAAAAAGAAAACAACGGCATTGGCTGCGTCGATGTCACGGCAAAGAATTATTCAAACAACGAAACGCAATATCTAAATCTATACGACTTAGAGCAGTCTAAAGAGTGGCTTGAATACCAGTTTAAAGTCGAACTGAGTAGCAACGAAGCGCAAGAGCTGATAGAAAACCAACGAAAAACATCGAATGATAATACTTGGACAACTGGCACAGTAAAAATTGACAGCAAAAGTAGAGAAGGCTATTATTGGGTTGTGTATGAAAAGATAATAAATGGAAGTACCAAAACTGAAGAAAATGCACTTTTTCATCGCGAAAATGGAACTTGGGTGTTCGAACCTCTAGACCATAACTATGTGAATACCCATAGTTTCAAAAGAATAACTTTTTAAAACAGTCGACGGCAAGATTTGATCATAATAGAAACATAAGTTGAATATGGGGATTTAACGGTCAAAATTATAGAGGTAAATTATGGTTTTTGGCGTTTTTTTGTCGTGTTTTTGTCGTAAGAACAGCACAAAAAAGCCCTCTATTTTGATGAGGGATTTAACAGACATTTATAGATTACGGAATAGTTGAAAATTATTCTATAACCTGAGTGGTGGATCCTACAGGGCTTGAACCTGTGACCTTACGAATGTGAATCGTACGCTCTAGCCAACTGAGCTAAGGATCCAAGATTAATATATGCTATAATTATAGCATGGATTTATCAAAATTTAAAGCCGAGCTACAGGACATCGAAAATTTCCTCGCACGTCCAGACGCTTATAGCCACAAAGATTTCGCCGCAAAAAGCAAGCGTGCGAATATTCTACACGAAATTCTAGACCTAGACGCCAAGATTCATCAAGACAAAGCCAAGCTTCAAGACGCAGAATCTCTAGTAAATGACCCAGAGTTAGGCGATATCGCTAAAGAAGACGTAGCTACACTACGTTCTGCCCTCGCCGCTGCCAAAGAGCAGCTAGAAGAGCTCCTCATTCCCCGCGACCCGTCCGATGACAAGCCGGCTATTATTGAGATTCGTGCTGGTGCCGGTGGTGACGAAGCTAGCCTTTTTGCTAGTGAACTATACCGTATGTATCTCAAATACGCCGAGGCGCACGGACTCAAGTCCGAATTAATATCCAAAAACGAAAACGAAGCCGGCGGCACCAAAGAAGTCATTTTCAAAGTTTCCGGCGACAATGCCTATGGTCAGCTCAAATTCGAAGGCGGTGTACATCGCGTACAGCGTGTACCAGTCACCGAGTCTCAAGGCCGCATTCATACTTCTACTGCCACAGTTGCTGTACTTCCCGAAGCCGCAGAAGAAGACCTCGAGATTAGCCCAGACGACCTTCGCATCGATATCTATCGCTCCGGTGGTCACGGTGGTCAGGGCGTCAATACTACTGACTCCGCAGTCCGTATCACACACTTACCTACTGGCATCGTCGTAACCATGCAAGACGAACGTAGCCAGCAGCAAAATCGCATCAAAGCTATGAATATTCTTCGCTCACGCCTTCTCGAGAAGAAAAAAGAGGAGGAACTAAAGAACGCCAGCGAGGCACGCAAATCCCTCATCGGCACTGGTGATCGTAGCGAAAAAATCCGCACCTACAATTTCCCTCAAGACCGTGTTACCGACCACCGTATTCATTACTCACGTAGCAACATACCAGCAGTAATGGACGGCGACATAGACGACATCATCAAAGAACTTATCAAAAATGAGCGTGCCCTTACCAGCAGCCTATAGCCGCGGCTACCAAGATTTTTACGGGCGAGATTTTGTGGTCACACCAGACACACTAATTCCCCGCCCAGAGACGGAGCAGATGGTAGACGCAGTACTAAATCTCGCCGGCATTTCCTATTTGCCAGGCGTTAGACCTACGCCACGTGTATTGCCACCACACCCCACGATACTAGACGTAGGTACCGGCTCTGGCTGTATAGCCGTCACCATCAAAAAAGAATTCCCAGAAGCCACCGTATACGCTAGTGACATCTCTGAGGAAGCCCTGTCGGTAGCATCAAAAAACGCCGTTACACACGACGCCCCTATACACTTCATTATATCACATTTACTAGAAAAAGTCAATACCAGTGATATCCCTACCCCAGATGCAATAGTAGCTAATCTTCCCTACGTAGACAAAGATTGGGATTGGCTAGATACAGCCGCCCTATCTCACGAGCCTACCATCGCCTTATATGCAGACGACCGCGGACTCAAGCTCATCAAGGAGCTACTTACTCAGGCAGCCAATCTCGACATACTGTACCTCATTCTCGAAGCCGACCCCTGCCAGCACCGTGAAATTATTACCTACGCCACAAAAAAAGGTCTCCAGCACCTGGAGACCCGCGGTTTTATCCTTACTTTTTATACCCCTCAAGAGTAACATTTACCGCCATTTCGTTGCCTTCACGTATTACAGTAAGCTGCACAGTATCACCAGGCTTATATTCTCCGACCAAATCAGCCAAGGTGCCAGCCGTACCAACTTGTACACCATTTACTGCTGTTACGATGTCTTTATCTTTCAGTCCTGCTTTAGCCGCCGGACTATCCTTAGCAATGGCAGAATAAGACGAGGAGCTATAGAGATACGCTCCAGCATTTACCGGTAAATTGTAAGCTTTGGCCACTTCTGGCGTAATCTCTGCGCTATATACACCTAGATATGCCCTCTGCGCAGAGCCAGTCTCTACCAGCTGTGCTAGCATGCCTTTCACAGAAGATATAGGTATAGCAAACCCCATGTTCTCAGCCGCACTTGAAGTAGCTGTATTTATCCCAATTACTTCGCCAGCTGCGTTTACTAACGGCCCACCAGAGTTACCCGAGTTAATCGCTGCATCAGTCTGTATCATATCCGTAAGAGTCTCTACATTATACCCAGATTCGTCCGACGCAGTTACAGACCGCCCAAGCCCAGATATCACGCCTACTGTCACGGTATTTTGGTATTGACCAAGTGCATTACCTATCGCCATTACTTGCTGTCCAACATTTATAGTCTTAGAATCACCAAGTGTTGCAGGCTTGAGGTCCGAAGCATCTTTTATTTTAAGAAATGCCACATCATTAAGTGGATCTACGGCGGCCAATTCGACACTTTCATAAGTCGTGCCGTCATCCAATACCACGTTTATGCTAGTAGCTCCGTTTATCACATGTTTATTAGTAAGTACATATCCATCACTAGTTACTATTATGCCTGTGCCAGCCGCAGCTGATTCATAATCTTGCCCAAAGAAATTTGTGGTCTTGGTAGAAGTCACTATCGAGACCACACTAGCAGACACTTTGTCAGCTATCTCAGCTATAGACCCTTCCACAAAATTCGCCGAATTGCCATCTACTCCGCTATTTAGAAATGTAAGCGGTGTAGCAGTTTTTTGATATGCTGCTAGGCCAAATCCTAGCCCACATCCTCCTAGGACCAGTGCCACCACAGATACTACTATAGCTGTACTGTTATTGCAAGACTTGCATTTTTTCGGAACATCGCCAGGCGCTTGTTTGACCTCTTCACCCCCATTATCAGTGGCTTTCACCTCCGTATCTTTTGCTTCTGTTGCTACCGCATCAGTACTTATATTTTTTTCTTTTTCATCCATTTTTACCTCCTTTATATATTAAATATTGGATTACTAAACCATAATACTATTATACCCACCAGTATAGTACCAAATACCACTGGTCCTATAATATGTTTAAATCTAAAATCATCCTGGTATTTTATCATCGCCTGCCGAGCATAATTGTATACGAACGCAAACACTGTTAGTATAATAGCTACTTGCGGCACTCGTATACCAGTATTCCCAAAAGTATATATTATGGACCAAGTCTGGCATAGCCAGGCCACTTCAGCAAATACCAATCCACATACAAACGTCGTCAGAGTGTAATTTTTATCACTACTTTGCACCAATACATGCCTACTAGCCGCATAGCCTATCATAAATGCCAGTAACACTATTGCTATAGCGTCCAAATTTGCCGTCATTATAGCTGCCGCACTCATACCTAGAAATACGGCTATTAACGATTGAGTCAAAGCGGCCTTTTCTGATGACATTGGCTTGATAATTATTAGCCATACGCAGTAAAATATCGCCAATATTATATCTACTGGCACAAAAGAACTCCCGGCAAAATACGCCAACAGTACTACGCTTACGCCCACTATTATATCCACCAAACTCGATTTTATATTTAACCACAAATATCGTCCACGTACTGCGAACACACGCCACTTGGATACTAGTACCAGTAACAACCCCAGTATAGGACTAGCCGATAGCACCGTCACCATTACTGCCCCTACACCTAGCAGTATATTCAGAAATATATGCACCATATTACTAGCAATATTTCTAGACTTTCTAACTAAAACATAATCTGCCATACATATATATTATAACAAATAATTTAAATTAAGCTTAAATAATGTTATAATTATTCGTATGGAACCGACTTTTTTTCAAAAACACCCTTTATTCAAAGATTTATTAAGTCTGGGCATTTTCGTAGGCGCCATTGTATTAGGCACCATGTTTCTCAATACCTATATCTACCGTTCGTATAACGTCGTAGGTGGTAGCATGGAAAATACCCTCCACGGCGACGATCGCGTCATAGTAAATCGTGCCGCTGTGTCTTGGTCTCATTTTACTGGTCAAGAATATGTGCCAGAACGTGGCCAAATCATCGTATTCATGAATGAAGACGAAGCCAAAGTAGCCGAATATAAGGCTCAAGGCGTAGAACACCCGATGACCTGCAATCTCCCTTCTAATGTCAGCGACCAGTACATCATTAAGCGTGTTATAGCTTTCCCCGGCGAGCGTGTCACCGTGAAAAACGGTACTATGACTATATACAACGACGAACATCCGGATGGCTTTGTATATGACGACCAGTGGCGTACTTCCGACACTGATGGCCCCAAAGCCCACACATCTGGTGAAGTAGACACCGTCGTACCAGATGGTGAACTCTTTGTCTCCGGAGACAACCGCGAAGGCTCAAATTCCTGGGACTCTCGTAACGGCCTTGGTACCATACCTTACTGCCGCATTATCGGCCCAGTAGTATTACGCCTCTTCCCGTTTGATAAGATGCGTACATTCTAGGATATATTGATATCTAACAAAATTTATAATTCACCAATTAATTTTACAGATTCGCTTTCTGGCAATTCTTCTACATTCTTGAGCTTTCGCTCTATCTGCCTAGAAGTAGTTTTGGCACTCTCTATCTTATTAGCAGATTCCTGCAATTTTTTCTGTACGCCTTCCAGCAAATCCCCAAACTTGCCGAATTGTGTTTTTACTGCCCCCAAGGTTTGCCATACTTCCGCCGAACGCCTTTCTATTGCTACGGTTTTAAAGCCCATCAATAAACCATTCAATGCTACCGGTAAAGTAGAAGGACTAGTAATAGATACATGGTATTTTTGTCGTATTTCATCTGACAGTCCCGGCACACGTAATATCTCCGCATACAAGCTCTCTGTCGGTACAAACATTATACCGAAATCCGTAGTCATTGGTGGATCTAAGTACTTTGTAGATATTTTTTTTGCTTGTTCTTTAACATCCGTCGCCAAAGCTTTTGAATATTTTTCGATGTTAGTTTTGTTACCTTCATCATACGCCGTCAAAAGTCTAGAATAATTTTCCACTGGGAATTTACTATCTATCGGCAAATATATTACGTTCTCCTCATCTTTGCCAGGCATTTTAATTGCGAACTCTACCCTATCACTACTCCCCTTTTTGGTTGCATAATTTTCTACATACTGAGATTTATTTAATATATCTTCGATAATAGCACCTAGCTGTATTTCGCCGTATATTCCTCTTGTCTTTACCCCCTCCATCACTTTTTTAAGATCTCCTACGCCAGTAGCAAGATTGCGCATTTCACCCAACCCTTGGTATACCTGCGTCAATTGTGTAGAAATAGACCGAAAACTTTCATTAAATCGCTTCTCCACGCTAGCACGTAGCTTTTCATCTACCGTTTCACGCATTTCCTCTAATTTTTTCTCATTGCCAGTCTGTAGTCGTTCCAAATTATCCGCTATTTCCTTGCGATTTTCTCGAAAGTTTCTATCTATTGAAGGGTTGATTTTCGACACCTCACCTTCCATTCGAATCAATCTTTCTTCAAGAAGCTTGTAATCACGCCCCCGTTGTGGACGGTTTAACCTAAATATCACTACGCAAAGCATTAATATTATTATTGCACCTATTATCATAAACACTATATTCATAGTTCAATTATAACATAGGCGCAATTAAAATGGAGCCGCAAGTCGGACTTGAACCGTTTGCCCCTTGGGACGCTCCGGTTCCCAACTCAATAGACTCTTCTGGAGTATTAAAAATGGAGCCGCAAGTCGGACTTGAACCGACGACCTGCCGCTTACAAGGCGGCTGCTCTACCAACTGAGCTATTACGGCATCCACTTATATTATAACACAGGTTCTTAGTAATTTTCCGGTTTTATTTCAAAATAAGCTTGTGGATGTGCACATACCGGACAAACTTCAGGCGCTTCCTTGCCAACTACTATATGTCCACAATTTCGACATACCCATATTACATCGCCATCCTTAGAAAATACCTTTTTATCTTCTACATTTTTGAGTAATTTGCGATATCTTTCCTCGTGCGATTTTTCTATAGCTGCCACTTCTTCAAATTTCTTTGCCAATTCTTCGAATCCTTCTTCGCGTGCGGTTTCAGCAAATCCAGCATACATATCTGTCCATTCATAATTTTCACCATCAGCTGCAGCTTCTAGATTTACTTCAGTATCTTCTACTGCACCACCATGCAACTCTTTATACCACATTTTAGCATGCTCTTTTTCATTTGAAGCAGTTTCGGCGAATATCGCAGCTATTTGTTCATAGCCATCTTTTTTTGCTTTCGATGCGAAAAAGTCGTATTTATTTCGTGCCTGACTTTCCCCTGCGAAAGCCTTCTCTAAATTTTCTTTGGTTTTTGTTCCATCGTATTGAGTTTTCATATTATCTCCTTATTTGCTATTAATTATATATCATTCGTCATAATAAACAAAGCGGCGAACAGCGTTTGTTTTAAATAGCCGTATAACCACCGTCAACTGGCAGTATCGCACCCGTTACATACGAAGCTTCTTCAGAGGCTAAGAATACGGCCGCCGCATCCAACTCACCCGGTTTCCCGTATCGTTCCATCGGTACATGAGTCTTCGCAAATTCTTGGAATCTAGGCGTATCCAGCACAGCCTTTGTTAGCTCAGTTTCAAAATAACCCGGGCAAATCGCATTACAGGTAATACCATCTGTAGCCAATTCTGCAGCTACGGCACGAGTAAAGTTCACCACTGCACCTTTACTAGCATGATATGCTACAGTATGAATTTCGGTATTTCCTACAAGGCCATACATAGAAGCAATATTTATTATTCGTCCATATTTATTTTTCTGCATGATCTTTGCAAAAGCTCGTGTCATTTTAAAAACACTAGTCTCATCGGTGGCAATGGTAAAATCCCATTCTTCGTCCGTCATTTCCACTACACCATTATCTTTGCTAGAGCCAGCGCAATTAAGCAATATATCTACTTTGCCAAACTCTTTTTCAACTATCTCCGCAGCTGCATTTATATCTTCCGTAGAAGTTACATCGCATTTAATTGCTAGTACCTTTTTGGCACCAGCGTCGAGCAGCTTCGGTTTGAAGTCTTCTAACCTCTCCATTCTACGAGCCAATATCACCAAGCTAGCACCTTGTCTTGCTAAGGCTAGTGCCATTTGCTGCCCTAGTCCACTCGATGCACCAGATACTACCGCTACTCTATTATTCAAACTAAACATTTTCCTCCTTTTATTATCTAATCTTATTATACTAAATTATGATAAAATAGTAAACATATGGCGCACACCGTTTTTCATCAAAAAACAGTTTTAAAGGCTGGTACTATAGCTATTTTGACTAATTTATTGCTAGCGATCTTTAAAATCATAATAGGAGCAATATCTAATTCTCTAGCCGTCATGTCTGATGCCACACACGGTCTCATCGACACCATTTCCGGTATTATAGTTATTATTAGTGAAAAACTCGGTTCTAGCCATAAATTTAACAAAAATCACGAAAAAATCGAACATATAGGCGCATTACTTATCGCGACTATCATTATTATTGTTGGCATTCACATTTTTATAGAATCTATTGAAAAAATCATCACGCCAGAAGACGTTGAATATCCAGCCCCAGTTATTATAGTACTTATTATCAGCATTGTTAGCAAACTTCTATTAGGTCGCTATCTTCGTATTACTGGTATAAAAGTGCAATCCGACACACTTATCGCCAGTAGCGTCGAGACTATCAACGATTGTATCATTAGCGGCACAGTACTGTTGTCTGCACTCATTTATCTAATTTGGCATATCAATGTCGAGTCTTACATCAGTATCATTATTTCTATAATAATACTCAAGCTCGGCTTGGGACTAATTTTTCCAAAATTGTCAGGTCAACATCATTAATATTCAAAAAATATTTAAAAAAAACATAAACATTATGTTATAATGGAATCAAATAATAAAGGAGATGCCGATGGGTACAAACAATTTGACTCCCGCAGAAGCTGCATTTGCAGGCGGGGTCGTCGCAGGCACATTTACGCTAGTTGCGATATGCGCCATAATATTTTACATACTATTAATTATAGCGGGCTGGAAGATTTTCGAAAAAGCCGGCGAGAAAGGCTGGAAAGCTATCATTCCCATATACAATATATATATAATGTACAAAATAGTAAACATGAAAAGCTGGTTCTGGTGGAGTATTATTATTAGCATATGTGCAAGCCTTACTTATGTATTAAATGGCTTCAACCCATATACTATGACAAGCACACAGATGGCGAACTACAACTTTGGTGCCAACCCAGCTGTCATTATTGCCATTGTGATTACATTGGTGATTGATCTGTACATAATGATTGTATATGCATACCGCACATCCAAAGTATTTGGTCACGGTATTGGCTATACTATCGGTCTAATCTTCTTACCGAACATATTCTGGCTAATACTCGGCTTCGGTAAGTCTAAATATAACAAAAAAGCCCTCAAGTAGCCAGACCACATAGAGACCCTTACGCAAGGGTCTCTTTTTTATGAAAATATTGATTTTTCTGTCAAAATAATATATACTATATACATACGCTGGAATCGTCTAGTGGCAATGACAAGAGACTGTAAATCTCTCGCCTTCGGGCTTCGTAGGTTCGAGTCCTACTTCCAGCACCATGAATAAAAATATGCCCTTTAGGGCTATATTTTATTCATATTACTTGAGAGTCGAACTAGGATCGTAGGTTCGGACGTCGCAAAAGACGAGTAAAATCTAAAATAAATTTTTTATTTTCCGAGACGACGCCAAATCTTTTCTTCGCGAGGCAAAAATAGTCTACTTCCAATTACTTTTTATATATGATATAATTATTCTACGCCGCGATAGCTCAGTTGGTAGTAGCGCATCCATGGTAAGGATGAGGTCACGAGTTCAAGTCTCGTTCGCGGCTCCATAAAGTTGACTTAAATTTATAAAAATAGTATAATATTACGACAAACTAAGATGTTTGTATAGCACTTTTAAAAAACTTTTTCTTAACTAAAACAGGAGGTGAGTTTTATGAAAAAAGAAAAAGTAATGTATGTTGATTTGCCTAAAGATGCAGAATATCGGAAGGCATATGTAACAGAGGATGGTAAGGTAGTAATTGCCTATGCAGAAGAAACAGTCAATGATACTGCTAAAGTATCAAAACCAGTTTCAAAAGCATTGCCAAAACCTACACCATTAATTGGTGGAACAGAAGTCTATCAAAAAGAAGGCTTGCCTTACTGGTATTGTAAAATCAAAGATGGAAGAGATGAATTTATGCATCTCTACTTCGGCGATTTAACCGACGAGGATATTCTCTATACAGAGGATGGTAAAAAGCGTGAGTTTGTCACAGAAAGGCAGAAAAAATTCAGAGCAGATGTTATGAAAGCTCTGGAAAATATGCCTAAGAAAGGCTTCTGCTGGATACCGGTATATGAACCTTCAAAAGATGACGGCGGCAACATCCAGTATGTTTCAGGAACAAACGTGTTAAGAGAACTTAACAGCTATAACTGGGAAGAAGTTCTCCGGAATTACTCTCCTGAAAATGGAAGTAGGATGTCTTCTATAACAACATATTTCTTGTTGTTGTTAAGATTTCTGAAGGATGGCTTTGCAACCATCGAACAGTTAGCGGACGATTCCAAGGAAATCGGACACTACTGGGATAGTGAGAATGCAAAACATGAATTTGAAAAGACTGGTGAACGCCAGCTTGGAGGGCTTTATGGATTTTCAGGAAATACCTACAAAATCGTAAAGGACTCAGAATCAAGATCAGGCTTTTCGCTCCTCGGTGGTCATTGCTGCGGTAATGGCAGCCGGTATCCGTTGGCTGACGTCTCACGTTGTAATTCTCCGGATGTTACCAGGTACTATGGTGTTGGCTTGCTCGAGCTTACGAAGTAGCACTGTCCGCTGTTACGACTACGAAGAGGGAGAGCTGTAAAATCAAGCCCTCCCTTAATTTTTATAATGCTAAAGTAATAACATTAAATCAAATACGCTTTAGTTAGATTTAACCATCGAAATATCGAAGTCTCGATATGCAATCTCCACCTTCGTCAAAGCATAACTTCGAAACGTAGCAAACCTAATAAAAAATCATCCGTGGAATCTTGCAAATACCACAAAATATGATATAATTTCTACAGTAGTATTGCTACGTACTTTATATTACACATTGCAAAATTTTTTAAGGAGGGATTGTTATAATGAAAATTTTGATCAATGGTACAGTCTATCTTCAAAAATACGAGGTAGCCTACATCACGCACGAGATCGAATCTATACCGTACGATATCATGGAGGAAATCTTCGCCAAAAAAGAAGCATTCGTCATGAACGGTATTGCGGACGGACTCAATTTCGAATACGCTTTCCGGCAGCCCGAGAGTGTCGAGTGGCTAATAGCGCAAGATGAAATCGTCAACTACGACGAATACATCCAGATGCCGCTTTCGGAGCTCAAAAAGCTACATAGAAGAATGAGAAAAAAGCACCGCAAAGAAATACACGACTTCAATAAGCAGGACGACTATGCTAGAAGAAGTCAATACGAAGCCAAAAGCCGAGAGTTCAACAAAACAGGCCACAAAATCTCATCCCTAGGCTATCTAATCAAAGCGCGCAAAGGCAAAATCAAATTCGTTTTACCGAGTGGCTACCAAACAGAAGACAAGTCCCATGCATCCATCAGCGCACCCGCACATTACAAAAAATAGCACTTAGCAATATCTGTAAAAGGCCCATTATTGGGCCTTTTTTCAGTAACTATTATAAGTCGTGGTTATTTTTTGTTGTTCAATTCATCAAACATTTTTGTCATAGTGTCATTACCACGTGTCAAACGTTTTACTGTCAAATCATCCAGCTTATTATTAGCCGCACCAAAATTCTTTATAGTTTTAAGCAAAGCCTCTTTTGTGTCTTCCAAATTCTTGATGCTCTTATCTATATCTTCTATTGCCTTTTTAAAATTCGCAGTAGCCCTATCGGAATTCTTTGTAAACTTATCCTTAAACTGGTTCAACTTTTCCTCAAAATTCGTAATGTCAACATTCTGACTTCTAATCCGAGCCAATTCCGCTTTTGCTTTTATGGTGTTCAGCGCAGCATTACGGAGTATTGTGATAATTGGGATAAAACATTGTGGTCTTACCACGTACATTTTTTCAAATCCACTCTGGTAAGACACATCTACTATCCCCGCATTATAAAATTCATTATCTAGCTCTAGCATCGATACTAGTACGGCATACTCGCATTTTTTCTCATTCCTATCTTTATCTAGCTCTTTGAAGAAATGCTCATTTTTGTGCTTCTTCGCCGTAGTTTCGTTTTCATTTTTCATTTCAAACATTATGCTAATAATCTCATTGCCATCATCATCAGTCTCGCGATAGATAAAATCCCCCTTACTACCACTCCTAGCATCATTATCTTTGCAAAAATATGCATTTTTGAACCCAGTCGCACGAATCTTATTAAACTCCATCTCGCAATGCTGTTCCAGAGTTTCACCCACCATCTTAGTACTTAACTGCTGCTTCAGATCTTTATAAAAGTCTCTCTCCGTAGTTAATTGCTCAATTTTGTATTTATACTTATTTTCTGTCGCCATTATAGCATTCTGATTCTCTACGGCCATCGTCTTTGCTTTTATTTCCGACTCGTTGAGCTTTTTCTCAATCTCCCGAGTGGCCAGCTCTACAGCTAGCTCCTTATCCGTATCGGCACTTTTGAGTCTTGCGTTTAGATCATTAATTTTGCTCTCGAGCTTACCTTTTATCTCTACTATCTCCCTTTCCTTATCATTTAGCTTCTTTTCATAGTCGCTCGCCACTTTTTGTTTCAAAATTTCAATATCTTTCGCTTTTGATTCTTCCGCCGCATGCAACCTGGCCTCTAATTCACGGTTAAACTCATTATTCCTCACTTGATTTTGAATCTCTGCATAGCTAGACTCATCGATAGTAAATATTTTGCCACAGCTTGGACATTTTATCTCACGATTCACTTTTTGTTCCTTCTATATATCTAGACACGTTTTCGGCCAACGTGCTGTTTAATAATTCTAGGTACTGGCTTACTAGCCTTCGTAGGCTTAGCGGCCGGCTTGGCGGTAGTTTTCCTCACTACTTTAGGCTTAGCCTTAGCAGTAGCAATAAGTTTTCGTTTCCTGGCGGTAGCTCGCTTTGCTTTGGCCTCATTATCTTTAATAATCTGGGCCTCCACACGTGCTGCGGTTGCCGTGGCAGCCTCAGCGTCACCAGCTGCTTCATATATAGCCAAGATTTGCCTCAGCGTCGTAGCTTTGGGGTCCAGCTCGTAAGCATTCTCTAGAGCCTCCACTGCTTTTTTTGTACGCCCAAGTTTTTCTTCTGCCTTGGCCAACGCTATATACCGTGCTGGCACATCGCCCTCCAACGCAATCGCTTGCTCAAAAGCCATCGCAGCTTTTTCATATGCACCAGTTTCGAGATATATCAGCCCAGCATTGTGTATAGATGCCGGATTGTTATCTAGAGACTGTGCTATCTCAAAGCATTCTACCGCTTCGTCGTATTTTTGCCCCTTAGCATACAATATCCCCAGCCTATTATATGCAGCGGCATTTTTTTCATCAAATTTAAGTATAGTTAGCAAAGCTTTTTCTGCACGAAAAGGCTTGCGCTCTTTCATTGATGTCTGAGCTATCTGCCACAATTTTTTCATTTGAGCGGTATACTTAGGTGATTTCTCTTCAACTTTTTCTTTTTTTGTATCCATAGGAAAAAAGAAAGTCAAATACACCGTAAATATAAGTATTGCGAGTACAGCAATCATACTACTATTCTAGCACAAGTTGGATACAATTTGCAATTTTATATTTCCGTTTTTGCTTATACCCTCATATGCCCGCAAAAACTTCGGTATTTTCTTCAAAAACACATCTTTGCCAGTCAGCAGATAAGTCTTATATAACATTTCTATAGCTACCCCCAATATCTCCATCGCATACGCCCGCATTCCATCTTTTTTCTTACTTATCTCATCGGCCAGGTCTACCAGTTCTGCGTCTTTTGCTACCATCATCTTCTTCGCTAAGTTTTTTACCTTGTCGCTCGCTATTATTTCACCATCTACTCGCCACTGATCTTTCCACAGATACACCGCAGCTCTACTTAGTATCGTAGGCAATATGCGTGACGGGCTATCGGTTATCAGCACAAAATGCACTTTGTCATTCGGTTCTTCAAAATGCTTCAAAAAAGCATTCGCCGCCTCTTCACCCATCGCCTCTGCAGGCCTTATTACTACATACACATCACTAGTTTGCTTGGTGCTAATCTTCGCCATCATATTGCGTGCCTGCTCGATAGTAATAATATTTTTGCCCTCCGGCTGCAGCCAAAAAGCATTTTTTAACTCCACCGGTTTGTCTTTTGGCACCACAAATACAGCCGTACCGGTATTTTGAGCTATCCTAGGTATCTCGTCCGTCGTCTCGAAAAACATCCTCAAATTCCTTTGGCACTTTAGCTTCAAATATCTTTCGCTTGCCGTTCGGCAAAGTCACTTCTAGCTTATTGGCATGCAAATATAGCCGATCTGCTTTTTCTTCACCGTATAGCGGATCGCCTAATATGGGATGCCCGATATATTTCATATGCACTCTTAGCTGATGCGTACGTCCAGTTACTGGTTTCAACTCCACCATACTATGTTTATCGTTACTTTTGATCACTTTATAGTACGTCTCCGAAGCTTTGCCGTTTGGGTCTACTCTAAAAGTCGTCGGGTGTTTCAAATCCCGTGCCAGCGGTAAATCTATCTTAGCTTCATCTAGCTTCGGCCGCCCACTCACTATTGCATAGTAAGTTTTATGCGTCGTGCGTGCCTGAAATTGTTTTTTCAAAAAATCTTGTATTTCAGGAGTTTTTGCTAGTATCACTACACCACTAGTATCTCTATCCAATCTATGCACCAACAAGCCGTAATTTTCCAATGTCTTCTCAGGGCAATATTGCGCTCTAGGCATAGAAAGCAGTCCTGCGGGCTTATCTAGCACTACCACATCATCGTCTTTATATATCACATCTGGCACCAGGTCGGCGTTCTTCATCATATCGGGGATTTTTAGATCTACTTTTACGCCACGCTCATATTTTTGATTCGGTTTTTTTACCAATTTTCCATCTACAGTCACAAATCCAAATTCTATAAATTTCTGCAAAGAAGACCTATTGTAGCTCTTAAAATATTCTCCCATTAACACATCTAGGCGAATTTTCTCTGGCTTTTCTTCCTCCACTGCCAG
>ODAJ012177460.1_pt1 | contig 16119 bp, 11 predicted proteins | sample 1539241 | NCBI WGS metagenome assembly ODAJ01 (sample SAMN02144231, study PRJEB22623) | gut metagenome | biome: sheep rumen | host: Ovis aries | place: New Zealand
TTAAGAGATTGAGGTACTTGAGCGGCCGCTCTTGATATGCGGAGCGCCCGCTCCTGATATGCGGAGCGGGCGCTCTTTATATACGGAGCGACCGCTCCGTTCTCGCTTCCCCGGCAGAAACTCCCTGCTTCCCCGGCATAAACACCCCGTTTGGTACGGGGTTTCTCCCTGTTCTCCCGCCACAGTCGTTCGAAAAGAAGCAGACGAAGTTACAGACCCCACCCCGTTCAGCCGCATTTGTAATGCGGCTGCAAATGGTAAGTGCATTTTTAATGCACGAGTCGAGCTGACAGGAGCGGGTGTGCATTACAAATGCACCTGTCAACACCATTCATCGGCATTACAAATGCCGATGAACGGTGGCTCTAAGCCACAAAAAAAAGGCTTCCCCACGCTGGGCGCAGGGAAGCCGTCAAATCGCTTGTTAGCACGTAGCCTGCTTAGGGCAGACTGATAGCCTCAGAGGGGCATACATCTGCACAAGTGCCGCACTCGGTGCACATGTCGGGGTTAATTGAATACTTATCGCCCTCGGAGATAGCTCCAGCGGGGCACTCGTCGATACAGGTACCGCATGCGATACAGTCGTCACCAATTACGTAAGCCATAATCTTTTCTTTTTGTTTAAAGGGTTAATACTTAATTTTGATGATGCAAAGGTAAGGATTATTTTGGAATAATACCTACTTTTGACGAGAATTTTTTATAATTTATACGTTGTCGAAATAGTCGGAGACATAATAAGCGGTTGGTTTTTGCGTTATAAATAATGTATATGAAGCGAATTTTCTTCTACCTTGTCCTGCTGCTGACGGGCCTTGAGGCCGCCGCCCAGGAGCGTAAGCCGATGAACAAGCCGTACATCGACCTCAGGCCCATGCACTTCGGAATCCTCGTAGGTACGAACTTTCAGGACGTGGAACTGGAGAACGTGGGGCCCCAGTTGGTGACGCTGGAGGACGGCACGGTGGTTGAGCAGACCATCGTGACCGATGCGGACAAGTGGAACCCGGGCTTCTCGGTGGGCGTACTGGCCGAGGGCAGGCTGAGCGCTCACCTGGCGCTGCGCTTTGCCCCGACGATGCACTTCGGGTCGAAGCACCTGACGTTTCGCAACCTGACCGACCTGGACCCTGAGGGCGTGGCCCGCGTAACGACGCAGGACATGAAGAACACCTACATTTCGCTGCCGCTGAACGTGAAGTTCTCGGCGCAGCGCTTCAACAACTACCGGCCGTACCTCGTGGCGGGCGTCAACCCGATGATCAACCTGACGAGCAAGGACCAGGACATTCTGCAGCTGAAGCGCTACGACGTGTTCTTAGAGATAGGCCTGGGCTGCGACTTCTACCTGCCCTTCTTTAAGCTGAACCCGGAGCTGAAGTTCAGCTACAGCCTCATGAACAGCTTGGACACAAGCCATGCGGACGAAATTCGTGACGCTAACATGCGCGCCTTCACGAACTCCGTCCGCAGTGCTCACACCAAGATGATTACCCTGATGTTCTACTTTGAGTGAAGGTTGACGACGAGTCGGCCGACGAAGATGCCGTGCTTGCCGTTCTGATCGACGGCAACGGGCTTCTGGTCCTTGTCGTTAACATACTCCAGACGCTCCAGGAAGCTGTGCGAGTGGCCGCCCAGAACGATGTCTATGTAGCTGGTCTCGGCTATGACGTGGTTATCGTCGAGCAGAGAGTCCTCCCAGCCCAGGTGGGAGATGCAGATGACAAGGTCGCACCGTTCACGTTCCTTGAGCAGACGGGCCATGCGTGCAGCTGTTGTGCCGGGGTCGAGGAACTTGACGCCTGTGCAGTTCTTGGCCGATACGAGTCCTTTCATTTCTGGGCTGAGTCCGAAGACGCCAATCTTCACGCCCTTGCGCTTCAGGATGATGTAGGGCTTGACGAGTCCTTCGCAGGGAGTACCCGTAAAGTCGTAGTTGGAGCAGACGATGGGGAAGTTGGCCATCTTGAAGATGCGGGCCATGTTGTCAAGTCCGAAGTCGAACTCATGGTTGCCAATGGTGGCAGCGTCGTAGCCCATGCGGTTCATGAGGCCCACCTCAACGTCGCCCTTGAACATGGTGTAGTAGCCGGAACCCTGCGAGAAGTCGCCGCTGTCGAAGAGCAGCAGGTCGGGGTCTTTCTGGCGTTCGGCTCTGATCATGCTGGCACGTCGGAGGAAACCGCCTCGGCCGGCCTTCATGGTGTCGGCCAGGTTGGGGTTCAGCGGCAGTATGGTGCTGTGGGTGTCGTTGGTGTGCAGAATGAGCAGCTGCTTCTGCTGCTGTGCGCTGGCTGACGAGGGTAAAAGTGTAAAAAGGCAAAGGGGCAGGAGCACAGCTATCGTGCGCGATACCTTATTATATATATAGCTGTTAGTCTTCATAGTGGTTCAGTCTTTTACGGTTATACGTCCTTCTATCTGTGCATCGACCACCTGGCCCTTGGCCTCCATGGCGCGGAAGTAGTCCATAATGATGAAGCGGGTGTTGTTCTTCGCCTCCTGTGGTGAGTTGACGTCGCGTCCCTTCTTGAATGCCGTCATGTTGTCGCCACCGCCCACAAGGTAGTCAATGGTAGCCACGCGGTAGTCACGCCCCGGGTCTATGGGTTCACCGTTCAGCGTGGCACTGACGAGCTGGCCGTCGCGGCTGATGACCATGCGTACTGCGCTACTCACGCCCTCGCCGCCTCGCTTGGCTATCTGGGTAAACAGCTGCTCGACGTCGGCACCGCTTAGCGTGAGAAAAGCTATTTTGTTCTCGAAGGGAGCTATGTCGAGTACGTCACCGTAGGTAACGGCCCCACGGGTCAGGTCGGCACGAATGCCCCCAATGTTATAGACGGCGAAGACGGGTTCTTCGTTATAGGACTGTGCGGCCCACATCAGGATGTCGGGCAGCAGGTTAGAGAGCTCGCTCTCGGGGCGGTCGGGCGTCATGTTGCGCGCCACATGGCCAAGAACGGGGCCCAGAATGCTATCCACATCGTGCTTGTAGGGAGCCAGAAACTGCGTCACCTCAGCATCGGGGGGCTGCTGGTCCCAACGGCTGTCAATGAGGATGCGCGACCGCTCAACGCTCGCCACCTGGTAGTGGTGGCGGCAGGCTGTAAGGGTCGTCAGCACGAGGGCTACGACCAGAGGCAGAAAGGTTTTCTTCATACGCTTTAGGTTTACTTAATTATGGGGGCAAAGGTACGAAAAAATAGTGAAGAGTGAAGGGTAAGGAGTGAAGAATCTTTCGCCCTGCGTGGTTAATTAAAGTTAAATAACAGCTGGCTGCAACAAATTCTTCACTCTTCACTCTTCGCTCTTCACTAATTTTTCGTACCTTTGCAGCCGCTTTCCACGTAATCGCTGGCAGGAAGATAGGAGAGTTGCCTGTTATGTTGCGTCGGAACGATACAGCAAAACAAATAAAATAAGAAAGAAAAATGGATTTAATCAAAGTTGCTGAAGAAGCATTTGCAACCGGCAAGCAGCACCCGCAGTTCAAGGCTGGTGACACTGTGACTGTCGCTTACAAAATTATCGAGGGCTCGAAAGAGCGTATTCAGCTTTATCGCGGTGTGGTCATCAAGATTAGCGGCCACGGCGAAAAGAAGCGTTTCACCGTCCGCAAGATGTCTGGCACCATAGGTGTAGAGCGTATCTTCCCTCTGGAGTCGCCCAACATTGACCACATTGAGGTCAACAAGGTGGGTAAGGTTCGCCGCGCTAAGTTGTACTACCTGCGCAAGCTTACCGGTAAGGCTGCTCGCATTAAGGAGAAGCGCCACAACGTAGGCGAGTAAAAACCCTCGCCCTCGAAAGAGATAAGAAGGAGACACGAGGCCTCAGCAGAGAGGCTCGTGTCTCTTTCTTTTTCCCGTTTTGGAGGCCAAAACCGCCTTTTGTGTAGGTTTTACACCTCTATATTCCGTCTATGTTTTTCAGTTTTCGGGAAAAGCGCAACACGTTAAGACACAAGTACTTCCTGCTTCTGCGGCAACGGAATCGTCCACTTTTTCTATGATAGGACGATTTTTGTTATCATATTTTCACTAATTTTGCACCATGAACGCCAACCCGTTGCAAAAAGAAGTACTAACCCATCAAAATAATCATTTAACTAATAAGGTATGAATAAAAGCAGGTTACTTTGGCTACTCTTCGCACTATGTGTGACAGTAGCAATCCATGCCCAAGGAATCTCGGGCACTGTGACTGACCCTGACGGCGAACCCATCATCGGTGCCACCGTCATGGAAAAGGGGAACCCCCAGAACGCCACCATCACCGACATTGACGGACTTTTCACCATCAAGGTTGCTGCGGGGCAGACCCTCACCATCTCTTACATTGGCTACACGACACAGGACGTAGCCGCTCAGCAGCAGATGACCGTCGTGCTGCGTGAGGACACCGAGTCGCTCGACGAGGTGGTCGTCATTGGTTACGGCGTACAGAAGAAGAGCGTAGTAACGGCCTCCATCGCCAAGGTGAGCGCCGAAGACCTGGAGGGCAAGACGCGCCTGCGTGCTGACGACGCGCTGAAGGGTCTGGCCGCCGGTGTTAACGTAACGTCATCGTCGGGCCAGCCGGGCGCCAAGTCGCTGATTCGCATTCGCGGTATCGGCACCATCAACAACTCCGACCCGCTCTACATCATCGACGGCATGCCCACCGACCAGGACGGTATGGAGTCGGTCAACCCCTACGACATTGAGTCTATCGAGGTGCTGAAGGATGCCGCCTCGGGTGCCATCTACGGTGCACGTGCTGCCAACGGCGTTATCCTTGTCACTACCAAGAGGGGTAAGACCGGCCGTGCTGCCATTAACTACAACTTCTCGTACGGCTGGCAGAACGCCTGGAAGAAGCGCGACGTAACGAGCGCCACCGACTATGCCATCCTGCAGAACGAGAAGTACATCAACGGCGGACAGGCTCCCCTCTATGCCGACCCGTACCACCTGGTAGATGCCAACGGCGACAAAATCAAGGGCTTCGGCACGAACTGGCAGGACCTGCTGTTCAACGACAATGCCCCCATCATGCAGCACGACCTGAGCGTCAGCGGTGCGTCGGAGAAGGTCAACTACTACCTCTCCTTAGGCTACATTACGCAGGAAGGTATCGTGGGCGGCAACTTCGGACAGTCTAACTACGACCGTCTGACGCTGCGCACGAACAACCAGTTCACCGTCTTCGACGACTCGAAGGAGCGCGACTTCCTGAACAAGCTCGACATTGGCGCAAACCTTTCTTATATGCGCGTACACAACACGGGCATCGATGCCAACTCCACGTGGGGCTCACCCTTAGGTTCTGCCCTCTACCTGGCACCCACGCTGCCCGTCACGCTGCACGGCGACATAGCCCAGCAGCAGCTTAACCAGTATGCAGCCTTCGACCTCTACCGCGATGCCGACGGCAATCCCTACACCATCCCCGGTTTCATAGGCTCCTACAACGAACAGAACAACCCCATAGCCATGATGCAGGGCAACCCCACGAAGAACTGGTCGCAGAAGTTCATGCCGAAGTTCACCATCGACCTGCAGCTCTGGGACGCCCTGAAGTATCGCTTCACGTGGAGTGCCGAGCAGTCGTTCTGGGGCAACGAGAGTGCCACGCTGCAGAAGTACTACCTCTCAGGCAACAACAACAGCGACCACACGCAGGCCGGCGTCTATAAAGGCAACAACACCCGCTGGCAGATTGAGAACACGCTGATGTACGACAAGACCTTCGGCCAGCACACCATCAACGTCGTGCTGGGCCAGTCGGCCACCAAGTTCAAGGGCGACGACGTCAGCGCCTACCGCTGGAACCTCATCAACACGGGCAAGCCCTACATCAGCTACGCCTCGGACACCGCTTTCGAGACCACTACCGACTCCGACGGCAACATCACGGGCGTGAAGAGTCTCTGGACCAACGGCGGCGGCCCGTACGTGGAGCACCGTCTGTCGTCACTCTTTGCCCGCTTGAGCTACAACTACGACGAGCGCTACATGGTGCAGGCCACCGTACGCCGCGACGGTTCGAGCCGCTTCGGCTCCAACAACAAGTACGGCGTGTTCCCCTCGTTCTCCTTGGGCTGGAACGTCATGAACGAGAAGTTCATGGAGCAGAGCCGCTCCTGGCTGAACAACCTGAAGGTGCGCCTGAGCTGGGGTAAGAACGGTAACGACAACATTGGCGACTTCCGCTACACCGTGCTGACCACCAACGGTGCCAGCAGCAACTACTACTACGGCCGCCAGGCCTCCATGATCACCGGCTCTAAGGCCAACGGTCTGGCCAACGAAGACCTGAAGTGGGAGGAGAGCGAACAGCTGGACTTCGGCCTTGACTTCGGTTTCTTCAACAACGCGCTGACCTTCACCGTTGACTACTTTAACAAGAAGACCAACGGCATGCTCATCGAGATGCCCATCCCCAGCTACGTGGGTGAGGCACGCCCCATAGGCAACGTAGGCGACATGTCGAACCGGGGCTTCGAGTTTGAGCTGGGCTACAAGTGGCACATTGCCGACGCTAACTTCGCCCTGAAGGCCAACGCCTCGTACCTGAAGAACGAGCTGAAGAACCTGGGTAACGACACGGGCTTCCTGAACTACGGCATCAGCCAGTTTACCGACGGTGGCACGCGTGCCGAGAATGGCCAGCCCTTCCCCTTCTTCTACGGCTACCGTACGGCCGGCGTCTTCCAGAACGTGGCCGAAGTCAGCGCCTACAAGAACGCTGAGGGCAACCTCATTCAGCCCGACGCTCAGCCCGGCGACCTGCGCTTCGTCGATGTGAACGGCGACGGCCAGATAACCTCCGACGACCGCACCAACATAGGCAACGGCACCCCGAAGTGGACCTTCGGCTTCAACCTGAACGCCGAGTGGAAGGGTTTTGACCTGAGCCTCTTCATGCAGGGCGTGAGCGGTGTCGATGTGTTTGACGCTACCTACCGCCAGGACATTGCCTCTGGCAACTACCCCACCTGGATGCTCGACCGCTGGACCGGCGAAGGCACCAGCAACCGCGTGCCCATCCTGAAGCTGGGCGACTCGAAGAACTGGGTGGTCAGCGACCTCTACGTGCGCGACGGCTCCTACCTGCGCCTGAAGAACCTCACGCTGGGCTACACGCTGCCCCGCCAGCTGACTCAGCGCGTACGCGTCAACCGGTTGCGCGTCTTCGTGATGGCCGAGAACCTCGTTACCTGGACTAAGTACTGGGGCTTCGACCCCGAGATTGGTACCAGCAGCACTTCGTTAGGCGTTGACTACGGCGTCTATCCGCAGGCCCGCACCTGGACCATAGGTTTCAACATTAGTTTATAGGAGACCCTCTCAGGCCTCCTCCCGACCTCCCCCGAGGGGGAGGAGATCTAAACAATAACAACAACAACGATATAGCAGAAAAAGAATATGAAAAAGAACATCATAACAATACGCAGCCTCTGTGCCCTCTGCCTTCTCTGTGCACTTTGTGCTGCCTGCAGCGAAGACTTCCTTGAGGTAAAGAACCCGACGGGCGAACCTCTGGAGGAATACTACACCACTGACGAGCGCCTGAACGAGGCACTGACGTCGGCCTACGCCCCGCTACACTGGCCCGACTGGGACAACGTGGCCTATAACGACCTGACCATCGATGCCGAAATCATGGGCGACGACTTCTGGGTGGGCGGTTCCAGCATTACCGACAACCAGCACTGGCACAAGCTCTTCAACTTCGAGGCCGACGGCAACAACACGCTCTCTACGCTGTGGGGCGACTTCTACAGCGGCATCAAGCGCTGCAACGACGTCATCAAGTACTGCTCCTGGGGCGGCGGAACGGCCGAGAACCGTAAGTCGTACGAAATGCAGGCCCGCCTGCTGCGCATCTACTACTACAACATTCTGTGGCACTACTACGGCAACGTGCCCTTCTACCTGGAGAACCTCTCTTCGCCCTACACGGCGCCGCAGATGACGGCTGACGAGATATACGCCCAGCTGCTGCCCGAACTGGAGGACATCATCGCCTCGGGCGTGCTGCCCCTGCGCTGGAGTGCTGCCGAGTCGGGCCGCGTAAGCAAGGCCATGGCCTACATGCTCTACGCCGAAATGGTGATGTACCAGAACGACACGGCCCGCTACCCGAAGGCCCTGAGCTACATGAAGGAAATCATTGCCTCAGCCGACTACGAGCTGAACCCCAGCTTCAGTAACCTCTGGGAAGAGAGCGGCGAGTGGTGCAAGGAGAGCATCTTCGAGATTAACTACAACGACGACCAGGCCCAACGCGACTGGGGTGTTGCCGCACTGAACGCCGGCGGCTCGGTGCTGCCTACGCTCATTTCGCCCAACACGTGGCCCGGCGGCGACGGCTGGAATGCCGGCGAGGACGGCTGGGGCTTCCTGCCCATGCGCGTGGAGACGTACAACATGTTTACTGAAGGCGACCAGCGCCGCGATGCTACCTGCTGGGACGTGCGCGGCATCAGCTACACCGAGCGCTACCAGGACACCCACATCTGGCTGAAGAAGTATCGTCCGTACAGCGACAACAACAAGGACTGCCCCACCTCGAAGAACCTGAACTATAACAACAACAAGCGCATCTACCGCTACGCAGAGACGCTGCTCAACGCTGCCGAGCTGCTGCTATCCACCGGAGGCAGTGCCGCCGAGGCCGCCGGCTACGTCAACGAGGTGCGTGCTCGCGCCGGACTGGGCAACCTCTCGTCCGTGACGGCCGACGACATTCTGCAGGAGCGCCACTTGGAGTTCTGCGGCGAGGGCAAGCGCTACTTCGACCTCGTGCGCACGGGCAAGGCTGCCTCTGTACTCGTACCCGACAGCTATGGCTACCGCACCAACGCCTGGACACCGAGCAAGAAGCACATTCCGCTGGCCCAGAGCGAGCTGGACGCTGACCCGACGCTGAAGCAAAATAACTATTAAGAGCCCCCTCCCAACCTCCCCCGAGGGGGAGGGGATTGGGGGAAACAAATCAAACAACAGAAACAATAAACAGTAAAACTCTATGAACAAGAACATATATAATAAGGTTAAAGGACTGGCAAAGGCTGTTTTACCCCTCAGCCTGTTCGCCCTCTTACCCTTAGCCGTAGCCTGCTCGCCCGACAGCTTTGACGGCGCAGACGAGACAAAGATACCTACCGTGGCCGGCGAAGACTTCAACTTGGAGGTTGACCAGGAGGTAAACCAGATTATTGTCAGCTATCCACAGAAGCAGGGCACCTACCCCATCTGGATCTTCAACGGTGCCGCCTACTCGACGCTGAACACTGCCGGCTGGCAGAACAACAAGGCCGGCACCTACACCGTAGAAATGAAGCTGGGCAACCGCAACGGCTTCAGTCAGGGAAGCATCAAGAAGACCTTTACCTTCAACGAGACGAAGGCCAGCTTCACCACCCAGCTGAACCGCATCAAGGACAAGCAGTGGCGCATAGACAGCGCTGAGCCCGCCCACCTGGCCTGCGGCCCCTGGGGCGGCGACGGTACGGGCTGGTGGAACGCATCGCCCGACGAGAAGAAAGACTTCGGTGTCTATGACGACCGCATCACCTTCACGGCCGACAACACCACGGGCGGAAGCTTTACCTACGACCCGGGTGCCGACGGGAAGACCTACATCAACATTGGCTGTTCGCTGTGGGACAACGGCGGTGCCACGGCCGACTTCGACCTGGCCAACGTCCTTCAGAACTCTACCTTCGAGTTTAAGAAGGGCAACTGGACCGACTCCGAGGGGGTAGTCAACGAGGTGGACTACATCGAGCTGGCCCCCAAGACGTTCTTCCCCTACATCAGCTCTGACGACCAGTACAACAATCCGCGCTTCCGCGTAGAGACGCTCACGGCCTCGAAGATGGTGCTCATCTACGAGAAACCCGACCAGAGCATAGCCTGGCGCTTCATCTTCACCAGCAAGGAGGGCGAGAAGAAGTTTGAGGGCTTCAACGCCAACAGCGACTTCAACATGTGGAAGGGCATTACACCCGTCATGTCGTTCTACTACAACCCCGACCCGGGCTGGGGCAACGAGCAGACACCGGTTCTGGAGGCAGCCTTTCAGGGTGGCGACAACGACTACAACATCACGGTGCCGGGCGAGTGCTACGCCGACTGGCAGGCTCAGGTACACTTCCACACCAACCTCAGCATCAACGACGCTACGCACTACGACTTCTCCTGCATACTGAGCAGCGACCGCGACATCAGCGGTGTCATCATCAAGCTGACCGACGAGACCGACTCGGACTTCATCATCGAGGAACACGTTGACCTGAAGGCCGGCGAGGAGTACATCGTCTGGAAGAGCGACGTGCCGGGCAAGAACCTGCAGCAGGTCAAGCTGGCTACCGACTACGGCCACGCTACTGGCGAAACGCACATCAACTTGCGCAACGTGGTGCTGAAAGACCACGCCAACGACGACGGCACCGTGCTGCCTGGCGGCGACACGCCCGCAGAGTCGAGCGTTACGTGGGTGGCGGTCGATTCGCCCGACAACCTGGGCCGCGACTTCAACACGATTGGCCAGATGCAGTTCTGGTGGGCCGACGGCGGCTGGCAGCAGATAGGCGACCCGCAGTTCTCCTTCGCCGGTGGCGTCTATACCATCGTGGCCACTGAGAACGGCGGCAGCGAGTGGCAGGCTCAGTGCTCCATCCACAACGCCAACGTGGGCATAGAGGCTGGTCAGCTCTACGACGTACGCGCCAAGATTGAGGCCAGTGCCGACCTGGGCCGCATGACCTTCAAGATTTGCGACGAGGGCGACGACGACAACACCCTGATTTATAATGGTGCCGTAACGCTGCAGGCTGGCGAGAACTACGTTGAGTTCATCGGCGTGAAGGCCCAGAAGAGCGGCGAGGACTCCGGTTTCCAGACGGCCAAGCTCTTCCTCGACCTGGGCGGTGCTCCCGTAGGCTTCGAGCTGCAGCTCTCTGACATCATCATCCAGAAGCACGGCGAGAGCGGCAGCGGCAATGCTGACGCAGCCCTCTCCTACGACAGCTCCGACAATCTGTGGAAAGCCGTCGATGAGGGTTCTGCCTTCGTCAGCGTCACCCCGTGGTTTGCCGACGGCGGCTGGCAGCAGATAGGCGACCCCGAGTGGGAGCACAGCGGCCGAACGTGGTCGCTGACGCTGCCCGAGGGCATGGGCTCGTCGCAGTGGCAGGGTCAGTTCCCCATCAACACCACCATCAGCACCAAGCAGGCTGACAAGTACAGTTTCCAGTGTACCGTCACGGCCTCGAACGACTGTGAGGGCATCACCATCAAGCTGACGGAGAGCGACGAGGCCGACGGCACGAAGCACGACAGCAACTTCTACTTTGCCGAACGTCACGACGTGAAGGCCGGCGAGCCCTACACCTACACCGTCCGTGGGGCCACGCTGCCGCTGAACGACGCTCACGCCCTGTCGCTGTTCTTCGACTTCGGCGGTTCGCCCGTGGGAACTTTCATTGAGATTAGTGACATTACGTTGATTAAGGAATAATAAAGAGAACTATAGAATTATGAAAAAGATGTTAATATATTCATTGATGATGGTCTGCTCGGCAGTGCTGAGCAGCTGCGCGGGCGACAAGTACAACGAGCCCGGCGAGGCAGCCCCCAACGCCACCATAACGGCCGACGTGGAGAGCATCAGCGCCCCGGCAGAGGGTGGTACATACACCATCCACGTAACGACAACGGGCGTAGAGTGGAATGCCTACAGCAACGACTCGCGCCTTAGCGTCACGGCCGACGGTACCACCGAGAAGCAAGGCACCGTCACCGTCGTGATACCCGAGAACGTCGTGCAGAAAGAGCGTACGGGCGAGGTAGTCATCATGTCGGGCACGGCCCGCAAGTATATACCGTTCCTACAGGCGGAAGCCCCCAACCCCTACCCGGCCCCCGAGGGCTACGAGCTGGTGTGGCAGGACGAGTTCAACGAAGGCTCGGAGCTGAACGCCGAAGACTGGACCCACGAGGTGTGGGGCAAGGGCACGGTGAACGACGAGAAGCAGTACTACGTGAACCACCTGACGCCTGGCGGTGCCAAGGTGACGGAGATTAAGGACGGCAAACTGCTCATCAACTGTCTCATGGAGGACGGCAAGGTCTATTCCGGCCGCGTCTATGCGAAGGTGAAGCAGGGCTGGACCTACGGCTACATCGAGGCCAGCATCAAGCTGCCCAAGGGTAAGGGCACGTGGCCTGCCTTCTGGATGATGCCCGTCAACTTCACCTCCTGGCCTGCCGACGGCGAGATAGACATCATGGAGGAGGTAGGCGGCCACCCGAACTACGTGAGCAGCTCGCTGCACGCTAACGCCCACGTACACTCTAACGGCACGCAGGTGACGCACGAGATGTACCTGGAGGGTGCCGAGGACGACTTCCACACCTACGCCATCGAGTGGACGCACGACAACATCACCACCTACGTTGACGGTCAGGTGCAACTCTCTTACGACAATCGTGGACTGGGCCGCGACGACTGGCCCTACGACGATCCCTTCTACATCATCCTGAACCTGGCCTGGGGCGGAACGTGGGGTGGCACTTACGGCATTGACGAAAGCGCGCTGCCTACGACGATGGAGATTGACTACGTTCGCGTATTCCAGAAATAACGTAACCCTTCTTTCACCATGAACAAGCTTTTGGTATCTTTGGTGCTGCTCCTCACGGGGGGCAGCGCCAAAGCCCAGGGGCCGTTGCCCCTATACCTTGACGAGAGGCAACCCGTGGAGCTGCGCGTGGAGGATGCGCTCAGGCGCATGACGCTCAACGAGAAAATAGCCCTGATACATGCGCAGTCGAAGTTCAGCGCACCGGGCGTAAAACGGCTCGGCATTCCCGACCTATGGACTGACGACGGCCCCCACGGCGTGCGCCCCGACGTGCTCTGGGACGAGTGGGAACAGGCCGGCCAGACCAACGACTCATGCGTGGCATTCCCGGCGCTGACCTGTCTGGCAGCCACGTGGAACCCGCAGATGGCGCGCCTCTACGGCGAGAGCCTCGGCGAGGAGGCGCTCTATCGTGGCAAGGCCATGATTCTGGGCCCTGGCGTCAACATCAACCGCACGCCGCTGGGTGGACGTAACTTCGAATACATGGGCGAAGACCCGCTGCTGGCCGCACGCATGGTGGTGCCCTACGTCAGGGGCCTGCAGTCGAAGGGAGTGGCAGCCTGCGTCAAGCACTACGCGCTGAACAACGACGAGGAGTATCGCCACCAGGTGAACGTCAAGGTGTCTGACCGCGCCCTGCGCGAGATTTACCTGCCGGCCTTCGAGGCTGCCGTGCGCGAGGGCGGAGCCTGGGCCATCATGGGTGCCTACAACCTCTATAACGACCAGCACAACTGTCATAACGACGTGCTGCTCAACCGGATACTGAAGCAGGAGTGGCAGTTCGACGGCGTGGTGGTCAGCGACTGGGGCGGCACGCACAACATGGACGAGGCCGTACGGAACGGACTGGACCTGGAGTTCGGCACGTGGACCGACGGCCTGACCATGGGTGCCACCAACGCCTACGACAACTACTACCTGGCCCTGGGCTACAAGCGCGCCATTGAGGAGGGACGCTACACCACGAAGGAGCTGGACGACAAGGTGCGCCGCGTCTTGCGCCTGCACTTCCGCACCACCATGAACCGCCAGCGACCCTACGGTTTCCTTTGTTCGGAGGCCCACTATGCCGCCGCACGCCAGATAGCCGGCGAAGGCATCGTGCTGCTGAAGAACGAGAGCCTCAGCAACCCCTCGAAAGGCGGGACTTACAAGCTGCTCCCGCTGCGTCCTGACGCAAGGATTCTGGTGGTGGGCGAGAACGCCATCAAGATGATGACCGTAGGCGGCGGCTCGTCGTCGCTGAAGGTACAGCGCGAAGTGCTTCCGCTCGACGGACTTTCCTCTCTCTCCTCTCTCCTCTTTCCTCTCTCCTCTGTCGAATACGCCCGTGGCTACGTGGGCGACACGGTGCAGAGCTACAACGGCGTCACCGTGGGCCGCTCGATAGCCGAAAGCCGCACGCCGGCCGAGCTGCGAGCTGAAGCCGTGGAAAAGGCCCGCCAGGCCGACGTGGTCGTCATCTTCGGCGGACTGAACAAGGCCGACTTCCAGGACTGCGAGGGCCACGACCGCCGGCAGTACGAGCTGCCCTACGAGCAGAACGAGCTGGTGGAGGCCATCTTGCGCGTCAACCGCAACATTGTCTTTGTCAACATTTCGGGCAATGCCGTCGCCATGCCGTGGATTGACCGCGTGCCCGCCGTCGTGCAGGGCTGGTTCCTCGGCTCAGAGGCCGGCAACGCGCTGGCCGACGTGCTGACGGGCCGCGTCTGCCCCTCGGGCAAGCTGCCCTTCACCTGGTTCCGCACGCTGGACGACGTGCCTGCCCACCGGCTCGGAACGTATCCGGGAACGTGGCGCCCTGACCACCAAATCATTGACGAGGAGTACAAGGACGACATCTTCGTGGGCTACCGCGCCATAGGCTCCTCCCCTTCGGGGAGAAAGGGAGGGGTTACTCCTCTTTTCCCCTTCGGCCACGGACTGAGCTACACGACGTTTCAGATCAGCAACGTCAACCCCTTCCCCATTGCTGACGGACAGGGCGTGCGCCTCACCGTCACCAACACGGGCAGCACGGCCGGTGCCGAGACGGTTCAGCTCTACCTGAGCGACCTGAAAGCATCAGTGCCCCGACCCGTCAAGGAGCTCAAAGCCTTCCAGAAGGTATTCCTGCAGCCCGGCGAGAGCAAGACCATCGAGCTGACGCTCGACCGCCGCGCACTCTCCTTCTGGGACGAGACGAGCGGCCAGTGGAAGGCAGAACCCGGCGACTTTAAGGTACACATAGGTATTTCCTCTGATGATATAGTTAGTAGTTTTAGATTCACACTGAATTAGTTTTGAGGTATTTTTAACAGCGAGAAGGGCGCGTGCGTGAGCATACGCCCTTTTTATGTTTGAGAGAGGTGCCGGATCTCCCGGAGAGAATTGCCGTTTCTCTCGGGGAGAAGTGGCACTTCTCTCCAGGAGAAACGGCAATTCTCTCGGGCTATCTTCCGAGCAAAGTAGAATTATTTTCGTTTTTTCTTTGTGGAGTGGGAAATAATGACTACCTTTGAGCCGTGAAATAATCTGAAACTAAATAACGAAGAGCTATGGAAAAGTACGGAAAAGTGATTCAAGCCTGTATTCTGGCAGTAGGAATGCTGATGCTCGGACTGTGCATCAAGGCTGGTATAGACAATTTTACTAATAAGGACCGCCGCGTCACGGTAAAGGGTCTGGCCGAGAAAGAGGTCGATGCCGACCTGGTGACGTGGAACCTCTCAGTGACCTACGTGGGCGACAACCTCGACGAGCTGTTCCGCATACTGAACGGCAAGGTGGCCACCATCCAGACCTACCTGAAGGAGAACAAGACCGAAGGCAAGGCCACCGTGAAGGTCAACTCCTTCTCCATTACCGACAACAACGCCAACGTCTGGAGCGAGCGCAGACCCACCTACCGCTACTCGGTGACCAGGAGCCTCAACGTCTCGTCGAAGGACACGAAGTTCATCAGCGAGCTGCAGGAGCGTGCAGCCGACGAACTGCTGAGCCGCGACGTGATGCTCGACTCTAACTACGCCAACTACGAGTTTACCGGCTTCCAGGAGCTGAAGCCCGAAATGATGAGCCAGGCCATTGCCGCCGCCGAGAAGACGGCCCAGCAGTTTGCCGAGAACAGCCACTCGACCATCAACAAAATTGTGGAGGCCGGCCAGGGAGAGTTCTCTATCGAGGAAGGTAGCATTGCTTACAAGAAGAAGGTACGCGTGGTTTCCACCATTACCTACTCACTGAAAGACTGATGATGGCTCTTAGGTGTTGGGTGATGGGTGTTGGCTCTTGGGTGATGGGTGTTAGGTGTTGGGTGATGGGTGATAGGTGTTGGGTGATGGGTGTTAGGTGTTGGCTGTTGGCTCTTAGGAATAGGCAGTTGGCTGTTGTCCTTTGTCTTTTGACTTTCGGCTGCCAGCTACCTGCTAACACCCAACACCTATCACCCAACACCCAACACCTAACACCCAACACCCAACACC
>ODAJ012165104.1_pt1 | contig 16113 bp, 14 predicted proteins | sample 1539241 | NCBI WGS metagenome assembly ODAJ01 (sample SAMN02144231, study PRJEB22623) | gut metagenome | biome: sheep rumen | host: Ovis aries | place: New Zealand
ACCGACAATAAAGGGAACATCGTCTACCTGGACCAATATGTGGACAAGGTGGACGGCATGTTCTTCATGAGAATAGAATGGGAACTGGAAGGCTTCCTCATCCCGCGCGACAAACTGTACGACTACCTGACCACGCTCTATGCGCAGCGCTACCAGATGAAATTCTCGCTCTACTATAGTGACAAGCGCCCGAGGATGGCCATCTTCGTGAGCAAGATGAGCCACTGCCTCTACGACCTGCTGGCACGCTGGAAGGCGGGTGAGTTCAACTGCGACATCCCCTGCATCGTGTCGAACCATGAGGATCTGCGCTATGTGGCCGACCAGTTCGGCATCCCCTACTACGTGTGGAGCATCAAGAAGGACCACTCCAACAAGGCCGAGGTGGAGCAGGCCGAGATGGAACTGCTCAGGAAGGAGGACGTCTCGTTTATCGTGCTGGCCCGCTATATGCAGATCATCAGCGACGAGATGATAGCCGCCTACCCGCACCACATCATCAACATCCACCACTCGTTCCTGCCGGCCTTCATCGGGGCGAAGCCCTATCATCAGGCCTACGAGCGCGGCGTGAAGATCATCGGGGCCACCAGCCACTACGTGACGGCAGAACTCGACGCGGGCCCCATCATCGAGCAGGACGTGACGCGCATCACGCATAAGGACACGCCCGACAGCCTGGTGCTGAAAGGCAAGGACCTGGAGAAGATCGTGCTCTCGCACGCCGTGTCGAAGCATATCCAGCGCAAGATCCTGACCTATAAGAACAAGACGATCATCTTTAGTTGAAAGGTAAAAAAGTAGAAAGGTAAAACGGTAGAAAGGTAAAAAAGAAGAATTGTAGGAAGTGAGATGAATGTAGCAATCGTGAAATATAACGCGGGGAACATCTACTCGGTGGTGAATGCCCTCCGAAGGATGGGGATAGAGCCCCTGCTGACGGACGACGCAGAGGCACTGCGCAAGGCTGACCGCGTGCTCTTCCCCGGACAGGGGCATGCGGGCGAGGCGATGGAGTATCTGAAGGCCAGAAGGCTCGACGAGGTGATACGCGACCTGCGGCAGCCCGTGTTCGGCATCTGTGTGGGACAGCAGTTGCTGTGCCGCCACTCTGAGGAGGGCGACGCTGACTGCATCGGCGTGTTTGACGCTGAGGTGAAGCGCTTCCGCCCGGAGCGCCATGAGGACAAGGTGCCCTGTATGGGATGGAACCAACTCCGCGACACCCGTTCGCCCCTGATGGAGGGCGCTGAAGGCGGATATGTCTACTTCGTGCACAGTTACTACGTGCCGCTCTGCGCCGAGACGATCGCCACGGCCGACTACATCCTGCCCTACTCTGCCTCTATGCATAAGGATAATTTCTATGCCTGCCAGTTCCACCCCGAGAAGAGCGGTAAGGTGGGCGAGCGCATCCTCAGGAACTTTCTTGAAAGGTAAAAAGGTAGAAAGGTAAAAAGGTAGAAAGGTAAATATAATGATAGAACTGATACCCGCCATAGACATCATCGACGGCCAGTGTGTGCGCCTGACCAAGGGCGACTACGGGCAGAAGACCGTCTACAGCGACTCCCCGGCCACGATGGCGAAGGAGTTTGAGGCTCTGGGCTTCAAGCGGCTCCACGTGGTGGATCTCGACGGGGCCAAGTCGAAACATATCGTGAATGACGCCGTACTGAGAGCCATCACGACCCACACGGGGCTGAAGGTAGACTTCGGCGGCGGCATCAAGACGGATGAGGACATCGAGAAGGCCTTTGACTCCGGAGCGGCCATGGTGACGATAGGATCAGTGGCCGTGACGCACCCGGAACTGCTGATGGGCTGGCTGGAGAAATACGGGGCCGACCGAATCATCCTGGGGGCAGACACACGCCACGGCAAGATCAGCATCAACGGCTGGAAGGAGGACTCGACGGAAGACCTGCTGCCCTTCCTGAAGAAATACGTCGACGCAGGCGTCAGAAACGTGCTCTGCACGGAGATTTCGAAGGACGGCACGCTGGCAGGCCCCGCCACCGACCTCTACAAGCAGGTGATGGAAGCCTACCCGATGCTGCATCTCATAGCCAGCGGCGGCGTCGCGTCGAAAGAGGACATCGAGGCCCTCGACGCTGCCGGCATCCCAGCCGTCGTGTTCGGCAAAGCCATCTATGAGGGGCGTATCAACCTGAAAGAACTGATAAAGGTAAAAGGGTAAAAAGGTAAAAAGTAAAAAAGTAAAGAATAGAAATGGGACTGGCAAAGAGAATCATACCCTGTCTGGACGTGAAGGACGGCGAGACCGTCAAAGGCACCAACTTCGTCAACCTGAGGCGTGCGGGCGACCCAGTGGAACTGGGCAAGACCTACTCGGAGCAGGGTGCCGACGAACTGTGCTTCCTCGACATCACGGCCTCGTTTGAAGGGCGCAAGACATTCACGGAGATGGTGACACGCGTGGCACGGGAGATCAACATCCCCTTCACGGTTGGCGGCGGCATCAACGAACTGGCCGACGTGGAGCGACTGCTCTATGCCGGAGCCGACAAGGTGAGCATCAACAGCGCTGCCATCCGCCGGCCAGAACTCATCGACGAGATCACCAGCCGCTTCGGCTCGCAAGTGTGCGTCTGCGCCATCGACGCCCGTATGGATGACGACGGCATTCACGCTGGCGCGCCTGCCCGCAGCCTTTGGCACTGCTACCTGAAAGGCGGCCGTGAGCGCACCGAGCGCGGACTCTTCGAATGGGCACATGAAGCCCAGGAACGCGGAGCAGGCGAGATACTCTTCACCTCGATGAACCACGACGGCGTGAAGGAAGGCTATGCCAACGAGGCCCTGCGAGAACTGGCCGACCATCTCTCCATCCCCATCATCGCAAGTGGCGGTGCGGGCAAGAAAGAGCACTTCCGCGACGCCTTCATCGAGGGGCACGCGGATGCAGCACTGGCCGCCAGCGTGTTCCATTTCGGCGAGATACCCATCCCGGAACTGAAGCAGTATCTGTATGAAGAAGGGATCAACGTGAGGCGATGAGATAATTGAGAATTGAAAATTGAGAATTGAAAATTGGGAATTAATTGAGAATAGTGAAGATATGAAGATAGACTTTGAGAAATGCGGCGGGCTGGTGCCTGCCATCATCCAGGACGCTGAGACCAAGAACGTGCTGATGCTGGGCTACATGAACAAGGAAGCCTTCGACAAGACCATGGCCACGAAGAAGGTGACCTTCTGGAGCCGTTCGCGCAACTGCCTCTGGACAAAGGGCGAGACGAGCGGCAACTTCCTCAACCTGGTAAGCATCGCCATCGACTGCGACAACGACACGCTGCTGGTGAAGGCCATCCCCGACGGGCCGACCTGCCACAAAGGCACTGACACCTGCTGGGGCGAGGACAACGACAAGGAGCCGCTGCTCTTCCTGAAGGAACTGCAGGACTTCATCGACAAGCGGCGCGAAGAGATGCCTGAGGGCAGTTATACCACCTCGCTCTTCAGAGACGGCATCAACCGCATCGCCCAGAAGGTGGGCGAAGAGGCGCTGGAGGCCGTCATCGAAGCCACCAACGGCAGCAAGGAGAAACTGGTCTACGAGGCCTCCGACCTGATCTATCACCTCATCGTGATGCTGACCAGCAAGGGGCTGCGCATAGAGGACATCGCCAGGGAACTGCAGAAGCGCCATGACCCCGACTGGGACAAGAAGCGCCGTGAGGCAAAGGCAAAGGGAGAAATGGAGTAATCAAAAAAAGAGAAACGAAGAGACATGGCTCTGATCAGTTATAAGAATGCGAACATCTACCAGCGCCACGGGATATGCGTGCTGAAGGGAGTCAACTTCCACGTAGACCAAGGTGAGTTCGTCTACATCATCGGACGTGTGGGATCGGGAAAGACCTCACTGCTGAGGACACTGTATTTCGAACTCGACCTCGACGAGGCTGACGAAGCCAGCGTGCTGGACTACGACCTGCTGAACCTGCGCAGGAAGGACATACCCAAGTTGAGAAGACAGATGGGCGTCATCTTCCAGGACTTCCAGTTGCTGGGCGACCGCACGGTGTACAAGAACCTGCACTTCGTGCTGAAGGCCACTGGCTGGAAGAACAAGCAAGACATCGACGAGCGCATCAGCGACGTGCTGAAGGCCGTAGGGCTGGAGGACAAGGCCGACAAGATGCCCCACGAACTCTCCGGAGGCGAACAGCAGCGCGTGGCCATCGCAAGGGCCATCCTCAACAAGCCGAAACTCATCATAGCCGACGAGCCGACTGGTAATCTCGACCCGGAGACGGCCAACCATATCATCGAACTGCTGCGCGGCATCTCCCAGACGGGGACGGCCGTGGTGATGACGACTCACAACATGCCGCTGCTCGACCAGTATCCGGGCATCGTCTACCGTTGCGTATCAGGCAAGATGGAAGAGGTGACGAACGACTTCAACCAGATACAACTGGTGGATGAGCCCGACAGGGACGAGATCATCGTCAGATACTCAGAGAGAGAAGAAGTTTGAAAGGTAAAAGGGTAAAAAGGTAGAAAGGTAAAAAAAAATATTGAGCAATATGAAAGTAATGAAATTCGGCGGTACGTCAGTAGGTACGCCACAGAGAATGAAAGAGGTGACGAAACTGGTCACCAAGTCGGGAGAGCCCGTATTCGTAGTTCTTTCCGCTATGTCAGGAACCACGAACTCACTTGTCGAGATATCCGACTATCTCTACAAGAAGAACCCCGATGGTGCCAATGAGGTGATCAACCGCCTGGAGCAGACGTATCTGAAGCACGTCGGCGAGTTGTACAGCACGCAGGAAGCCAAAGACGTGACAACGGAATTCCTGAAGGGTGAGTTCAGTTATCTGCGCTCCTTCACCAAGGAACTGTTCACCTCGTTCGAGGAGAAGAGCATCGTGGCACAGGGCGAGATGATGTCGACCAACATGGTGGCCAACTATATGAAGGAGCAGGGCATCAACGTCGTGCTGCTGAATGCGCTCGACTTCATGCGCACTGACAAGAACTCAGAGCCCGACCCCGTCTACATCAAGGAGAAACTCAGCGCACAACTCAAGGAGAACGAGGGGGCACAGGTCTACATCACCCAGGGCTTCATCTGCCGCAATGCCTACGGCGAGGTGGACAACCTGCAGCGCGGCGGCTCTGACTACACCGCCTCGCTCATCGGGGCTGCCATCAATGCCGAGGAGATCCAGATCTGGACAGACATCGACGGTATGCACAACAACGATCCGCGCGTAGTGGACAAGACGGAGCCCGTACACCAGTTGCACTTCGAGGAGGCTGCCGAGTTGGCCTATTTCGGAGCCAAGATCCTCCACCCCACCTGCGTGCAGCCAGCCAAGTATGCGGGCATCCCCGTGAGACTGCTGAACACGATGGACCCTGACGCTGAGGGCACTACGATCAGCAACGCCACGGAATACGGCAAGATCAAGGCCGTGGCCGCAAAAGACAATATCACGGCCATCAAGATCAAGTCGAGCCGAATGCTCCTCGCCACGGGCTTCCTGCGCAAGGTGTTCGAGATCTTCGAGAGTTATCAGACGCCTATCGACATGGTGTGCACCTCAGAGGTGGGCGTCTCGATGAGTATCGACAACAGCGCACATCTGGGAGAGATCGTCGACGAGTTGAAGAAATACGGAACGGTGACCGTCGACACCAACATGTGCATCATCTGCGTGGTGGGCGACCTTGACTGGTCGAACATCGGCTTCGAGACCCTGGCCCTCGACGCGATGAAGGACATCCCCGTGCGCATGGTCAGTTACGGCGGCTCCAACTACAACATCTCGTTCCTCATCCGTGAGGAAGACAAGAAGCGTGCGCTCCAGGCACTGAGCAACACCATCTTCAACAAATAAGGCACAGACAACACAACACAGACTTAATAATTATGGCAAAAGGACAATTCCCAATACAGAAGTTGCAGTCGATACAGACGCCCTTCTACTACTACGACGCAGAGGTGCTGCGCCAGACGCTGCGAGCCATCAATGACGAAGCCAGCCGCCACGAAGGATTCGTGGTGCACTATGCCGTCAAGGCAAATGCCAATCCGAAGGTGCTGCGCTATATCCGCGAGGCAGGCCTGGGCGCCGACTGCGTCAGCGGCGGCGAGATAGAAGCCTCGCTCAAGGCTGGCTTCCCCGCATCGAAAATCGTCTATGCAGGCGTGGGAAAGAGCGACTGGGAGATCAACCTCGGACTCGACAGCGACATCTTCTGCTTCAACGTGGAGAGCATCCCTGAACTGGAAGTCATCAACAGCCTGGCAGCAGCCAAGGGCAAGGTGGCCCGCGTGGCATTCCGACTGAACCCCAACGTGGGGGCTCACACCCATGCCAACATCACGACAGGACTGGCCGAGAACAAATTCGGCATCGCGATGAGAGACATGGAAGATGTCATCGCCGAGGCCGACAGGCTGGCCAACGTGAAGTTCGTGGGGCTGCACTTCCACATAGGGTCACAGATCCTCGACATGGGCGACTTCGAAGCCCTCTGCAACCGCGTGAACGACCTGCAGGACCAACTGGAGAGCCACCGGATACGCGTGGAGCACATCAATGTGGGCGGAGGGCTTGGCATCGACTACGCACACCCGAACCGTGTGCCCATCCCCGACTTCAAAGCCTACTTCGACACCTATGCCAAGAAACTCAAACTGCGCCCCGGACAGACCCTGCACTTCGAACTGGGACGCGCCGTCGTGGGGCAGTGCGGCACGCTCATCACGCGTACCTTATATATAAAGAAAGGCGCCGTGAAGCAGTTCGCCATCGTCGACGCCGGCTTCACCGACCTCATACGCCCAGCCCTCTATCAGGCTTATCACAAGATTGAGAACATCACCAGCGAGGAGCCCTTGGAAGCCTATGACGTCGTGGGGCCTATCTGCGAATCGACAGATGTCTTTGCCAAGCAGACAGACCTGAACCGCACCAGGCGAGGCGACCTGCTGGCCATCCGCTCTGCAGGAGCCTATGGGGAGATCATGGCCTCGCAGTACAACTGCAGGCAACTGCCCAAAGGCTACATAAGCGATGAATTATAAACAAAGAAAAGAATGAGCACGAACAAATGTAGTTTATCTGTCGTCATCATCACCAACGACAATGCGCAGCAACTGGAAGAGAACCTTCCCAGTTACCTCCAGCAGGAGTATGAGCCCGGCTATGAGGTCATCGTCGTAGATGAATGCTCGACAGACAGCACTGAGGATGTGCTGAAACTGCTTAAGAACGACTATCCCCATCTATATACCACCTTCCTGCCCAGACCTGACAGGAAGGCAACACGCCGGAGAATGGCCTACACCATCGGTGCCAAGGCCGCGAAGAACGACTGGATCGTACTGGCCGACATCTACCATAAGCCACTTACGAAAGACTGGCTGCAGACACTCTCCGACTTCACCGACTCCACGACAGAACTGGTGCTCGGCTATGTCGGCAAGAAGAGCATCAAATACAAGCAGTATGACAGTTACGAAGAAGTCAGCAAGGTGCTCAGGAAAGCGGAGCGCAAGAAAGCCGAAGGGCACAAGGGGCAGCACCTGAGAACACTGCGCGGCAAATACGACTTCATCGCCGTGCGCAGGGACCTGGTGCACGAGACGCTCAGATACTTCGACGAAAGGATCACTTCAGGCGAACTCCTGAGGCTACGCCTGGCTGTCATCAACCAGAACCTCTGGCAGCGCGGCCGTACCACGAAAGTCACTCTTGAAGAGACAACGACTGAATAACAATCCCGAACATGAAGATTCTGCACTTCTATCCCAAATCAGACCAGATGATAGCCCAGTATGTGGGCATCCTGGCTGAAGGTATGCGCCATAGTGCAGAAATACAGAGAGCGGACACCCTCGGCGCTTTCAAGACGAAACTGAATGAGATGCGTCCTGACATTGTCCACATCCACGGATGCTGGCAGTTTGCACTGAACCAGGCCGCAGCAATGGCCCGCAAGCAGGAAGTGCGCATCGTGCTGTCGCCACACGGACAACTGACACCATGGATACTCAAGGAGAAAGCATCCATCAAGGGCGACACCCAATCGCCTACTGACGTCATCGGACGCTCAGAACTGCTCCAGCGGCGCACGGTGGGAAAGGCCTTTGCCATCATCGTGTCCGGCAAGATGGAATGCCAGTCATTCCAGCGACTGGGGTGGAACCCACGCATCGAGGTCGTACATAATTCCATCATCACCAACAGCATCACGCAGCAGGAGATGTGCAGCCAGGTGTTCAAAGTCTATCAGAAAGTGCTCGACTCCAACGTGCTGGAGCAAATGAGTGATAAGGACGAAGGCCTGCTGGCTGTCATCATCAAGGCAGGCATCACAGGCGACAGCCGATGGGTGGCCGGCATCCCCTATCCTACTGAGGACATCGACTGGCGGCGCATCCTCATCTATGCCGAACACCAGAACATACGCAACTACGTGGATTACGGCATCGCAACCCTGAACCTGCATGCCGACGCTATCGACACCCGCCATATCGCGGCCTACTTCCCTGAGAAATACAAGCGTCCACAACCACTCAAGGAACTGATTGGAGAATACATGGGCGACGAAACCGACTATCTGCTGCGGATGATCAAGCAAATCCAGTCGGCACCCTGTCTGCTGCACCTGATAGAACTCACCCGCGAACTGATGCGTGACAGCGTGGACGACGACAAACTACAGGCGGTGCTCGAGGAGAAGCATCTCACCGTCTTCGCCTCGCGCCTCATGCAGATACTCTCAGAACAGACCCTGCTCGACGAGGGCTATATGCCCATCGAGCCTGTCAACGACAGAGGAACCCGACAAATCAGAAAATCAATTGCTAATCACCTGAAGATATGACATCAACTCATCAATACGACATCGAGAGAGACAGACACTACCTGCAACTGCTCTCGCAGTCATTTCCCACCATCGCAGATGCCGCCAAGGAAATCATCAACCTGGAGGCCATCATGAACCTGCCCAAGGGGACGGAACACTTCCTGGCAGACCTGCACGGCGAGAGCGAAGCCTTCCAGCACGTGCTGAAGAATGCCTCAGGCAATATCAAGCGAAAGGTCAACGAACTCTTCGGCAACGACATACGCGAATCAGAGAAGAAAGAACTATGCACCCTCATCTACTATCCTGAGCAGAAACTTGAACTCATCAAGGCACAGGAGCAAGATATCGAGGACTGGTATCGCATCACCATCCACCAACTCGTGAAGGTGTGCCGCGACGTCAGTTCCAAGTACACCCGCTCAAAGGTGCGCAAGTCACTGCCGCAGGACTTCTCCTACATCATAGAGGAACTGCTGCACGAACGGACAGACGATCAGGACAAGGCGGCCTACGTGGCCGTCATCGTGGACACCATCATCTCTACAGGGCGTGCCGACGACTTCATCTGTGCCATCTGCAACGTCATCCAGCGGCTGGCCATCGACCAGTTGCACATCCTGGGCGACATCTACGACCGAGGCCCCGGGGCCCATAAGATCATGGACACGCTGCGGCAGTATCACTCATGGGACATCCAGTGGGGCAATCACGACATCCTCTGGATGGGTGCCTCAGCAGGCAATGACGCCTGTATCTGCAACGTGCTGCGGCTCTGCCTGCGCTACTCTAATCTCGCAACCATCGAGGAATACGGCATCAACCTGGTGCCGCTGGCCACCTTCGCCCTCGATGTCTACGGCGACGACCCCTGCGAGGAATTCATCCCCAGACTCCTCAAGCCCGACCCGCGAATGGACGAGAAGACCCTCCAACTGACGGCGAAGATGCACAAGGCCATCACCGTGATACAGTTGAAGGAGGAAGCCCGCATCTTCCAGCGCCACCCAGAATGGGACATGACGGACCGCTGCCTCTTCAGCCATATCGACTACGACAAGCAGATCTGCACCATCGACGGCAAGGACTACGAGATGAAGAGTTGCAACTTCCCCACCATCAACCCCGCCGACCCCAACGCGCTGACGGCTGAGGAAGACCTGCTGATGCAGAAACTGCACCACTCCTTCCGCATCAGCGAGAAGTTGCACAAGCATATCCGCACCCTGCTCTCCCACGGCTGCATGTACAGCATCAGCAACTCTAACCTGCTCTTCCACGCCTCTATCCCACTCTGCGATGACGGCACGCTGAAGGAGGTAGAAATCTATCCCGGAATGAAATACGCCGGAAAAGACCTGATGCACAACATCGGCATGATGATACGAGCCGCCTTCCAGAATGAGAATGCCAATGCAGAGATGCAGCCGCCTGTGGGCGTCTATCCGAAGAACTACGCCAAGGACTATTTCCTCTATCTCTGGTGCGGCAAAGACTCCCCGCTCTTCGACAAGTCGAAAATGGCTACCTTCGAGCGCTATTTCCTGAAGGACAAGGACACCTATAAGGAGGAAAAAGGCAACTACTTCAAGTTGCGCGACTCAGCCGAAGTGTGCGACCGCATCCTCGATGCATTCGAAGTGAAGGGGGAGAATCGGCACATCATCAACGGCCACGTCCCCGTCCATGCCTCCAAGGGTGAGAATCCCATCAAGGCAGGCGGACGGCTGATGGTGATTGACGGCGGATTCTCGGAGGCCTATCACAGCGAGACTGGCATCGCGGGCTACACCCTCGTCTATCACTCACGCGGCTTCCAACTCGTTCAGCACGAACCCTTTACGTCAGCCCGCGACGCCATCGTGCGCGAGACCGACATCAAGTCGACCATCCAGATCGTAGAGATGTCAGCCCATCGGATGCGCGTTGCCGATACTGACAAGGGAGAGGAACTGAAGAGTCAGGTAGCCGACCTCAAGGAACTGCTCTATGCCTATCGTCACGGCATCCTGACGGAGAAGAGAATCTGAGTGAAATAATAGTGAGAAGTGAATAGTGAATAGTAAATTGTGCATTAAGACTTGTGCATTGTGCATTGCGCATTGTGCATTCCTTCTGGTTGTTCCCGCACTCGTCAGCGCCGCCAACATCATCTACGACCCACAGATCAAGAGCCTCGAGACAGTTGTCAACAAAGACTGGCTCTCACCCACCGTCATGCGATTGGGAACGGACGACGTGCTACACATCAGTTTCGACGAACTGTCCCACAACTACCACCGCTATATCTACAAGGTGGAACACTGCGAAGCCGACTGGACGCCCTCAGAGCAACTCTTCGAGAGCGACTGGCTGGAAGGATTCAACGGCAACCCCATCGACGACTACGAACCGTCTGTCAATACAACCGTCCCCTACACTCACTACTGGCTTCAGATTCCGAATGACCGTATGCGCCTCACGCTGAGCGGTAACTACAGGATTCACATCTACGAGGAAGAGGAGGAGCGCGAGGTGATTGCCGTCGACCTGATGATTACAGAAGAGTCTATGCCCCTCACCATCTCCGCCAGCACCAATACGGACATCGACACCAACGTCAGCCACCAGCAAGTGTCGCTGACGCTGGGCTACGGCAGTTTCAGAGTCATCAATCCCACTGAGCAGATCAGGATTGTCGTGATGCAAAATGGCAGGGAGGACAATCTGAAGACAGCCATCAAGCCCACCATCGTCAAGTCCGACGGCGTAGAGTGGCAGCACTGTCGCAGCCTCATCTTCGATGCAGGCAATGAATACCACAAGTATGAGGTGCTCGACGTGAGTCACGCCACGATGGGCATCGACTATATCCAGTGGAACGGCAGCCGCTTCGAGGCCTATCCCTTTATGAGCGAAGTGCGCCCTAACTACCTCTACGACGAGGATGCCAACGGGGCTTTCTATATCCGCAACAGCGACAATTGGCAGAACACCACGACTTGCGACTACGTATGGGTGATCTATCGTCTGAAGTGCCCGCCCCTGCCCTATGGAGACCTCATCGTCGACGGCAGGTGGACCACTGATGAAGAGCGGTCCAACTACGTGTTGCAATACGACCATCAGACGGGTACCTACACTGGCCGCGTCCTCCAGAAGCAGGGCTACTACTCCTATCAGTACCTCTGGCGGCATCCTGACGGTACGATGCACGTGGCACCCTCGGAAGGCAGTTTCTATCAGACGGAGAATCGCTATCAGGCTCTCGTCTATTTCAAGGGTACTGGTGAAAATACGTGGCGGCTGGCAGCCTATCGGCAGATCGACTTAAAATAAGCGCCTCTTACGACGATACTCATCCGGCAGCATCCCGTAGGCGCGATAGAAACTGGCGATGAAATAGTTGGGCGTCGCAAAACGGCATGCCTTCGCAATATCCTCTATATCCATATCCGACGTGCGGAGTAGTTCCTCACCGTGCTGCAGCATGACGTGCTTGACAAAGTCACGCGGACTCTTGTAGATATTGCTGTTGACCAGTCCGTAGAACTTCTGCAGATCCATCCCCACATGGTTGCTTAGCATCTGCATCGACAGTTGCGTCTCGTTCTTCTTCTGGATGACAGGCATCAGTTTCGACATCACCCCGATAAATTCAGGGGAGGGAGTGGCTCCCGTCTCTGCCCCGTCAGGTCCCGCCATCTCAAAGGGCGAAGCCTCCAACAGCGTGCTTTGGTCGTTGCAAGAACTGACAAACAATTTGATGCGCTTAATGATCGACAGTTCCTCGCCATACCTACGGGTGGCCAGTCGGAGGTTGCGCACGTAGTAATACACATTGACCAGGAGCAGCACAGCCAGTATCAGGCCGAAGATGAGGAATATGGCCGTCCTGCGCCACCAGGGCTCATGCACATTGACAGTCCATTCGTAAGGCTCCGTCTCCCATTTGTCGATGGCCATAGATGCCTGCACCTCGATGGTGTAGGTGCCAGGAGCCAGTGCTGGCAGCGGCAGATGCAACTGCCCCTTCCCGTCGACGATGCCGTCGGAGTTGTACGACGTGTATATCCTCCATGTGTCGTCGATCTCCCTGACGCGTAGTCTGTAGTAAGTCTGGCGCGGACGGAAATAGTTGAGTGCCGAGAAAGTAAGCGACAACGAGTTCTGGTCGTATTCGACGTTGATGTCCTTCGTGCGTGTCAGGGCTCGTTCCAGTATCACGTGACCGTCCAGTTCCTCTCCCGTCTTCACCTCCGTTCCATTCACCAGCAGTTTCACCAGTTTCGGATACAGTTTGAATCCCATATCAGCGGAGAGCGTCTTCATCCGTGCTGGGTTGAAGGCCAGCACATGGTCCTGCATCTGCATCACGATAGTCCCGTCGTCCAGCCGCATCGCCCGTCCGTTGGCAAACGACTCGTTGGGGATGTTGTCATAGTTGTCGTAACTGATCACGCCGAGGAGTTCTCCCGACTTGTCTAACTGTAGGCGCGACAGTCCGTAACTCGTGCCCACCCAGATATTGCGGCTTTCGTCCTCGATGATGGAATGGACAACATTGTTGAGCAGCCCGTCGCTGCGCGAGAAGACATGCGGCAGTTTGTCGGTTTTGTTCTTGAAGAGAAGCAGTCCTGACGATGTGCCCACCCACTGCCAGCCGCGTGAGTCGCGATACAGGCAGTTGGCCCTGTACTCCCGGAATGATGTCTGTCCTGGCAGTCCGTCCATCATTTTGGTATATCTGTGGGCCTCTTCGTCCTCCCAGGAATACACCTTGAATGGCACGTTGAACGGGCGCGAGTAGAGCAGTCCCCTGTTCTCCGTCCCAACCCAGACACCTCCCTGGCGGTCGAAGGCCAGCGTGTTCATATCCGTCATCAGCGACTTGCCCCTCATCATCTGAATGCTCTCATAGTGCGTGGTTTCCCCCGTAGGTATCCGATACGTCCAGTAGCCCTTCTCACAGGGGATGTAGAGCGTGCTGTCCTTCATCTCCATATTGTTCAGGTGATAGGGCACGGCGAGCAGCGTCGTCCACTCCCACTTGCCCACGTCGAAGCGCTGCAGGATGGCCTCCTTCTGTCCGTTCCTGATCTGGTAGTAGGTGCTGCCGTCCTCGTAGATGACGGATGTCTTCCCGTACTTCACATAGCCGTCGGGCCCATACGACTTGCTGACGAACACCATCTTGTCCGTCCCCAGTTCCTTAACGTCCAGTTCACCGTTCTCATAAAATAGCAGCAGATACTTGTCGCCACAGGTTTCCATGTCCTGCAGATTGTGGCTGTCTCTCACCTTGTAGTATTTCTTCGAGGCCACCGAATAGAGCCCCCGTTTGGTCAGCAAGTACACCACGCCGTCGTTGTCCGCGAACATGTCCGTCACCTTATCCGTGATGCCGAACTCAGCGAACACGTCCTGTATGGAGTCTACAAACTTCTCCGTCAGCAGGTTCACGCAGGTCACGCTGTGCCGGTTTTTCAGCCACAGGTGGTGATAGCGGTCAAAGTAGAGGTGGTAGTTGCCCCCATAGTCGGGAAGCGGATAGTGGTTCTCGTTCGTCGGGTCGATATAGGAGAACTGGTGGCCGTCGAAGAAGTTGATCTGCCCCATCGTGGTGATCACCAGCCGCCCTGTCTTCGTACACTTGATGGTCTGCGCACCGTTGTCGGCCAGTCCGTTGGCCGCACTGTAGACAGAGAAGACACGCGTTGACAACTCCGCCTTCATAGGCAGATGCACCACCAGGAGGGCAGCCAGCATCAGGGCTTGTTTCGCTCGTAATCGCATTCGGTCGCTTAACTTATTGAACATTGAACATTGTTGTGCAAATTTAGGAAATTCCCCCGAAACCACCAAATCTTTTACCCAAAAAGGTAGTTTTTTGTTAATTGTAACTGCAAAATAGTGGGAAATTCCGCAATTCTGACTACCTTTGCCACCGTTTATTAAAAAATCAACTGAGATATGCAGCGAAGCGACGTCACTCATGGTTTGCGCATCGGCCTTCCCATCGGGCTGGGCTACTTTGCTGTAGCCTTCTCGCTGGGCATCATAGCCAGGAAGGCGGGGTTGACGGCCTCCATCGGATTCGTGAGCAGTTTTTTCACCCGGGCATCGGCTGGAGAATACGGTATCTATACCCTCATGGCCGCCCAGGCTGCCTATGCCGAGATCATCGCCATGTGCCTGGTGACCAATCTGCGCTATATGCTGATGAGTGCCGCCCTCTCCCAGAAGATAGCCCCGGGCACGTCGTGGGTGCATCGTGTGCTGATGGCCTGCTGCATCACTGACGAGATCTTCGGCGTCTCCATAGCCCGTACGGGCTACTGCCCGCCGGCCTACACTTATTCCGCCGCCCTTGTCTCCACCCTGCTTTGGGCATCGGGTTGTGCAACTGGCATCGTCGCTGGGGGCATGCTGCCCGGCGGCATCGTCGCAGCCCTCTCAGTGGCCCTCTACGGCATGTTCCTCGCCATCATCATGCCCCCGGCGCGCCAAGACCGCAGCGTGCTCTGCGCCGTCATTGCCAGTTTCGTGCTGAGTGGTCTCTGCAGCGTGGCTCCTGTCGTAGGCAGTTGGAGCGGTGGTACGCGCACAATTCTGCTCACCATCCTAATTGCTGCCGCTGCCGCCTGGTTGAAACCTGTCAAATCAGAGGAGGACTCGCCCAATGGACAAGCATAGCATCGTCATCGGCATCCTTCTGGCCATCGTCACCACCAATCTCATTCGCGTAGTGCCCATGCTGTTTATCAAGGGCCAGATCCACAACCGCTTCCTGCGCAGTTTCCTCTACTATGTGCCTTACGTCACGCTGGCCGTCATGACCTTCCCCAGCATCATCCACACCACGCTATCCCCCCTCTCCGGCACCGTCGCCCTGCTGGTGGGCATCGTCGCCGCCTGGCGGAGGATGGGGCTGTTCCCCGTGGCTGCCGTCTGTTGCGCCGTCGCCTGGCTGATGGATAGCCTGACGGCATAAGCAGAGTCTTGTTCTCACGGGATGTTTGTTTCGATGTTGTACTAATCCCAGCAACAGACAAAAACGAGTGAGAGCCGAGACTGCTTCATTGCAATCTCGGCTCTCACTCTTCTATCACACACCAGCCCTCAGCCCTCAGCCCTCAGCCCTCAGCCCTCAGACATCTTCCATCATCCATCTTCCATCATCCATCTCTTGTCAGCGTTTGATTGGGAATCCCACTTCCCCCGTCTCTGCATTGGTCAATGGTGTCTGTTGCCAGTCAGGAAATTTATGGTCATCCC
>ODAJ012191253.1_pt1 | contig 16112 bp, 27 predicted proteins | sample 1539241 | NCBI WGS metagenome assembly ODAJ01 (sample SAMN02144231, study PRJEB22623) | gut metagenome | biome: sheep rumen | host: Ovis aries | place: New Zealand
CTCCTTATTTTTATTTTCTATAAATATTATATATTAAAAATAATTAAAAATCAATATAAATTTTTAAACGTTAGGTAATTTTGGATAGTTGCCAATGTTGTTATAAATATAATGAATAGGTAAAAAATGTAGGTAATTTTGGATAGTTGTCAATAAAAATCATAGTAAAATAGGTAAAAATGGATAGTTACTGATCGGTTTACCAAGACGTTGAGTAGGTAATTTTGGATAGTTGCTATTGTTTGGGTAGTTTTATGAAATTTTACTTTTTTTATTTTCATATCTTTATGGAAAGGATGTGAAAACATTGGAATAGAAAAGATTCCCTGCAGATACAACGTTAGAAGTCTCTACTTTTTTGAATGATAAAAAGATTAATGGAGAACTTTATGCGTTGTTATAGGGGGTAAGTGAATATGTCGTTATTGATAAAAAAGCAAATTAGTATTGCACTTATATTTCCAAATCAAAAATGCCAACTTAGGCGGCAATGTGTAAAGCGTTAGGAATAAAAAGTCCGAAGACATTAAGATAGCATTTATAGTATTTGATTGATTAGCGTTATATTGAGCCATGCGAAGATGATAAAAATATTGCATATATTTTACCAGAAATGGAGAATATATATTTTTTAATTCCGCTTAATACTTTGAAGTATTTAAATAATAATTGTCGTGAGCATGTTATTAAAATATACGTTTACTTAGGGTAGAGATATAAGATGGCGTTAAACATAGGAAAATAGTATGAATTTACGTTGGAGGAGTTAGGGACCCATATAGGAATTGGTTTGAAAAATCATGCAAAGCAATATGAGGTTGTGAATAATGCTTTGGAATTGTTATATAATAGTGGATTAATTGAATATGTAACTTTTTTTAATGGATAGATGTAGAAGAAAAAATTGACAAAGTTTAGCTTTGAGTACACTCGTCCAGAGAAATAAATGGGTAATTTTGGATAGTTAGGGTAGGTAATTTTGGATAGTTACTTCGATATAAAATAGGTAAAAGTGGATAGATTATCTAAGTATAAGTAAGTACTAAGTAAGTAACGTTTTTTAAAATCCGTTCGCTTCGCTCCGGATTTTAAAAAACTTAGAGCGCTCGATTTCAAATTTTAATAGGGGGATATAGTAATTAACCGGAGATATTCTCAAATGAAAACTCAAACGAAAAGAGAAAATCAAATAAAAAATGAAATGAAATAGAATGTGTGAAATAGTATATAGAATATAGGATATAAAAATTTTAAGTAATCTGTTATTTATGTTGAATAAATTAGTGTAGTATATTATGTTAGAAAGTAGTAGTTAAGATTTTTAATAGGGCTTAGATTAAAGTTATTATAAAGAGAAGAAAGTAAATTGACAATTTTAGAGGGTTGGAGTAATAGAGATTGGTGGAGAAAGTTATGGAGAAATATTATAAGAATAAGAATTGGTAAATGTGAAAACGCTAAGAAATTTTTTTGTTAAAAAAAGTGATAGATGATAAAAATTGTTGTAAATGTTGAGAAGATGTGAAAGTTACAGAAATTGTGATAAAATGTGACAAACTACAGAAATCGTAGAAAAATGTGATAAATTATAGAAATGGTGGGAGTGGCGTGGCCCCCGATCGGTTACAGATTTGTGTATTGTTTTATCGTGACCGTTATTGTAAAGAAATAACCCCCTGAGCAGTACACCCAAGGGGAGAGTTTTTCCTGTGTATATTATCATACAAACTTGTTAAGGAAATCCTCAATCGGATCAACCTTGTTCATCTTTTCCTCGGACACCGCCCGCGAGCTATCCAACTGCGGCGTCCAGTGCAGCGTGCCCATTTTCTTCAACATCTCAGCATATGCCTTTGCCGCAGAAACAGCCTCATGAACAACTTCGTCGAGCTCTTTAACCAGCTCGTCAGCTTTTACCCCATCAACAAAGTCAAGTACGTCGTCACCAAGGTCCCAGGCGACAATAATCTTCTCGATTGCGCAACGGAGACTCTCAATGGCATCATGTTTATCCCGCGCTTTAATTTCCGCTTGTCTCTTGGCCTTAGCTTCCGCCTTGCGCTTTGCCTCCTGCTCGGCCTTGATGCGCTCATTCTCAGTACATGCGTCGTTGATAGCTTTAGTCAGCTCGGCCGCCAAGCTGTCTACACTTTCACCCTTCTGGAGGCGGGCAAGCAGTTCAGAAGTGAAATCCATAATTAAAATCTCCTTTTGTTATTTTCTATATATATTATAAAAAAATTTTTAAAAAAAATCAAATTTACGCACTTTTGGGCTTGAATAAGTTTCCACACAACTAGGTTTGATGCTATATTGGGGTTTATGCTAGAGAAGAAGAGAAAAAAAGATTTTTTGCGGCGTTTCCGGTCGGTTTTTGAACTTGCGCTCGGAAATTTTGTCTTTTTTTAATATTATAACATAATTTTTTTTAAAAGTCAAGGTCATATGGCTTCAGTTTTGGTCGATATGCTCTGCATATGGGCCTCCGGTCGGATGTCCGGTCGGGGCCGGGTGCATTTTCGGGAGTGAGCAAGAACGCAGCATATGCCACTCGTGTGACGAAAAAATTTGCATATGGTATCTGGGTGCGGGAAACGGCCCAGCTGGTGCGCCAGCGGGCCGGTTAATTAGTCCAGCTTTTGGAGGATTTCTAGCAATTCGTCATACGAATATTTTTTTAGTAACCTAGTAAGTTCTTTGTTGAGTTCTCCTCGATGCATTAGCATCAGCCCAACATTTTCTTCATTTGATACCCAGCGTAAATTTTCTAAATAATTATTTTGACGATTTCCATCAATGTGATCTACTGTATAATTTTCGCTATTTTCGATCGGTAAAAATGACATTAATATTACACGATGAGCAGCGTATGTTTTATTACTTAAAGATACTTGTTTATAGCCACGATTAGCGTCAACACTACCTTGATTTAATTTATAAGTTCGTTTATTTCTAAATCGACCGCACGATGAAACCTCATAATTATTATCGTAATAACAATCAGTCCAGCGTTCCCCGGGTAAATCTTCAATCCATTTTTCGTTTTTTCTAGAAGAAAAAGTATCCGAGGGAACCTCTTGTGGCTAGGTTTTTTCAATTTCGTAAATAGCTTTTTCTCCAACGCCACGTTTAGTAATTAAAATTCCTTTTTTTAGAGATCTTGCTTTTAATTTCGGAAAATTGGTTTCAATTGTTCCAATTGTAGTGCCGAGATAATCGGCTAATTGATATTTATTAAATTCAAGCATTTTTTTCACTCCTTTTCTATTATACTTGAAAAAAGAGTAAACTGTTTTAATCGGGTTTGTCCTAAAAAAATCGGATTTTTTCGTGGCAAAATCACCCGGGCGAATGAATAGGGGTGAGTTATTATTCACCCCTGAAACACTTCCATAAGCTCCAAATGGAACATGTCTTCCCAATAGTCATTGAAACTATCAATGTCCCACAGGTCGAGCATCTTGTCCGCCCAATTTTCGCCGAGAGTATCTTTGAGCGACGCCCACTCATACGAGTATTCGTTGTTGCCAACGCAGATTTCAGTATTATCTGTAATCCAGCTGTTAGCAATCAGCCATTTTACCGCGTTGTAGTAGTTGTTTGCTACTCCAACAAGACCATAGTCGTCTGCGTAAATAAGAATAATATTCATTTTTTATCTCCTTTTTATTTTCTGCACATAGTATAACACAGATTGCACTACTTGTCAATAGATTTCTGAAATTTTTTACCCCCTAAACCCATTGGTCGCCATCTCGTCAAAATCGGGAGGAAAACTGACCTCTTCATCCCAATGTTCAAGGACTTTTTCCAAAGTTTCCTTGATAAAATCAGCGGTAGGCGGTTTAATAGGCTCACCGTTGATGAAGTGATACCCCTTTTCAAGAAGTTCGGCCACATCGTAGCGGTTGCCGTTTTCATCTTCCCAGACAAAAGCGTCCTCGGGGTCGTCGCAAAAATACCCTGCGTCATCACACTCCATTACAGGATTGTCGCCATCGTCTATCATGGAGCAGGAGCCGTCCTCTTTCCAGTAGGGACAGTCCCAACCGTTCACAGGGCAGAAAAACTTTTTAGTCAGCTTCATTTTATCGCACCTCTCTGTTTTGCGCCTTTATTATAGCATGGTTTTTTGTGAATGTCAATAGGGTTTTGAAAAAATTTTTGCGCCCGGGCGCGCTTCAGCACCCGAAAGTGCTGAAGCGCTACCCCCGAAAGGGGGCAGAGGGGATTACTCCTCGTCCTCGTCAGTGGCGGCATACACCCCCACAGGCGCAAAGTAGGTCTTGCGCTTGACAGTGCCCTTGGAGATCTCACCAGCCAGCACAGCCTGCCGCAGAATCGCGGAAACGTACTGCGGGGAACGTCCCTCGACGTCGGGGCACTCCTTGAGCAGAGAGCTACAGGTGAAGCCGTTGCCCTCAAAGTTGGCGTTGATGAAGTCAACCAGAGCGGAGCGGACACCCACGTTCTCGACCTGCTTGGCGGTCGGCTTGCGCTCGGCAGAGGACTTCTTGTCCAGAGCCGCAATCATGGCGTTCAGCTTCTCCGCCACATCATCGGGGATGGTGCAGTTGTTCAGAACGTAGGTCAGAGCGGAACGGTTGGTCATCTTGGTGGTGTTAGTCATAGTATACAACTCCTTTAGCGGTAGGTCGCTACCCATTATTTTTTATGTTCAAGAGGGGGTTTCCCTCATTGACACCCTTATTGTAGCACACTCTGTGCTGTTTGTCAAGCCCTTTTTTTATTTTTTTCAGATTTTTTTGGAGAGCTTTGAGCTTTTCTCTCCCTCTCAACGTAGTTATTATAGCACATTAGCGGCGGCTTGTCAAGAGGTTTTTTAAATTTTTTTTTGGCGTCCTCGGGGGAAGTGCCCTGCCGCTGTTTGCCTTCCCCCTCGGAACAATTGTAGTATAACACATTGGCACATGGATTACAATAGCCAAAATGCACAAACATCATTATCTTTTCTCTTTTGGATTTGTGCATTTTGACGGGCGCCCGGGCGAAAAAGCGCAGGGATAGCTACGCCCTGCGCTTTCGCCCCTATTCAACGCCTACGGCTTTGGACACCGTAGGTGGCAACCTCTTTTTGGCGGGCGGGTTACTTCACACCCATAGGACAACACATCGGCAAGCCCATTGTAATTTCGTCCTTTCAGTACATTTTGTTTCGAGGGTTTTTCGTCCAGCGCGCTTGGTTCATTTTTTTATGAGAGCAATCCACATTCGCTTCCTATCTCTCTCCCTCGGAACGACTATAGTATAACATGAGGGCATCAAAATTACAATAGGCGGATTGCACAAAACTCGATCTATTTTTTTAATAGTTTTTAGATATTTTGCTGAATGCCCGGGCGCCGCAGGTTTGTCAAGTATTCATTTCCGCGGCTTTCTTCTGCACCAATCGCCAACAAGCGGTATAGGGTTTAGTTTCCATTTTCTTGTGCTGTCGATAACAAGCCAACAGGATTTCTACTTCAATGGAAACGTCTTCCAAACCAGTGTGATCCTCCTGGAAGTTAGGATTTTTGGTCAAATAGCGGTAACAACACTCGGCATTAGTCAAAATGTTTCCTTTTTCGCTAATGAAATTGTGTTCTTTTGCGTATTTAATGTAAGAGGGACGAGCCAGCAAAACCTGACAAGCCATGTGCCAAATGCATCGAAATTCAATACCTTTAGGGAAGAAATAGCGGTATCGGTTATTGGTGGTAAAAGATTGGTCATTATTGAGGGCGCGGCGGTCAAATCCAACGTTGTAGGCGAATACCACAGAAATATTATACTTCTGGATGTCGTCGAGAATCTGCTTGCGCGCCGTGTACAGCCGCACCAAACGGCGTGTCCCATCTTTTAAATCAGATTCATACGCAGGAATCTTGCTTGCGTAATAAGCTGACTGCATCATGCCTTTTTGGCCGACGAAAATCTCATAGACCACAAAAGAACGAGTTTCCGCAATTTCTCCGTGACGATTGACAATTTTATAGCCAATGTCATAGGGCAGGGGGCGCTGAACACTGTCAGCCGTTTCAGTGTCAATAACAATAAACCATTCAGACATTCTTGTTTTATTCCTTTCTGTTGATGGGATTATTATAACAGCTACTGCGGCATTTGTCAATAGATTTTTAAAAAAAATTTTTTTGCGCCCGGGCAACAGGGGGCTCACAGAGCCTCCCATTCTTATTACCCCTTTTTCATCATTTCTGTAGCAAACTCACAGAATTTTTCAATGAGTTTATCATCCTCAATATAGAAGCCGTCAGAACGAAGCCAGCTCTGGAAATTGCTAATGACTTGCATAAATCGCCAGTCGGGAAAGCACTGTTCCCATACGTTACCAAGGTCAGTCAGCAAGGGCTGGATTCTGTTAATGTCTCTCATTTTTTTATCTCCTTTTCTCTTGGTGGTTATAGTATAGCACATTTTGTGCCTGTTGTCAAGAGTTTTATTTACAATTTTTGCGGACGCTTAAACATTCATACTCCGCAAAGCCATTCGTATCATAGAAACGAACAACCCACCACCAGTTATTTCCATCGTGTCCTGCCGCAAGAATCTCACCGTTGTTTCGCTCAATAATCATGTTAGCGGCATGGACGGCTCCATCGTCAGTCTCATAACCGCCGCAAACACAATCTCTATCCCAATAAACATCAAACATTTTTCATTTCTCCTTTCCTCTTGGTGATTATAGTATAGCACATTGAGGACGATTTGTCAATAGTTTTTTCAAAAAAAATTCGGCCCGGGAACCGTTTAATTAAACATCGTGCTCCAAGCAGTAAAGGGTAATGTTATAATCACAGTGTTCACAAGCTAGCGAATTACCATGTTCATCGACTGGATAATAGCTTGTGGCCTTGCAAAAATCACAGGGGATAAAAGTTCTGTGATCTTCACGATCATCCCAGTTAAATTTTTCTTTCATCTGTTGGCACCCCCTCAGCAGTCATCGGTATAGCATCCCAGGTAGGGGTCATACCCCATGTCCTCATTGTAGCCCTAATCGGGATCGGGATAGTCATTCGCCTTAGCGACTTCGGTAACAACCTCACCAGTATCCACCTTAAAGACCAGAACAGAGGACGCGCCCTCGACGTTCTCATACAGGGTCACGCACAGCTCGTAAAGCACATCGGTGGGGATGATGTCAGAGAACAGAGCGACAGGGGTAAGCTCGCCAGTCTCAGCGTCGCAAACTTCCATTGAATACTTAGTAGCCATTTTTTTATCTCCTTTTCAAATAATTCCGTAAAACAGCCCTAAAAAGTAGCCGTTTAACACTACGCTAGAAAGATGCATGAAAATTCCATTCAAATGTCTGTCTGTGACAAAATCTTTGACCAGACCAATGACCGCCACCGCAAGTCCGAACCAAGAAATAGACAGACCAAAAACCATAATCAAAATCACATTGACTACAGTGATAAAACATCGCAGGTCATTCCACTCAAAACGGTATTTCTCGTTAATCTTGAAGAATTGTTTCATCTGCTTCCCTCCTCGACTGTATTGACATTATAGCACACAAGTCTTGACTTGTCAATAGTCTTTTCGGGATTTTTTAAAAAGAAATTGCGGCGCCGGCTAATTTAAACAAAAAGAGCTAAATGGCTAGACCTCGTGAAATTCGACTGTCAAGCAGTCGTTTACCATGAACTTGGTATTTTTCCGCAATACTAACGAAAAGGACATTTGCGGCAATCGCCAGAGGACGCGCAAATTTTAACAATAGTAAGTAAAGCGTCTACTAGTTCTTTAGTCATAGCTATTTAGCTCCTTTCAATATTTAATTTTCTAACATTTGGATTAAATCAAGGAATTGTTGTTCTAGTTCGGGGTGTTTACTAGAAATTTCCTTGAGTACCCGGGCATCATTAGTGTCCTAACGTTTGCGAAGTAGCAAACTTTCGTCTGGGTTAACGGTTATTTCTATCTCGTCCCCGCCCATCCAACGAAGAGAACGCCGCAAATCCTAGGGGATAGTAATACGGCCAATGTCATCAATTTTTTTAATAACATTCATTTTTTCTCACTTCCTTTAATACTATTATAATAAAAATTTTTTTAAAAGTCAAGGGGGAGAAGTTTTCTTCTCCCCCTATTTTATTCCTTTTTAGCTCTCTTTTGAACCAACGTAAGTTCAAAATTTGCGTCGCCAACAGAAAAAGCGATCTGTCTTTCCTTGTTAGTGATTGCGCAATTGGTGATTTCAAAACCACTAGATTTGGACAGAAAATCAAACAATTCTGCAATCAAACCGCCTTTTGTGGCATTGGGTTTACGTTCTCTCTGGCTGAATTTGTAGGTGGTAGGTTTGCGGTCACTCTGACGATACTTGCGAGTAGCTTTTTCTTGCTCAGGGGTAAAATCGTATTCAGTTTTCTGCCCCTTGTCCACCGCTTTATCGTAAGAGAGCAGTTCATCAGCTTCATCAGCCGTCAAGCCGAGAATCCGCATCATTTTTTCTTTTTGACTTTCTGCCATTTTTCGTCCCCCTTCTGTAGACTATTATAGCAGGTTATTCTTAAATGTCAAGAGGTAATTTCTGGAATTTTGCGCCCGGGCGCTGGCTCCCAGATTCTGGGAGCCAGCTTTTATTTAGGCTTCTACGATTTCTTTAATAGAAAAATCAATCCAGTTATCGAAAAACTGTCCGTTGTTGATCATTTCCCAGAATATTTCTTTGGCGGTTTCTTCGTCAGTGGCCTCAATTTCACAGCCGCTGAGATAGGTAATGTAAAACTTCTTTCTTCCAAAATCGTCCATTTTTGTTTTCCTCCTTAAACCGTGATGAAGTGAATTGACAGGAACAGGAACAAATACAACATGAGAAGAGAAATTGCGAAATTTCCAAAACGCCACAGATAATGCGGAGGCTTGTTGGAGCTGATAAGCTCGAGAAAATCTGACATTACATGAATCAAAAAGTAAACGCAAAGAACGATGACAATCAGTGTTTGAGTATTCATTTTTATTCTTCCTTTCTTTTGGTACTATTATTATACCTTATTTTTTTATAAAAGTCAATAAATTTTTTTGAGTTCTACCAACAAATTTTTTGCGTCAATCGCAGTTCCTGTCCATGCGTCCAGGTGACGGGCTTCATCATCGAACAGAATGTCATTGCCGTTGTTGGCATTATTCTTTGCGTAGGTGTAGGGCACAAAGCGGATTTCATCAAACTGAACGCTTGCAAGGTGCTTCTTCAGCCAATCTCTTTTGGCTTCCATAACCGCCGTGTCATAGGCGTTGGTGCTGTTCTTGGCGAGGGCGCTAATCACGCAGACCCTGTAGCCTTTGCGTTGTCTGTTATTCAGCAGGCGAGCGAGTGTCGTCATTCTCACAAGGGGCTTCGCCACTTTGTAGGGCGTTGCGTTGTGCGCTTCAAGCATCGGAAGCCAATTCTCCACGCCATAGAGGTCAGCCATCGTTCCGTCCATGTCAAGCCAAATTGTAGTCATTTTTTTATCCCCCTGTTTTCTTTCTAGATACAGTATAGCACAAAGGTATTGGTTTGTCAAGAGTTTTTTTGCCCGGGCGTAGCTGGAGAAAATCTCCAGCCTGGCCATTAACTGCGCGGACAGGAAAGAACTACGCGGTATTTAACCCCATCCAATTCAAAGTCAATCTGCCGCTCTACATTAGTAACGGTTACATCGTCCGCAATGTCAGTCAGAGCTTCATCCAGAACCTGGATAATCTCTCTCTTGGCTTCATTGGGTTTTCGCTCCCGTTTAGAGAAGTTATAGGTGGTAGGCTTTCTGTCAGCTTGGCGATATTTTCGCGTAGCCTTTTCTTCTTCTTTTGTCAAATCAAAAGACATTTTTTCTCCTTTGTCAATTTTTTTGTCATCCGCAAGCACTTGATTTGCTTCATCTGGAGAAAGTCCCAACTTGATTAGCGCATCAAATTGTTTTGACATGAATTTTTTGCCTCCTTTCTTCTGTCAACTTTAGTATAGCACAAGACTTGCGGTTTGTCAATCTTTTTTTTGTTTCCTTCTTCTGGAAAAAGCGCCCGGGCAGTTGTTAGTATACAAAATAATAGGGTAAAAAACAAAGGGGGACGATTTTCTCGTCCCCCAGTCGGTTACTGCACCGCCTTGAAGTAGGTGCGCCGCTTCTCGGTGTAGGTCTCAATCAGACCCGCGATCTTGAGCTGATGAAGCAGAGCCGAAATCTTCTGAGGCGACATGCCCTCCAGAGCGGGAATCTGCTTGCCGAGGTCAGCGCACAGGAAACCAGTGTCAGCGTGTTCGCGCAGGAAATTCTGAATGGTTTCCTTGGTGACTTCGTTGGCTTCCTGCTTCTCAGTCAGCTTGCGGGGAGCCGCGTTCTTCTTGTCGATCTGCTCGATCATCTTCTGCCACTTCTCGCGCACATCAGCGGGGGCGTTGGGCAGGTTCTCCAGAGCGTAGTTCAGAGCGGTCTTGTTAGTGGTCTTAGTCATGGTATCAACCCTTTCTCCGTTTGTGGGGTTCGGCTCCCCTTGATTACGTGCTTATTATAGCACAGGTTTTGGAGTTTGTCAAGGGGTTTCTCAAATTTTATTGCGCAATTATTATTTTGAGTGTTTGGAGGGCCCTTGTATCTCCACCTTTGAAACTCTCCCGTAGGGAGGTTTCGGTCTATCTCCCCTTGACAGTCATTATTATAGCACATCCCACGAAAAAAGCAAGACGGCATTTTGCACAAAGATCGTTGAAATTTTAAACCCTCCTTTGTGCAAAATGCCGGCCGCCCGGGCGGAGGACTGGCCTTAGATGTTAGGCCAGTCGCGCACATTCGCCAGCAGTTCAACAACCTGCGAGGGGTCGAGATAGCCAGCCACCATGCCGTCAGACCTGATTTCGTAGCCGAAAAACTGCTGGGGGTCAATGAACTCACCACGAGAATCAATGACAGCCACTTCGGCGGTATCGCTCTCGGCGTCCTTGGAAAAGGTGAAGTCCATGTCCTTGGGGAAGCGGTTGTCGCAGTAGTTGCCAGCGCCCCACTGGACAGAAACGGTCAGATTGTTGGGGAAAGTCATGTGGAATCCCTTGCGCATCGTGGAAACAAAACCTTTTCTCATTTTAGTATCTCCTTTTCTCTTGGCTTCTGTAGATAGTATAACATGCTTTTTGCAGTTTGTCAATACCTTTTTTCAAAAAAAATTTTCGCCCGGGCGGAAGTTTGTGGGGATAAACTCCACAAACTCACGCGGCGAGAATGCTAAGCACTTCAAGAATGTTGTGAACGTCATAGGCTTCACCGAGCCAATTATCGCGGTTGCGCTGTTCATCATCAAACAAGATACCGAAAGCGTGGTCGGCAAGAAACTGTTTCGGCATACCATACTTTGCGATTTTGATTTCGTCAAAGTCCACAGAGCCGAGATGCTTTTCCAGCCACTTTTCCTTCGTCTGCGCCACGCGCTCATTATAGGCATCAGAGCCATTTTTGGATACCCACGAGATAATCCCGATTTCCCACCCTTGTGCCTGCAAAGTATTCAGCAGTTTGCCGAGCTTGCGCATGTCCACAAGGGGCTTTGCTTCACGATAGGGTTTAGTCTTTTCTGCGCACAGGTAGTCGAGCCATCCATCCACGCCGTACAGGTCGGCGATAGTTCCATCCATGTCAAAGTAGATTGCTTTCGTCATTGTTATCACTCTCTCTTTCTGGATACAGTATAGCATAATTGAAGTGATTTGTCAATAGCTTTTCAAATAAAAAATTGCCCGGCCCCTTGGAAAAATTTAGTCGTCCCAAAGTGCGCCGCAAATTTCAGGCTTGACCTTGACGCAATAGGAAAAAATTTCTTTTTCAATTAGTACATCTTCAAGACCAGTGTGAGATTCTTCAAAGTCAATGGAGCCACTCAAAAAACGAAATACAATTTCGGCAGTAAAGCGTCTGCACATACGTGACGTTAAAAAGCCATGATTATAGCAAAATTCACCATAATCATCGTTATCATTTAACACTTCACGGCTCATTTTGAGGGTATCCCAGATTTTCAAACCAAAAGGGAAAAAGTATCTATGCTTGGAGCAGGTCAAAAAACGCTGGGTCAGATTCAGAGAACGATAATCAAAGCGGGCATTGTGTGCGGCGACGATGTGAACGTTCCACTTTTTGCAAACTTCGGCAAACTTGAAGCGAATAGTGGAAAACTTTGCCAGCTTGCGCTTGCCCTCTTTGATTTCTTCCCAATACTGAGGAATTTTGTCAATAAAATACGCTGAGGACATAAGCTGTTCATCGAGGAAAATTTCGGCAACGACAAAGGAATATTTTTCATAAACATTTCCCGCCGCGTCTACAACAGCAAATCCCACATCATAGCAAATGGGATCTTCCAGAGAATTGGTAGTTTCGGTGTCTATCACGATCAGATAATTATCCATAATTAAACATTCCCTTTCTTGAAGTCTCTACGATTATAACTTCCCTTGCCCTTTTTGGATTTAGAGACCCCGCCGCGCTTGCGAAAATGCAGATATTGTTGGAGTTCATCGGGGGGCATTTTTTGCTTGTAGGCTTGAAGCTCTGTTTTGGTCATTTCTATTCCCTCGCTTTCTGTTGTAAACATTGTATCATGAAATAAGCGTTTTGTCAACTACTTTTTAATTCCTTCTTTTGGAAAATTGACGCCCGGGTACAATTTAACCCCCTAACATTTAGGGGGGTTAAAATTACATAGTATAAATTTTTCCTTCCAAGACATAGAAAACAGTTTCCATGCCATCGTTGTCAAAAATTTTCCAATCAGTTGCTTCCATAGGGATTCTGACAACGCGCAGATTGCAGTATTCTTGTTGTCTTCCACCATGTTCGACAATCCAATTGATCAATCGTGCGTCAGTACGGTCAAATTTCCAGCTGTCAATTGGGTTAATCCCATAGGCGGCGCAGAAATCATCGGGAAGACTAAAGCCGCCCCACTCTCTATTAATAACAACATACATTTTTTGTTCCTCCAGTGTTTCGTTTTTTCTTTGTGCTATTATTGTATCAGAGAATTTTGATTTTGTCAAGTAGTTTTGAAGAAATTTTTTATGGCCCGGGCTAAAGGCGGCATTTAAGCCGCCATATTAGCCAGCCACTGGAGCATCTTGCCGGATTCCTTGCGGAGACGAATTTTCATCTGACCGCCGTTCTTTTCGCTCTCGCGCTCGGTGTGGGCGAACTTGTACACGAACTGCTTGAACTCATTGATGTTCATCTCATAGACGATATAGTCAGCAGTCACATAGTCGAACGTGTCGGAGTGAACGCGGGATTCGTACAGGTTCCATATATCGTCGAAGCTCTCCAAACCCTCGCACAGGTTGCCGCTCATAAGAGTAAACGCGCTCGCCTTTACAGAAATATGCTTGCCGGCGGCGTCAAGGTCGCTACCCTTGTCATAGGCAAGGCTGTCGTGCGCCGTGCGCTCAATCTTATAGTAATGGCAGAGTGCCCACTCGCGGGCGATTCCAGCGTTTTTGTGCTCAACGCGGTCAATAGCGAAAGTAATCATTTGAGATGCCTCTCTTTCGTTTCTTTCTGACTAGATTATAACACCCGGCGCGTGATTTGTCAAGCATTTTTTGAAAAAAATTTTTTTATTTAAAAAGTTAGAAAAACACCCGATTTTGCGTTTTTGGTAAAGAATGCTAAATGGGAGAAAATCGAACTTTTTAGGAAATTTGCTTTAGCGCTTTAAATGGATGAAGTAAAATTTAAAAATTGGTAAAACTGGTATTTAGTGGAAAAGCCGCGCACCCCGGCCGTGGGCGCGCGGCCCAAGATGCAAAGATACCCCACCGAAGTGGGGCATCTCCGCAGAAAGAAAAAGGAAACAGAAAGAGAGTGAAGAAGGAATCAATTTGAAAAAATGAAAAAGATTTTTGCGGCTTCTCTACTTTTTCGACTGTGCACCCGTCTACACCTGTGGGCGTTGATTATTCATGGGCGCCAACTATGATACCGCAGAGGGCTTTTCCAACCCTCATTCCAAAGTCCTCCAATCTCTCCCCTGTTTCGTCAGGTCTGGCCCACTCCCTTGGAACAATTATAGTATAGCACACCCCTCCCCAAATGTCAAGAGGTATTTTCAAAAAATCAAAAAAATTTTTGGTTTACATAATTGCGCCCGGGCCGCAGATGGAACAAAATGGAAACTCGATAGAAAATAAAAAATTGGAGTCACCCTTGACAGGGCAACCCCGATTTTCATTTTAATCTTTTACTTTGACGAGAACATAAATTGGAAATTTCGCCTTAAACATAGAAGAACATTTGCTCCATTTGTGGACAAAGACATAGCCGAAGGAGCAAAAAGCCCTCCTTTTTTTCTTAGTACTCAACCATAGTACGGCCATCGCTGTCATCAACCCTACACAGACAACCACCTTCGGCTGTGGGATCGGCGGCAAGGACAGCACGCCAGGCGGCTTCGCCACAGGCATCAAACTCAGAAGCAGGGATTTCAAGGGAATTATTTCCCCAATACTTGCCCAGATTAGCGAATTTGTCATTGATTTCGACCTCGATAGTCTTTACGTAGCTTGCGTGGACTTTCATTTTTTTATATCTCCTTTTCTTTTGTTTTTGTGAGACTTGCCTTAGCTCCCCTCATCGTGGCTTTATAATACCATAATCTTTTGAATTTGTCAATAGGTAATTTCAAAAAAATTTTACGCCCCGGGCCAAAGGCCGCAGGCTTAGCCCACGACCTTGTAAGTCATCTCGACCTCGACAGGCAGGACAATGTCAGAGGGGGAAAGCATGTTGGTCTGATCGCTGGAGACCCACTCTCTTGCAGGGCGACTCTCGGGGAACTCGCGGCAGGTGGAAAACTCCATCGGGAAGTTATGCCCGTTGCGAGAGGCGATAACGCCGATACGGTTGTCATACATGAAGGTGTCACCCACTTTGAGGGAACCGAGCGTCACGCCACGCTCATTTTTTACGCGCTTGATAGTGATAGCCATTTTTTATCTTCCTCGCTTTCTGTGTTTATTATAGCGTACTTTTGGTAGGTTGTCAAGAGTTTTTTGATTTTTAATACTTGGGGATTTGTTCCAGGCACAAAGGGTCGGCGTCCCACCGAACAACGATATAGTGCTCAGTTTCAAGGACGATTTTGCCCCAACCCATATCCTCACGAAAATACTTTTTCTTCATTGTTTTATCTCCTTTTCTCTTGGCGTCTACATTATAGCATCTTATGGGGTGTTTGTCAAGGGGGTTTTTGAAATTTTTTTTGGCGGCCCGGGTACTCAAGCGGCGGCCTTATCGGCCAGCCACTTGAGCATTTTACCGGATTCTTTGCGGCATCGGATTTTCAGCGCCCCGCCATTTTTAGCGCTCTCTTTTTCCAGATTGCAGAACGTATATACAAAGCACTTGAATTCGTCAATGTTCATCTCATAGACAGTGAAGTCGGCGGTGATATAGGCAAAGACGTTGCTGTGGGTGGTGGTTTCGTAAAGATTCCATATGCTGTCAAAGTCAGTCAGCCCGTTGCAGAGGCTTCCAGCCATAAGGGTGAAATGGGAAGTCTTGACAGAAATGTTCTTGGTAAAAGTTTCCACGTCGGAGGCTTTGTCAAAACGCTGGGAATCATGGACGCTTTTGGAAATCTGGTAATGATTGGCAAGAGACCACTCCGCACGGTCAGCAGGCTTGACATGGGAAGGAATGGAAATAGCAGAAATCTGGTAAATAGTCATTTTGTTAGCCTCCTAACGACTTTTGTTACCCGGGCCTTTCGGATAATGATAGTATAACCGATAGGGGTCAAAAAAGCAATCGTCAAACTGCACAAAAATTGCCCTTGAAATTTGTTTATTTTTTATAGGGTAAAAAGTTAGAAAAACAGGGAATTTTGAAAAAATGAAATTTTGAGAAAATCGAACTTTTTCCTGCTTTATGAGACTGAAGTTTAATTGGATGCAGTTTTGGGAAATGAAGTGTAGCACTTTACTGTGATGAAGTTTGCCGAAATAAAGTGCAGCGCTTTACTGTGATGAAGTTCCGGCCGCAGCGTTGGAGAGCGGCCGGACAAAAAGAAAAAGCCCCATATAGGGGCCTTTCCTTTACTCGAAAGGGCCGGCCGAGAGGGGT
>ODAJ012145336.1_pt1 | contig 16099 bp, 10 predicted proteins | sample 1539241 | NCBI WGS metagenome assembly ODAJ01 (sample SAMN02144231, study PRJEB22623) | gut metagenome | biome: sheep rumen | host: Ovis aries | place: New Zealand
CCCCGGCAACATCGGCGGGGCCGAGAACGTGAGGGCGGTGGCGGAAGCCTGCAAGGCCCGGCACATCCCCATCCGCATTGGGGTCAACGCCGGCAGCCTGGAAAAGCCGCTGCTGGAAAAATACGGCCACCCCTGCCCGGAGGCCATGGTGGAGAGCGCCAGAGGCCATGTGGAGCTGCTGACCCGCTTCGGCTTTGAGGATATCGCCCTGAGCCTGAAATCCTCCACCGTTCCCCTGACCATCGCGGCCTATCGCATGGCGGCGGAGGTCTTTCCCTACCCCCTGCATCTGGGCGTCACCGAGACGGGGACGGAGTGGAACGGAACCATCCAGTCGGCCGTGGGCATCGGCACCCTGCTGTCCGAGGGCATCGGGGACACCATCCGCGTCTCACTGACGGCGGACCCGGTGAAGGAGGTCACGGCGGGCATTGCCATTCTGAAGGCGGCTGGCCTGCGGAAGGGCGGGGTGAAGTTCGTCTCCTGCCCCACCTGCGGACGGACGGAAATCGATCTGATCGGCCTGGCCGAGCGGGTGGAGCCCCTGGTGCGAAATCTGGACAAGGACATCACCGTGGCCGTCATGGGCTGCGTGGTGAATGGCCCGGGAGAGGCCCGGGAGGCCGACTTCGGCATTGCCGGCGGCAAGGACAAGGGCCTGCTGTTCAAGAAAGGCCAGGTCATCGGCACTTACGACTATGACCAGCTGCTGGACCGGCTCATGGAGCTGATCCGGAGAGATGCGTAGGAGAGGGGCTTGCCCCTCCCGTCGAACCCAAGCCCATGCCTGGGGACGGGCTTAGCCCCGCCCCTGCAAGCCATTATCCAACGGGAGAAAACCAATGTCTGACTACACCCCATTTTTGACCATATTCCCCGGCTGCACGGATCTGCTCAGCCTGGCGGGAGGACTGGACAAAGCCTTCGTCACCGACGTGCAGGTGGACCTGCGGGAGCGGAGCATGACCGTCTCCGCCCGCTTTGCCTCCATGCCCTCGATGGTTGACATAACGACACTTACAGAGCGGCTGAAGAGGGACTACGCCCTGAACGGCGTGGGTCTGGTGCCGGATTATCCCCGGACCGTGAAGGCCAGCACCGCCGCCATGGTGCCCGGCGCCCCCGGCGGAAGGGAAGCGCCCAAGGGCGATGTGCTCTTTGGCAAGAGCATCAAGCAAAAGCCCGTGCCCATGAACACCCTGACCCTGGAGTCGGGCCGGGTCACCGTGGAGGGGGACGTGGTGGCCGTCAGCAGCCGCACCACCAGAAACGGCGGAGCGGTGCTGGGCTTTGATCTGACCGACCGCACAAACTCCGTGCGGGTGTCCCGCTTCCTCCGCTCGGACGACGACCACAGCATCATTGACGCCGTCGCGCCCGGGGATCATCTGATCGTCCAGGGGGAGATCATCTGGTCCAAGTACGACGACGATATGGTCCTGGACCCCCGCAACATTGTGAAGGGCAAAAAGCTGATCCGGCCGGACAACGCCAAGGAGAAGCGGGTGGAGCTGCACATGCATACCCGTTTTTCCGCCCTGGACGCCCTGACCGATCCCGCCGCCATCGTCAAGCGCGCGGCCTATTGGGGCATGCCCGCCATCGCCGTGACAGACCACGGCGTGGCCCAGGCCTTCCCGGATATGTGGAAGGCCGGCAAGAAGCACGGCGTCAAGATCATCTACGGCATGGAGGCCTATTACTATAACGACATGGACGGCAACTCCGCCGTCATGGGCAAGTCCAAGCTGCCCCTGGACACGGAGTATGTGGCCTTTGATATCGAGACCACCGGGCTCAACGCCCGGGACGACCGCATGACGGAGATCGGCGCGGTGATCTTCTCCGGGGGCGAGATCAAGGAGACCTTCAACACCTTTGTAAACCCCCACATGCCCATTCCCGCCAACATCGTGGAGCTCACCGGCATCCACGACAGCGACGTGGCCGACGCCCCGGAGGAGAAGGAGGCCATGGAGGCCTTCCTGCGCTTTGCCGGGGAGCGGCCCCTCATTGCGCACAACGCCCATTTTGACGTGGGCTTCATGGCGGCGGCGGCCCAGCGGCAGGGGATTCGCTTCTCCCCGGTGTTTCTGGACACCCTGGCCCTCAGCCAGGCCCTGCTGCCGGAGCTGAAGCGCTTCAAGCTGGACATTGTCTCCAACCACCTGAATCTGCCCCAGTTCAACCATCACCGCGCCTCGGACGACGCCATGGTGGTGGCCCGGATCATGGACAAGTTCCTGCCCATGCTGCGCCAGCAGGGGGCCAAGACGGTGGACGATATCGAGACGGTGTACCACGCCCTGCGCCGCACGGACGTGGCCAAGACCTATCATATGGTGCTGCTGGTGAAAAACCGGAAGGGGCTGAAAAATCTCTATGAGATGATCTCCCAGTCCTATCTGAAGTATTTCCACCGCAGCCCCAACATTCCCAAGAGCCTGCTGCAGCAGCACCGGGAGGGCATCCTGGTGGGCTCCGCCTGCGGCATGGGCGAGCTCTACGGCGCGGTGATGCGCGGCGCGCCGGAGCGTGAGCTGCGCAAGATCGCGGAGCTGTATGACTACCTGGAGATCCAGCCCATCTGCAACAACGGCTTCCTGGTGGATAACGGCCGGGTCAAGGACGTGACCGTGCTGCAGGACTACAACCGCACCATTCTGGACCTGGGCCGGAAGATGGGAAAGCCTGTTATCGCCGCCAGCGACGTGCATTTCCTGGACCCCGAGGACGAGCAGTACCGCAAGATCCTACAGGCGGCCAAGAAGTTCTCAGACGCGGACCGGGACTGCCCCATTTTCTTCCGCAATACGGAGGAGATGCTGGCCGAGTTCCAGTACCTGGGCGAGGAGACCGCCAGGGAGGTGGTCATCACCAACACCCGGGCCATCGCCGACCAGGTGGAGGAGATCGAACTGCTGCCCAAGGAGCTGTTCCCGCCCCGGATCGAGAATTCCGCCCAGCAGCTGCGGGACCTGGTCTATGGCAAGATGCACCGGATCTACGGCGAGAACCCGCCGGAGATCGTGCAGAGCCGGGTGGACACGGAGCTGAACACCATCCTGGACCACAACTACGACGTGATTTACATGTCCGCCCAGAAGCTGGTGCAGAACTCTCTGGAGAACGGCTATCTGGTGGGCAGCCGGGGCAGCGTGGGATCGTCCATCGTGGCCTATATGTCCGGCATTACGGAGGTCAACTCTCTCCCGCCTCATTACGTCTGCCCCAAGTGCTGCCACTCCGAGTTTATCACCGACGGCAGTTACGGCTGCGGCGCGGACATGCCGGAGAAGGACTGTCCCGACTGCGGCGCCCGCATGAACCGGGAGGGCTTCGATATCCCCTTTGAAACCTTCCTGGGTTTCCCGGGAAATGAAAAGACCCCCGATATTGACTTGAACTTCTCCGGCGAATACCAGGCCAAGGCACACAAGTACACCGAGGTTCTCTTTGGCTCCGACCATGTGTTCCGGGCCGGCACCATCGGCACCCTGGCGGAAAAGACCGCCTACGGCTATGTGAAGAAATACCTGGAGGAGCGGGGCATCCAGGCCACCAAGGCGGAGGAAAACCGCCTGGCCCTGGGTCTGGTGGGCATCAAGCGCACCACCGGCCAGCACCCCGGCGGCCTCGTGGTCATTCCCCAGGACATGGACGTGACGGACTTCTGCCCCGTCCAGCACCCGGCGGACGACCCCAACAGCGACATCATCACCACGCATTTTGAATACCACTGCATGGAGGCAAACCTGCTGAAGCTGGACGAGCTGGGCCATGATGACCCCACCATGATCCGCATGATGGAGGACATGACCGGCGTGGATGCCAAGACCATCTCCCTGTCCGACCCGGAGACCATGTCGATCTTCACCAGCCCCGCCGCCCTGGGTCTGCCGGACGACGACCCCATCATCGGCAAGACCGGCTCCATCGGCGTGCCGGAGTTCGGCACCCCCTTTACCCGCCAGATGCTGGTGGACACCCAGCCCAAGCAGTTCGACACCCTGGTGCGCCTCTCCGGCTTCTCCCACGGCACCGACGTGTGGGCCGGCAACATCCATGACCTGATCGTGGACGGCATCGCCGACGTCAACCAGACCATCGGCTGCCGGGACGATATCATGATCTATCTGATCCAGAAGGGGATGGCCCCCTCTCTGGCCTTCAAGACCATGGAGGCGGTGCGCAAGGGCAAGGTGAAGAAGAGCGGGGAGTTCCCGGGCGACGCCGAGGAGCAGATGAAGGCCATGGGCGTGCCCGACTGGTGGATCGAATCCGCCCGGAAGATCGCCTATCTGTTCCCCAAGGCGCACGCGGTGGCCTATGTGATGATGGCCTTCCGCATCGCCTGGTTCAAGGTGCACGAGCCTCTGGCCTTCTACAGCGCCTATTTCTATCGCCGCAGCCAGAAGGGCGGCTTTGACGCCGGCATGATGTGCGGCGGCACCGACGCGGTGCGCCGGAAAATCAATGACATGAAGCGCCGCAGCGACCTGAGCGCCAACGAAGAGGATCTGATGGTCACGCTGGAGGCGGTGTATGAGTTCAACATGCGGGGCTTCAGCTTCGCTCCGGTGGATCTCTACCAGTCCCATGCCACAAAATTTCTCCCGGCGGGGGAGAAGCAGCTGCGCCCGCCCTTCGTGTCCATCGCCGGCCTGGGCGAAACCGCCGCGGAGGATCTGTACCGGGTGGGCAGCGCAGGCGAGCGCTTCATCTCCGTGGAGGAGCTCTCCGCCGCCTGCCCCAAGGTCAGCCAGACCCACCTGGAGACGCTGAAAGCCATGGGCGCCCTGGGCGATCTGCCGGAAAGCAGCCAGATCAGCCTGTTCTGAGGACGGCGCGGGAAAGGAAAAGCAACCATGAAGAAAATTCTGACTGTACTTCTGCTGCTCTGTCTGCTTCTATGCGCCTGCGGGCAGGAGAACGTCCCGCCCGTCGAGACCGCGGCGCCCACGGCGTCTCCCACCCCGGAGCCCACGCCGGAGCCGGCCCTTCCCCTGACGATCAGCGAGGTCATGACGTCCAACAAAGCGACCCTGGCAGATGAGGACGGCGCCTTTCCCGACTGGGTGGAGCTGCAAAACACCGGCGAAGAGCCGGTTTCACTCGCCGGCTGCAGCCTGCGCTGGGGGGAGGATCGCCTGACGCTTGATGAGGGGGAGCTCGCTCCCGGGGCCTACGCGCTGATCCTCTGCTCCGGGGAGCGGAACGGCTTCGCCCTGCCCAACGAGGAGGGTACGCTGCGTCTGATGAGTCCCGGCGGCCGGGAGCTGGACGCCATGAGCCTTCCCAAGCTGGAAGCGGACTGCTCTTATACCCGGGAGGGGAGCTCCCTCTGGCCCACGCCGGGCTTCGAGAACAGCCTCAAGGGCTATGCCGCCTTCCAGCAGACCCGGGCGCCTATGGGTGAGCTGGCCATTGCCGAGGCGGTGGTCCGGGACGTGGACGGGGACTGGGTGGAACTCTGGAACACCGGGGACGAAGTCCTGTCCCTGGACGGCTATTACCTCTCCGACAAGGAGAAGGACCGGCTCCGCTATCGGCTGCCGGATCTGGAACTGGAGCCGGGCGAGCGTTGGACCGCCTCTCTGGAGGACGCGGATTTCTCCCTGAATGCCGCCAGGGATCAGCTCTATCTGAGCCGGGACGATGGCACGCTGATGGATTATGTAAACCTCCATGATATCCCGCTGGACGGCAGCGTCGGGCGGCTGGAGGGCAGGAAAAAGGGCGGCTTTTGGTACTTTGCCGCCTCCACCCGGGGAGAGGAGAACGGCAAGGGCTTCCGCAGCGTCTCTCCCAGACCGGAGTGCCTGGAGCGAGACGGCGTGTTTGAGGACGTGGAGCAGGTCACGGTCACGCTGACCGGCCCCGGCACGATCTACTACACCACCGACGGCAGTATGCCCACCGCGGAGTCCGAGCGCTATACGAAGCCACTGGTGCTGACGGCGACCGGCGTGGTGCGGGCAATCTGCGTGCAGAAGGACGCCCTGCCCGGCAAGGCGCTGAGCCTGAGCTATATCATCAACGAGCACCATACGCTGCCGGTGACCAGCCTGGTCACCGATCCGGAGAACCTCTTCGGCAAGAACGGCCTCTATGACAATGTGGAGATCCAGGGGGAGGAGCCCGGCGCGCTGATGTTCTATGACGGGGAAGACTGCTTCCGTCTGGACTGCGGCATCAAGCCCCACGGCGCCACCTCCCGTCTGACCCAGCCGAAAAAAACCCTGAAAACCGTCTTTCGGGACTGCTATGACGGGGACCTGCACTTTGACCTGTTCGCAAACGGGGTGACGGACTTTTCCTCCATCCTGCTGCGAGCCCCGCGGGAGGAGCAGTATTCCAGCCTGCAGCGGGACTGCCTGCTGCACAGCCTGGCGGCGGAGGCTTTTCCGGCCCTGCCCTCTCAGGCCTACCGCTATTCCATCCTGTATATCAACGGCCAATACTGGGGCGTGTACAGCCTGCGGGAGGCCCATTCCGACGCCCATTACGCCAATCACTTCGGCCTGGACAAGGATCGGGTGAAGCAGTTCCGGGGCGACTGGGACCAGAGCACCGGCTTTGACGAGATCGTGGCCTTCGCCGCCTTCAACGACATGCGCGACGAGGAAAACTACCGCCATGTGACCGAGCGCCTGGACATCGACAGCGTGATCGGCTGGGCGATCATGGAGGGCTTCTGCGGCAACTTCGACCTGCACAGCGACAACATGCGCTTTTACTACACCCTGGACGATGGGGTCATGCACTATGCGCTGGTGGATCTGGACGCGGGCATGGAGGACTGGCGCGGCTTTGATCCCCCCTACACCCTGGGTTATAACTACAATCAGCTGCTCAGCCGCCTCACCACCAATCCGGAGTTCCGCAGGGAGTTCCTGCGGCAGTTCGGCGAAGCACTGGACGGGCCGCTGGACACGGAAAAGGTCCTGCGGCAGATCGACGAGATGGCGGACGAGCTGCGGCCCGAGATCACCCGGGACCGGGAGCGCTGGGGCAGCAACCTGGCCACCTGGGAGAGCCTGGTGCAGCGCAACCGGGACTATTTCACCGTCAACGGCGATTATAAGCTCTACATGATCAACGCCCTGCGCAAGTACATGGGCAGCACCCCGGAGTGGTACGAATGGATGGCCAGCCGGGAAAAGGGATAAGCGGATACGCCGCAATCGTATGGGAAGGACGGATGCACGATGAAGATCACATTTCTCGGCGCGGCCCATGAGGTCACCGGAAGCTGCACACTGATCGAGGTCGGAGACAAAAAGGGCCTGGTGGACTGCGGAATGGAGCAGGGGAAGGACCTGTTTCAGAACCAGGAGCTGGCCGTTCCGGCCAGGGAGCTGGACTTTGTCCTGCTGACCCATGCCCATGTGGACCATTCCGGCATGCTGCCGCTGCTCTACAAGCAGGGCTTCCGCGGCCCCATCTATGCCAGCGCCGCCACCTGCTCGCTCTGCGATATCATGCTGCGTGACTGCGCCAACATCCAGATGTCCGAGGCGGAGTACAAAAACCGAAAGGGCCAGCGCAGCGGGGCCGCGCCCGTGGAGCCTCTTTATGATCTGGAGGATGCCATCGGCGCGGTTGGCTGCCTGCGCCCCTGCGACTACGGGCGCAAGATCCAGGTGAACGAGAGCGTGACAGTCCGCCTGACCGATGTGGGCCATCTGCTGGGCTCGGCAGCCATTGAGATCTGGCTCACGGAGAGAGGGGAGACGCGAAAAATCACCTTCTCCGGCGATATCGGCAACCTGGACCAGCCCATCCTGCGGGACCCCCAGTTTGTGGAGGACACCGAGTATCTGGTGATCGAATCCACCTACGGCGATCGGCTGCATACCGAGGAGCGGGTGGATTATGTGGCGGAGCTGGCCCGACGCATCCAGGACACCCTGGACCGGGGCGGCAATATGGTGATCCCCTCCTTTGCGGTAGGTCGGACCCAGGAGATGCTCTATTTCATCCGGGAGATCAAGGAGCGCGGCCTGGTGAAGGGACACGGCGATTTCCCGGTCTATGTGGACAGCCCTTTGGCCATTGAGGCGACCTCCGTATTTCTCCAGTGCGATACCCAGTTTCTGGATGAGGATATGCGGAAGATCATCCGCTCGGGCGTGAACCCTTTGGTTTTCCCGGGGCTGGAGCTGACGGTCAGCGACCTGGAGTCCAAGGCCATCAACGATGACAAGACCCCCAAGGTCATCCTCTCCGCCTCCGGTATGTGCGATGCGGGGCGCGTGCGCCACCATCTGAAGCATAACCTCTGGCGGCCGGAGAGCACGGTGCTTTTCGTGGGCTACCAGGCGGTGGGGACCCTGGGCCGCATCCTGGTGGACGGCGCCGGCAGCGTGAAGCTCTTCGGCGAGGAGGTCCAGGTGCGCGCCAGGATCGATACGCTTCCCGGCGTCAGCGGTCACGCGGACAAAAAGGGGCTTCTGCGCTGGCTCTCCGGCTTCCGGGAGAAGCCACGGCTGGTCTTCGTCAATCACGGTGACCCCGAGGCGGCGGATGCCTTTACCAAATGTCTGAACGAGGAGCTGGGCTATCGGGCCTTCGCTCCCTACAGCGGCACGGAATTCGACCTGCTGTCCGGGCAGTTCCTCCGGATCACGGAGGGGATTCCCGTGGAGAAAAAGACCGCCCAGAGTCGGAAAGTCAGCCCCGCCTTTACCCGGCTGATCGCCGCGGCGGAGCGGCTGCTGGCCGCCTGCAGGAAGCTGGAGGGCCACGCCAACAAGGAGCTCGCCGGCCACGCGGACCGGATCGAGAAGCTCGCCCAGCGGGTAGAGAGGGACATTTAAGCCATAGGAAAAAGACAGACCGGAGAGGAAAGCACAGCAGCGCCTGCCTCTCCGGTCTGTCTTTTTCCGGGTTTTCCATAATTCTCTCGGTTGACATAATTTTACGGCTGTGGTAAAATACTATGACGAATCCTATACAGGGGTGAGATAGCATGAGTCAGCTTGAATTTCATCCGGAGAAAGCGATCGGAGACGGAATCCTTCAATTGGATAAGCAGGAGCTGCTGGAGTTCGTCTCCCGGCTCTGCCTGCATGTCAAATCGGAGGTTGGCTCCCGAGCCTATCGGGGCGGCATTTTCCCGGGAAATATCTGCGTGAACGAACAGGGCGAATATGCCATCGGGCCGGCAAAGCTGGAAAAGTGGAGCGGACAGGAGCTGGAGTTCGTTGCCCCGGAGCTGTACTGGCACGGGGAAAGCGGTCCCGCCTCGGACGTTTATTCGCTGGCCCTGCTGGTCTATTACGGCCTGGGGGAGGGAAAGCTCCCCTTTGAGACGGAAATCGCCAGCGGCCAGCTGGCCCGCATGAGCGGCAAGGCCCTGCCGGCGCCGAAAAATGCGGGCAAGCGCCTGGCAGAAGTGCTGGAGAAGGCCACGGCCTTTCGCACGGCGGACCGGTATCAGAGCCCGGAAGAATTGCAGATCATGCTGGAGAGCTGCATGGATAACAAGTATCTGGGCGGCGCATCCGGCGCGGAGACTGTCTTTCGCAAGGAGGACGATCAGCTCAATGAGATTGAGCGCATGATGGTGGATATCATCGAGCGCCGGGAAGAGGAGCCTGTCCCGGCGGAGGAGCCGGAAGCTCCCGAGCGGGAACTGAGCGTGGAGGAGATCGCCGGCCTGGAAAAGCCGGAGCCTGCGGCAAAGGAGCAGGAGGACGTCCACGCCATGGTGGAGGAGTACTTCGGCCAGGACAGCCCCGCGCCAGCGGAGCCTGCCGAAGAGGAGCAGGAGCCCGAGGACGTGCGGGTCTATGACCCGGCAAGGGAGAGAAAGGAGCGCCAACCCATTCCAATCCTGAAAGAGGAAAAGTACCCGGAGCTCGCCCCGGTGGTACTCAAGCAGCAGCCCCGTTATACCCGGGCCGCGCCGATCCAGGAGGAAGCGGAGGAGCCGGAGCCGGAGGTCGAGGTCCAGCAGCAGGTCAAAAAGCGCAGGGGCCTCCGCCCGCTGGCGGTGGTGCTGTGCCTGTGCGTTGGGCTGGTCGCCGGCGCGCTGGCGGTCAATCTGTTCTGGGACAGGGGGACCCGTCCCACCCAGATCAACCCCACCCCGGACCCGCAAAAGCTCTTTGAAACCGACCCGGCCGCGGCTGAGCAGCCGGCGGAGGGGGAGGAGCAGCAGCCGGGAGCGGATTCCGTTGTCTTTTCCGAAGAGGAGGAGCAGGCGGCCCGCTATGCCGTCACCCTTTCGGATATGAGCTGGACCCAGGCCCAGGCCGCCTGCTGGGAGCAGGGAGGCCATCTTGCTGTGATCAGCTCCCAGGAGGAGCTGGATGAGATCACCGCCCTGGCCGAGGAGCAGGGGATCACCCGGCTCTGGATCGGCTGCCGGCGCCTGAACGGGAATCTGGTCTGGGAGAGCGACGAAGAGGTGGAGTTCTACCGCTGGGGTGAGGGCGAGCCCAGCTATCAGGACAGCTATGACGGCGTCTCCGAAGACTTCATCATGATTTACCGGGTAGGGGACGAGTGGTTCTATAATGACAACCGCAACGACCCTGTGGCCGACTATCCCAATTTCTACAGCGGCACCATGGGCTATGTGTGCGAGATGGAAAACTGACGCATCGGACTCTCAAACGGACGGAGCAGATCGCTTCGTCCGTTTTTCTTGCTTTTTCGCTCCGCGCCAAAATGAACGGACGGATCGAAAAACAGGGGATTGTCTTGCATTTAACAGGATTGTTAGAAACTTATCTTGTAAATTCGACGCTTTTTGCCCTCTGGCTTGTAGACAATCCGCGACGGCGTGTGGTAATATGTCTAACGTATGAATTTTAAATGAGGTGAAGCATATGTCCCACTCGTTTCATGGCGGCGTGCACCCCGATTATTGCAAGCGTCCGGATATTCCGGTCACTGTCATCGCGCCGCCTCCCCAGGTCGTGATCCCCATGATCCAGCACATCGGCGCACCCTGCAAGCCTCTGGTGAAGAAGGGTGATCTGGTGAAGATGGGTCAAAAGATCGGCGAGAATCCCGCCCCGGTTTCCGCCCCGGTTCACTCTCCCGTGTCCGGCAAGGTCGTGGCGGTGGAGCCCCGCCCCCATCCCCTGGGCGATATGATCATGTCCGTCGTCATTGAGAACGACGGCCTGGATACGCCCGATTTCATGGAACCGCTTACGGCCGAACAGCTCCGGGACCCGGACGCTATTCTGGACCGCATTCGCCAGGCCGGCGTGGTCGGCATGGGCGGCGCCATGTTCCCCACGGCATTCAAAATCAGCGGCGGCATCGGCAAGGTGGACAAGCTCATCATCAACGGCGCCGAGTGCGAGCCCTACCTGAACGGCGACCATCTGACCATGCTGAATTTCCCCGAGCAGCTGCTCAAGGGTATCGAGCTGGTGCGCATCGCCAGCGGGCTGGACAAGGCCTACTACGGCATCGAGGTGAATAAGCAGGACGCCATTGATCTGCTCAACTCCCTCCATCCCGAGAAGTACGGCGTCGAGATCGTGCCCGAGAAGGTCAAGTACCCCCAGGGCGGCGAAAAGATGCAGGTCAAGGCCGTCACCGGCCGGGAGGTCAAGCCCGGCGGACTGCCCTCCGGCGTGGGCGCCAACGTGATTTCCACCCGCACCTGCTACGCCGTCTATCAGGCCTGCTATGAGGGCCGCCCCGTCATCGAGCGCATTGTGACCGTCGCCGGCAGCGCCTTGAAGGAGACCGTCAACGCCCTGACACGGGTGGGAACCCCCTTCGAATACCTGGCCGAACAGTGCGGCGGCTTTGTGAAGGAGCCTCGCAAGATCGTCCTGGGCGGACCAATGATGGGCATCTGCGCCACCAACTTCGCCGCCCCCACCATCAAGGGCACCTCCGGCGTCCTGTTCTTCACCGAGGACGAGGATCGGACCGAGGACGAGCCCACCTGCATCCGCTGCGGCAAGTGCATCACCGTCTGCCCCATGAAGCTGGAGCCGGTGTTCATGTACATGTACTACAGCAAGGGCGACTATGAGAACCTGGAGAAGTACCATGTGATGGACTGCTTCGAGTGCGGCAGCTGTTCCTACAACTGCCCCGCCCGCATGCCCCTGACCCATGCCTTTAAGACCGCGAAGCTGATGTTCCAGGCGAAGGCCGTCAAGGAGAAAGCCAAGGCCGAGGCCGCAAAGGAGGAGCGCAAATGAAAGAGAAAAATGAACGCATCATCCTGGACGTGGCCTATCAGCCCCAGGTGCGCACCAAGATCGATACCCAGCGCCTGATGCTGCGGGTCATCATCGCGCTGCTTCCGGCGGTGGTCATGGCTGTCTGGCAGTTCGGCTTCCATCCTCTGGTCGTGATTGCCGCCTCCGTGCTCTCCGCTGTGTTCTTCGAGTGGGCGATCCGCAAGTTCCGCAAGCAGTCCGCCACCATCGGGGACCTGTCCGCCGTGGTCACCGGTCTGCTCCTGGCGCTGACCCTGCCCCCCTCCGCCCCCTGGTGGCTGCCCATCATCGGCACCTTCTTCGGCATCGTGGTGGTCAAGCAGCTCTACGGCGGCATCGGCAAGAACTTCCTGAACCCGGCTCTGGCCGGCCGTGCCTTCCTGCTGGCGTCCTACGCCATGCTGATGGGCCGCTACCCCGCCCCCGCTGCCATGAGCGGCCTGGAAGGGGTGGACGCCATCTCCGCCGCGACCCCGCTGTCCTTCCTGTACGGCAGCGAGGGCATGCCTGCCTACTACACCGCCAAGACCATGTTCCTGGGCTTTATCCCCGGCGCCATCGGCGAGATCAGCGCCCTGGCGCTGCTGATCGGCGGCCTGTACCTGATTGGCACCAAGGTCATCTCCTGGCGGATTCCCGTTTCCTTCCTGGGCACCGTCGCGCTGCTGACCCTTGCCTTCGGCCACGAGGGCATGGGCAATGTGGACTTCATGGTCTATAACCTGCTCTCCGGCGGCCTGGTGCTGGGCGCCTTCTTCATGGCTACCGACTACGCCACCAGCCCCGTGACGCTGAACGGCCAGCTGCTCTACGGCGCGGGCTGCGGCGTGCTCACCGTGCTGATCCGGTACTTCGGCGGTTATCCCGAGGGCGTCAGCTACGCGATCCTGCTGATGAACCTGTGCACCTGGGCCATCGACAAGGGCTTCCATCGCCATCAGTTCGGCGTCAGCAAGGAGGATATCGCCGCGGAGAAGGCAGCGAAAAAGGCGGCAAAGCTTGCCGCAAAGGAGGCTGCGAAATGAATAAGATTCTGAAGCTTGCCCTGGTCCTTTTCCTGATCTGCGCCATCGTCGCCGGCATTCTCGGCGTGGTTGACAGCATCACCAGCGGCCCCATCGAGATGTATCAGACGGCGAAATCCAACGCGGCCAAGGCCGCGGTCCTGCCGGTAAAGGCCGCGGAGGGGGAGGAGCCCTACCAGGAGCTGAACCTGAAGGAGCTGAACCAGCCCACAACCATCAACGCCAACGGCCAGAAGATCAAGATCCTCTCCGTGTCCCGGGCCAGCGACGGCTCCGGCTACGTGGTGGAGACGGAGTTCTCCGGCGCTCAGGGCACCATCGTGATGATGGTCGGCGTGAGCCCCAGCCTCAAGTGCACCGGCATTTCCATCACCAAGCATTCCGAGACCTCCGGCCTTGGCGCCAACGCCGCCAGCACCGCTGACGTGGGCGTCAACTTCCGCGCCCAGTTTGTCAACGTCACGAAGTCTGTCCAGCTCAAGAAGGCCGGCGGTGAGATCGACGCCCTCTCCGGCGCCACCATCACCTCCCGCAGCGTGACCAACGCCACCGCGGCGGCTATCGAGTTCGTGGAATCCATCCAAGCTGCGAATTAAGGAGGGAAGACAATGAACTTTAAGAGACAGCTCAAAGAGGGCGTTATTACCAATAACCCCATCCTGGTTCAGCAGCTTGGCATGTGCGCCACCATGGCCATCACTACCTCGCTCTTCAACGGCGTGGGCATGGGCCTTTCGGTGCTGATCATCCTGACCTGCTGCAACGTGGCGGTTTCCGCCGTGCGTAAATTCATCCCGGGCGAAATCCGCCTGGCCATCTTCGTGGTCATCATCGCGGGCTTCGTTACCATCGTGGACCTGCTGCTGCAGGCCTTCATCCCCGCGCTCAGCGAGTCCTTGGGTGTGTTCATCCCGCTGATCGTCGTCAACTGCATCATCATCGGCCGCGCCGAGGCCTTCTGCCAGAAGAACCCCATCGGCCCCTCCTTTGTGGACGGCATTACCCAGGGCCTGGGCTATACGGTGGTGCTGATCGTGATGTGCGTGATCCGTGAGTTCCTGGGCAGCGGCCGCTTCGGCGGCGGTCTCATTGACCTGGCCAAGGGCATCACCCTGGACGGCACCGGCGCCGGCATCCAGATCTTCAGCGCCGATTACGGCGCCTCGATCCTGACGCTGCCGGTGGGCGGCTTCCTGACGCTGGGCTTCCTCTTCGCCGCCATGCAGGCCGCGCTGAAGAAGGCCGCGAAAAAGAAAGCCGAAGCTGCGGAAATCGAAGAAGAGGAGGATGAAGAGGCATGACTGTTACCGAGTACATCTCCATCGCCATCGGCGCGATCCTGATCAACAACTTCATCTTCTCCCAGTTCCTGGGCTGCTGCCCCTTCCTGGGCTGCTCCAGCAAGGTGGAGACGGCTTCCGGCATGGGCCTGGCCGTTGTCTTCGTCATGGGCCTGGCCTCCGCCATCTGCTATGTGGTCAATGAGTTTATCCTGGTACCCCTGGGGCTGGCTTTCCTGCAGACCCTGGCTTTCATCCTGGTCATCGCCGCCCTGGTGCAGTTTGTGGAGATGTTCCTCAAGAAGGCGGTTCCCAGCCTGTACTCCGCTCTGGGCATCTACCTCCCCCTGATCACCACCAACTGTGCGGTGCTGGGCGTGGTGCTGCTGAACGTGCAGAACGGCTATGACTTCCTGGGCTCCGTGATCTACGGCATCACCGGCGGTCTGGGCTTCATGCTGGCCATCGTTCTCTTCGCCAGCGTGCGCGAGCGCATCGCGTATTCCGACTATCCTGAGTGCTTTGAGGGCTTCCCCATCTGCCTGGTATCCGCCGGCCTGGTGGCTCTGGCCTTCATGGGCTTCAGCGGCATGAAGATTTTCTAAGGAGGGCATGACGAGATGAAGATTTTGTACGCTGTCCTCGTTCTCGGCGCGTTGGGCGCCGCTTTCGGCGCGCTGCTGGCCTTCGCGGCCAAGATTTTCCATGTGGAAGTCGATCCCAAGCAGGCTGCGGTGCGGGAATGCCTGGCCGGCGCCAACTGCGGCGGCTGCGGCTACCCCGGCTGTGACGGCTATGCCGCCGCCGTGGCGAAGGGGGAAGCCCCCTGCAACAAGTGCGTTGCCTCCGGTCCGGAGGCCGCCGCCAAGATCGCGGAGATCATGGGCGTCGCCGCAACGGACGCGGAAAAGATGGTGGCCTTCGTGCCCTGCTCCGGCTGCACCGACGTGGCGGAGCTCCGCTTCAACTACACCGGCCCTGAAGACTGCCGCGCCGCCATGCTCTTCGGCGGCAAGAGCAACAAGCTCTGCACCTTCGCCTGCATCGGCATGGGCAACTGCGCCAAGGCCTGTAAGTTTGACGCCATGCACGTGATTGACGGCGTGGCCCAAGTTGACCGCTCCAAGTGTGTGGGCTGCGGCGCCTGTGTGGACGCCTGCCCCAAGGATATCGTGAAGCTGATCCCGGAGAAGCAGAAGATCATGGTCGCCTGCCGCAGCCAGGATAAGGGCGGCCAGGTGATGAAGTTCTGCCAGGCTGGCTGCATTGGCTGCATGAAGTGCCAGCGGGAGTGCCCCGCCGAGGCGATCCGGGTGGAGAACTTCGTGGCCAGCATCGATGTGTCCAAGTGCGTCCAGTGCGGCCACTGCGTGGAGGTCTGCCCCCGCCATATCATCAAAACGCTCCCGTAAACCGAATACGATCCGAAAACTGCGCCGAGATTCCGGCGCAGTTTTCAGACTGTAGACAAAGGCCAAAGGGCCTTTGTCTACAAGGGGAATGCAGCCCGCGGCAGCGCACAAATTGGCCGCGTGGGAGGCCAATTTGCACGTTTGCGGGCTGAGAAGTGTTTTTTCCGAGGCACATG
>ODAJ012176832.1_pt1 | contig 16099 bp, 15 predicted proteins | sample 1539241 | NCBI WGS metagenome assembly ODAJ01 (sample SAMN02144231, study PRJEB22623) | gut metagenome | biome: sheep rumen | host: Ovis aries | place: New Zealand
GTGAAGCGGCAGGGGACGTCCACGCGGATGTTCTGCTTGGACAGGGCGTTGGTGAGGTTGCACTCGATGGAAATGGGCTTGAGGTCCAGGAAGGCGTAATCCTGGAACACGGGCCAGATGAAGGCGGCGCCGCCGTGGATGCAGCGGGCCGAGGAGATGGAACCGCCGGCGTTCCTTCCGGTCTTACCGTAGATCACGAGGATCTTGTCGGAGGGGCAGCGGCGATAGCGCTTGAGGATGGCGGCCAGGGTCACGAAGAGGACCGCCACGACAATGAGGATGAGGTAGAGCTGTTCCATACGCGGTTGTTAAATGATATAGGAGTTGATTTCTTCGACGAGAAGGGTGTTGGCATCGATGGTCTCGGTGACCTTGATGGGGGTCCCGGTCTTGATGGTGTCCCCGTCCGTGACGGCATTGTATTCCCGGACGGCGCCCTGGATGGTGATCTGGACCTTGCCTTCGCCCTGGCGTTCGCCGGGGATGGTCAGGTAGCACTTGCCCTGGCAGCCGACGGCGGCCTTATAGACGTTGATGTTGCCGCTCTGCTGCATGGTGCTCAGCCACTTGAAAAGGTACATCACGGCGGCGACGAGGGCGACGCCCACGAGGACCGCGACGAAGATCAGGACGAAAGTGGACTTGATCTGCGGCTGGAGGATGATGGCGGTCCAGCCGAAGCCCAGGAAGAAGTTCACGAAATTCCGGAAGGTGTACAGGTTCGACCCGCCGTCGATGTTGGAAAGGTCGCTTCCGTCCAGGGAAGTGTCCACGTCCATGTCGAAGTCGGAATCGGCATCGGCACCCAGGAAGGTCATGACGGTCTGGATGATGAAGATGAGGGAGGCGGTCAGGGTGACTCCCCAGAGGACTTTCATGATCGGGCTCAAGGCGGCCCACCAAGTGGATAGCATATCTCTGATAATTTGGTTCTGATGCAAATATAGAAAGAATTTATCGAAAAACAATATTTATTCGGAAAAATTCAACAAATTTTTATTTATGATCACTTTTCCTTATATTTGTGGGACATGGAACAGGAAAGAAGCATCGACCGGCTGGCCCGGTATATCATCATCGCGGCCGTGGTCGCGATTGTGGCGTGGCTCTGCCATACCTTCAGCAACGTGCTGGTATATGTCATCGCGGCCTTCGTGGTCTCGCTGATCGGACAGCCCCTCATGAAACTGCTGCGGAAGGTCCGGTTCAGGGGGAAGTCCGCACCGGACTGGCTCCTGTCCATCCTGACGATCGTCGTCATCCTGGGCCTCCTGCTTTTCGTGGTCACGCAGGCCATTCCGGTCGTGACACGCATCGTCCGGGACGCTTCCGTCCTGAACAGTTCGTCCCTGGAAGGGAATCCGCTGGACGGGATCAATGACTGGATCGTGAGCCTGTTCCCGGGGCTCGGGGCGGATTTCGACGTCATCGGCCTCCTGGTGGACAAACTCAAGGAGGTGACCAACCTGACCAATGTGAAGACAGTCATCAGTTCCGTGACTTCGATCGTGAGCGGCATCGCCGTGGGCCTGTTCTCCATCGTTTTCATCTCCTTCTTCTTCATCCGGGACGACAAACTCTTCAGCAAGATCGTCCTGTCCCTTGTTCCGGACCGGTTGGAAGAATCCGTCGGAAAGGCGATTGCCGATATCGAACGCCTGCTTTCCCGCTATTTCGTGGGCCTGCTGATCGAGATGTTCGGCGTCGCGCTGATCGACTTCCTGGGACTCTGGCTCATCGCCCGGCTGGGTGTGAACAATGCGGCGGGTATCGCTTTCATCGCCGGCGTCCTGAACATCATCCCGTATGTGGGACCGCTCGTCGGCGAGGTCCTGGGAGTGGTCCTCGCGGTCATCCTCAAGTATGGGACGGGCATCGGCCTGGGCGTGAACATCTGGATCTTCGCCCTCATCGTCCTGGCCATCATGCTGGCCGCCCAGCTGGTGGACAACTTCATCTACCAGCCGGTCATCTACTCCACGAGCATCAAGGCCAGCCCGCTGGAGATTTTCATCGTCATCCTCCTTGTGGGCCACGTCGGCGGTGTCCTGGGCATGCTCGTCGCCATTCCGGGCTATACGGTGGTCCGTGTCATCGCCAGTCGCTTCTTCTACCATCTCAAACCGGTTAAAAAACTGATTCCGGACCTCGATGAGGAGATCCGGAACCAGTAGGGGAGAGAGGGCCGGTCAAATCGACCGTAACGAGGATTCTCAGAAACGGTCCATTACTTCGAAGATCCGGGTGCGGACCTCTTCGATCGTACCCACGCCGTCGATTTCCTGGTAGCGCCCCGCTTCCTTGTAGAAGCCCACAAGGGGTTCGGTCTTGTCGTGGTAGGTGCGGATGCGGTTCTCCACGACCTCAGGTTTAGCGTCGTCGGCCCGGCCTTCGATGGTGGCGCGGTGGGCGATGCGCTCGTGGATCATGGCGTCCGGGATCATGATGGAAATGACCGCGGTGACGGCCTCGCCGCCCTTGGCCAGCATGGCGTCCAGGGCTTCGGCCTGGGCGATGGTGCGGGGAAAACCGTCCAGCAGGAAGCCGTCCACCCCTTCCGTGCCCTTGAAGCGGGCTTCGATCATCCCTTCCACGACTTCGTCGGGAACGAGGGAACCCGCCTCGATGAGGGATTTGGCCTGAAGGCCGAGAGGAGTGCCGGCGGCGATTTCGCTGCGGAGGAGTTCGCCGGTGGAAAGGTGGCAGAGGTTGTACTTCTCCACCATGGCGCTGGCCTGGGTGCCCTTGCCGGCTCCCGGAGGCCCGAAGAGGATGTAATACTTCATGTCAGGTCCGTTTATTCGTTGTCCAGTATATAGATGTCCTTGTAGTTCCGGCCGAGGCCGTCGTAATCCAGGCCGAATCCCACGATGAAATCGTCCGGAATCTCCATTGCGACGTAGTCCAGTTTGAGGTCCTTCTTGTACATCTCGGGCTTCAGGAGCATGGTGCAGACCTTGACCTTGGAAGCCCTTCGGGCCTGCAGGATGTTCACCAGGTTCTCGATGGTGCGGCCGGTGTCCACGATATCCTCGACGATGATGACTTCCTTGCCGGTGACGTCGCCCGTAAGACCCATCTCCGTCCGGACATCGCCGGTGGAGGAAGTCCCTACATAGGAGGAGAGTTTGATGGACATCAGGTCCACGTCGAATTCCAGCCGTTTCATCAGTTCGGCCGTGAAGAGGATGGACCCGTTCAGGACACACAGCAGGATGGGAACGGTGCCGGAATCGCGATAGTCGTCATTGATTTTGGCCGCTACACGGTCGATGGCTTCTTCCAGCCGTTCATTGGGAATGAAATACCGGAAGACCTTGTCGTGAAGTTTTATTTTTTGCATGTCAGGCGTGTTTTGCATTACAAAAATAGCAAGAAAAACATAAAAAATAACCGAAAACATTTATTTCGAACTGAAACAACATCTCCTCCGTCCCGTTTCCCAGCAGAAAGGCGTATTTTGCGCCCATGAATGCGGAATCGTATGTCCTCCTGGCGCTCCTTTTCCTCGCCGCCGTCCCTGCCGTCGCCCAGTCCGACGAGACGGTCCGGGCTGCCCTGTACCTGACGGGAGCCGACAGCCCCGAAGAACTGGACGACCGGCTGTTGGAGGAACTGGAGTCCTTCCGGAGCCGCCCGCTGGAAGTGAACCGGGCCTCCCGGACGCGGATGCTGGAAAGCGGCCTGCTGTCCCCTTATCAGATTGCTTCCCTGGCGGACTACCGGTCCCTTTCGGGGGATGTCCTGTCCCTGGAAGAACTGGCGCTCGTGGACGGTTTCGGGAAAGAGGCCGTCGCTGTACTCGGCCCTTTCCTGTCCCTCGCTTCTTCAAGGAAGCCCGGGGAAGCCGTAAAGGATACGGTGACCGTGGCCCATTCGGCGGTCATCAGGGCTACCCTGAAAGATGTCGGCGCAAAGTATCGGCTATCAGCCGGCCGTTTCGAAGCGGCCGGGGCATGGCGGGGCAGCGGTGGTACTTTCTATGCCATATACCGTACCCGGCGCGGAAAAATCCTCGTGGGGGACTTCAATACCCGATACGGACAGGGACTGGCTTTCTGGAGCGCTTTCCAGTTGTCTGGTCTTCAGACGCCGGAGGCCTTTTCCAAGCGTGCGAACGGGATTACCCCGTCCTGGTCCTTCAGCGGGACGGGGACGCTGCGGGGAGCCGCCTGGGACTTCTCTGCCGGTCCATGGCAGGTGGCCTTGTTCGGATCCCTGGACGGCACCCTGGGTGCCCATGCCGGCTGGCTGGGACGTCATGGCCAGGCCGGACTGACCGCATCGCGGGATCGAGTCTCCCTGGACGGGAAATATGCGGTCCGCGGGGTGGAACTGTTCGGCGAGGCCGTCTGGAAAGGGAAAGGACCCGGCGCCCTGGGAGGCGTACGGTTCCCGGCCGGGGAACGCTTCCGGGGAGCCGTACAGTTGCGGGGGCTCCCCAGTACCTTTACCGGCCGGAAATACGGGGAATATGCCCTGGCGGCGGGTCTTGGCTACCGTTCGGACGACCGTTCGCTGACGGGATCCTGGACGGAAGACCTGGCGCTGCTTCCCATTCCGGGTCAGGATCCCCGCCGGATGCAGGTGAAATCGATCTTGACCGTCTCCTGGACCGTCTCGGAGAATTGGCTCCTGGAATCCCGTCTCACATCGCGGTACCGAAGCTACGAGGACGGCCGGACGGACCTGAGGGCCGATGCGACCTGGACGCGGGACGTATGGACCGTGAAGGGCCGGATGAACGGCTTGTATTCCGGCGGATTCGGGGTACTGACCTACCTGGAAGGGGGCTGGAAGCCGCCGGGCGGCTTCGGATGGCTCCGCCTGACCCTTTTCTCCATCCCTTCCTGGCAGGCGCGGATCTATGCCTACGAACGGGATGCGCCGGGCAATTTCACGGCCCCGGCCTATTATGGGACCGGATTCTCGGTCATGGCGTATGGCGGATGGAAGTTCCGCCTGGGGAAGACGCGGGTGAAACTGTACCTCCGCGGGTCGTACCTGTGGAAAAAGGAAAAGCCCGGACAGGCCGGGCTCAAGTTTCAGTTGGTGGCGGACCGCTAGCGGCGTCCCACCTTCAGGCGCTGGCCTTCGCGGATCCTGTCGCTCCTGAGGCCGTTCCAGTTCTTGATGTTCCTGACGGTCGTATGGTTCCGGGAAGCGATCCTGCCCAGGGTATCGCCGCGGCGAACCTTGTAATAGACCCATTGGCCGGTGCCGCCGGAGGCGGGCTTCGCAGGTTTGGCCGTCGGACGGCCTCCCCGGCCTTCGTCGACGGAACCGGCGAGGAAGATTTCGGACGCCTTGTGCTTGTAGATGGTATCCTGCTTGTCCAGGAAAGCGTTGCTGTAATTGTAGGGGAGACGGAGCACCTGCTCGCCCTGGGCACCGGGGACGATGTCCTTGTAGTACTGCGGGTTCAGGTCGCGGAGGTCGTCGATGGGAATTCCCAGTATCTCGCTGATCTGGCGGAAGTGGAGGTTCCGGTTCACCAGGAAGGTGTCCACATGCTCCGGAATCTGGACAGGCGTGGGCTCCAGGCCGTATTCCTTGGCATAGTTCACGGCATACATGGCGCCCACCATCGCCGGGACGTAACCGCGCGTCTCACGGGGGAGATACGGGTAGATGGACCAGAAGTCGCGGCGTCCGCTGCGCTTGATGGCCTTGTTCACGTTGCCGGAGCCGCAGTTGTAGGAGGAGATGGCGAGACTCCAGTCCCCGAAGATGCGGTAGGCGTCCCGGAGGTAACGGGCCGCCGCGTCCACGGACGCGACCGGATCCATGCGCTCGTCGATGTAGGAGTCGATCCGGAGCCCGTAATTCCGGGCCGTGGCATGCATGAACTGCCACATCCCCGTCGCGCCCACGCGGGAGACCGCGACCGGATTCAGCGCGGACTCGATGATGGCCATGTACTTGAGTTCCAGCGGAAGTTCGTACTTGCGGAACGCCTCCTCGAAGATGGGCATGTAGTACTGCGCCAGGCCGAGGATCTGCCCCATCTTGGTGGGCATCTTCTCGGAGTAGAGGACCATGTAGTTCTTGACCGTCTCGTTGTACGGGAGTTGGATGAAGGAGTTCATGCGCTGGAGCCGCTCGATGAGGACCTTGTCCGGGACTTCGGTGGTGAAGCGGACGCTGTCCATGTCATAGCCGCTTCCCTGGTTGTTCTCCCGGGCCTGGCGGTGGAGGTACCACACGCTCAGAAGACTGTCCGTCGTATTGTCGGAATAGGAAGGCGTGTCGAAATAGTCGACCTCTTCCATGCCGGCCGCTTCGTTCTCTACGACTGCGTTCACCGCCGTCTGGATGCTGTCCCGTTCCCGGAGGATTTCCACCTCCTGGCGGAGCGCCTCCAGCCGCTGCCGCAACTGGTCGTTTTCCCGTTCGAGTTCCTTGCGGGACTTATGGTCGAAAATCTGTGCCTCGGCAGCCGTGGGGAAGGCCGCCGCGAGCAGGAGTACTGTGAGGAGGGTATAAGTCTTTTTCATGCTTTGTCAGAATCTGAGGGTGAGGCCGAGCCCCATCCCGGGGGCCTGGGCATAATCCGGCGTGATGACCGTGGGTTCCACCCGGAGGGTGATGTCGTCGTCGATTTCGAAGTCCTGCATGTAGGCGAAGACATTGGCATCCACGACCTGGATGACATAGAACAGGGCGGTGGCCAGGATGGAGTAGTCCCGGTAACGCCTGTAGATGTCGCGGTAGTAAAGGGCGTTCTCGGCGGAGACAGGCGGTTTTTCCACGTCCGGGTCCGTACTGTTGGCCTGGTCGTAGATCCACTTGTAGCGCTCGTAGTTGCGCTTGTTGTTCGAATAGAAATACACGCCGCCGGCGATGGCGCCCCAGTAGATGGGGATCTTCCAGTATTCACCGTTGTAGATCTGTCCCAGGCCCGGGAACAGGATGGAATAGACGGTGGCCTTGCCGGGGTCGGGGGAACGGTCCGTCTGGAAATTCACCGTTCCGTCCAGGAGGGAGCCCCACCACACAAGACCGGCTCCGACGTAAGACAAGGTGCTGATGGTCTTGTACTTGCTCTCTCCGGTATTCTTGTATTGGTTGTTGAAGTGGATGCCAAGGCCCACACCGGCACCGATGCCGCCGTAGACGATGGGCAGTTTCCAGTACTGGCGGTTGTAGATCTGTTCGCCGCCGACGAATATGGTCGACCCCATGAACAGGTTCTGGACCTGTCCGGGGCGCTTGTGGGCGAGGGAACCGAAGTATTGGCGGAAACTGAACAGTTGGGAACTGTCCGTCTTTTCCTTCTGGGTGGTGTCGTTGTAGTTCTGCGAGAAGGCGTCTTTCTTGAACTGGTCGTCCCTTGCCTGACCGTGAAGCACGACCGGCAAAAACAGGGCGAGAAGGAGTGGAAGTAGGCGCAACCTGGTCATGACGGGTCAGCCGCGGTTAGGTTCGAGTGCCTCGAGGAATCGCTGCATCTGCTCGTCCGAATCGAACTTGATGGTGATGGTGCCCTTGCCGGAGTTCTGCCGGCGGAGGGAGATGTTGTCGCCGAAGATGCGGCCCACGTTCTCCAGCAAGCGGTAATACATCTCGGGAAGTTCCTGGGGCTCCTTCTCCTGGGGGGCGGGCTTGTCCAGGGACTTGATCTTCTCTTCCAGTTCGCGGACGGAAAGCCCCTTGCGGACGATCAGGTCGCAGAGCATTTCCTGGACCTTCGGGTCCTCCACGCCCAGCAGGACCTTGGCATGGCCCACGCTCACGAGTCCCACCTTCAGGTCGTGCTGGACCTTGGCGGGAAGTTTCAGGAGACGGAGCTGGTTCGCGACCGAGGCGCGTTTCTTGCCCACGCGGTCGGCCATCTGTTCCTGGGTGAGGCGGCATTCCTCCATCAGGCGGCGGTAACTCATCGCCACCTCGATGGGATCCAGGTTCTCGCGCTGGATGTTCTCCACGATGGCCATTTCCAGCATACCCTGGTCATTGGCGTCCCGGATGTAGGCGGGAATCATGTCCATGCCGGCGATGATGCAGGCGCGGTAACGGCGTTCACCGCTGATAATCTGGTACTTGCCGCCGCGTTTGCGCACGGTGACCGGCTGGATGAGGCCGAAGGTGCGGATGGACTCGGCGAGTTCCTGCAGGGCTTCGGCGTCGAAGTTCATCCGGGGCTGGAACGGATTGGGCTCCATCAGGTCCACGGGGATGCGGAGAACGTCGGAGGTGTCCTGGACTTCCTTGTCCGAGACCACTTCCTTGTTGATGTATCCGACGGGTTTGCGGAGATCCCTGAGGTCGGGCGCGTCGTCTCCGAGCAGGGCGCCGAGGCCTTTTCCGAGGCCGTGCTGAACTTTTGCCATCAGTTGTTTTCGTTCTTTTGCAGCACTTCCTCCGCCAGGTGCAGATAGTTGGAGGTGCCGTTGTTGGTTACGTCGTACAGGACGATCGGCTTGCCGTGGGAAGGAGCTTCGCTCAGGCGGATGGAACGCTGGATGATCGTATTGAAAACCAGGTCCTTGAAATGCTCCCTGAGTTCCATCACCACCTGGCTGTGGACCTTCGTGCGCCCGTCGAACATGGTGACCACGAAACCTTCGATCGTCAGGTCCGGGTTGATGTTGTTCTGCACCAGGCGGATGGTCTGGATGAGTTTCGCCAGTCCCTCCAGCGCGAAGAATTCGGGCTGGACCGGGATCATGACGGAGTCCGCCGCCGTGAGGCAGTTGACGGTGATGAAGCCCAGGGAAGGGGAGCAGTCGATGATGATGTAGTCGTAGCGGTTGCGGATGGGCTGGAGGGCCTTTTTGAGGTAGGATTCCCGGTCCGGCCACTTGATCATCTCGATTTCCGCGCCCACGAGGTTGATATGGGAGGGGATCATGTGCAGGTTCTCCAACTCCGTCTGGATGAGGGCGTCCTCGGCGGGGATGTCCCCCCGGATGACCTCATAGATGGTCCGTTTCCGGTCGTCCTCCGGTGAGAAGTTCAGGCCCGAGGTCGTGTTGGCCTGCGGGTCCGCGTCGATGATGAGCACCTTCTTCTCGAGGACGGCCAGGGAGGCCGCCAGGTTGATGGCCGTCGTGGTTTTGCCCACGCCGCCCTTCTGGTTCGCTATGGCGATGATCTTTCCCATGTTCCGATGCAATAAGACTACAAATATACGAATTAATCTCCGCCCGGCCAAGGAAATGTTCCACAAAGTTCCACGCTTCAGGCGGGATCCACGTCGATACTCAGGTGGGCGGTGTACTTGCGTTCCTTTCCGAAATCGCTGACTGTCTGCGCCAGGCGCTGTTTCAGCGCCGGAAGCGCCTTGTTCCGGGCGAAGGTGATGCGGATCTGCCGGACGGACTCGTCGCCGATCCGGTCCACGACGGGAGCGTACGGGCCGATGACGGAGGGCGGCGTATCCGTTTCGCTGAACGCGGCGAGCAGGGCGTTCCGCAGTTCCCGGGCAAGGAAATCGACCCGTTTCCCGTTCGGGTCTTTCAGGATGACATGGACCAGCCGGGTATAGGGAGGATAGCCGAACAGTTTCCGTTCGGACAGAAGATCCGCCTCGCCTCCCTGCAGGCGCGCATAGACCGGGTGCTGCGGTTCGCGGGTCTGGATGATGAACCGGCCGCTCTTTCCCCGCCGGCCGCTCCGGCCCCGGAACTGTTCCAGCAGCTGGAAAGCACGTTCGTCGGCCCGGAAATCCTGCTGTCCCATGAGACTGTCGGCCTGGATGACCGCGACGAGGTTCAGGCGGTCGAAATCGAACCCCTTCGTGATGATCTGCGTACCTACGAGGATATTGATTTCGCCTGTGGCAAAGCGTTGGATGATGGCGGCTTCCTCGTTGTCCGGAGTGTCGCTGTCCAGCCGGGCGATCTCGCTTTCCGGGAAGAAAGCCTTCAGCTCTTCCTCGATCTTCTGGGTGCCGGCGCCGATGGGCTGCAAGGCTCCTCCGCAGGAAGGGCATGTGCCTGTATAGGGCTCTGTATGACCGCAATAGTGGCATAAAAGCCGGTCGGGTTGCCGATGCCAGCTTAAAGGGATATGGCAATGCGGGCACTTGGGAATCTGCCCGCATTCCGTGCACTGGAGGGAAGGGGAATAGGAACGGCGGGCGCGAAGGACGAACACCTGCTCCCCGGCGTCCAGCGTAGCCTGGATCTCATGCAGGAGTTTCCGGGAAAAGCTTCCCTCCATGCCGCGTTTCCGGCGTTCGGCCACCGTGTCGATGATCTGGATCCGGGCTTGTTCCCCCTGATGGAAACGCTCGGAAAGCTCCACTTTGGCATACCGTCCGATTTCGGCGTTGTAAAGGGACTCCAGCGAGGGCGTGGCGCTGCCCAGCAGGACATGGGCCTCCTGGATGATGCCCAGCATGACGGCCGTATCCCGTCCGTTGTAGCGGGGGGCGGGGGAGTCCTGCTTATAGGAAGTGTCGTGCTCCTCGTCCACGATGATGAGCCCGAGCCCATGATGGGGGAGGAACAGGGCGGAACGGGTGCCGAGGACCAGATAGGGACCGGCTTCCCGGACCCGGGTGGCGACGTTCCGGCGGCGGGCGGCGGATTCGCCGGAGTGGAAGACCTGCACGTCCGGAAAGACGGCGGCGATCCGCTCTTCCAGTTGTCGGGACAGGGCGATTTCGGGGACAAGATACAGGACGCTGCGTCCTTTCTGCAAGGTCTCCCGGGTCAGTTTCAGATAGATTTCCGTCTTTCCGGATCCTGTCACCCCTTCCAGGAGGACGGTCTTGTCCTGGGCAAAGGCTTCCCGGATTCTTTGTGCCGCCGTTTCCTGCACAGGGGTCAGGTCCACATCTCCGAGGACCGGCAGGGATTCCCGGTTCTGCAGGCGTGCTTCCAGGGCCCGGGCCGCATCGGCATATCGCTCGCGGGTATCTGCCCGGCGGGCTTTCTCCATCTTGGTCCGGAGCGCCTCCAGCTTGGCTTCCAGGCGTTCCTGTTCCCGGGCTTCGACCGCTTCCTGTTCCCGTTTCAGCGCCGGATAGGCCGCTTTGTACACTTCACCGACCGAGCACAGGTAATAGGAGGCGACTGCTTTCCACAGGCGGATTTCTTCCGGCAGGACCTGCGGGAGGCCGCTTTCCACGGAAAGGATGGGAAGGATGCGTTCAACGGCCGTTTCCGGAACGACATCCACGGCGCTGACCGCGCCGATATACTCTTTATGGGCGAACAGGACGCGGACGCGGCTGCCCACCTCCGCCTGCATTCCTTCGGGCAGGTAATAGCAGGGATCCCACTCCAGCCGGAGCGGAAGGATGACCTGTATGAAGGTTTTGCGGCCCATTCATACAAAGTTACTGCTTTTTCCGAAATCTTGCGTATCTTTGACCCATGATCCGCGAGAGTCTCCATCGGTACATTGACGAAGAAATCATCCCCCGGTACGCTGCCTTCGACAAGGCGCACCGGGAGGACCATGCCCGGAGTGTCATGGATCGCGCCATGACCATAGGAAAGGCCTATGACATTGACGAAGAGATGCTTCTGACGGCAGCGGCCTGCCATGACCTGGGCCTTGCCGTGGACCGGAAGACGCATCACCTGGAAAGCGGCCGGATCATCCGGGAGGATGTCCGCCTGCGGGAGTGGTTCTCCCCGGAACAGGTGGAGGTCATCGCCGAGGCCGCCGAGGACCATCGGGCATCGGCCCAGACGCCGCCCCGGTCCATCTATGGCCGGCTCGTCGCGGAGGCCGACCGCATGATCGATCCGCTGACCATCATCCGGCGCACGGTCCAGTTCGGTCTTTCGCACTATCCGGAACTGGACCGGGAAGGGCATTGGCAACGGACACTGGAGCACCTTCACGAAAAGTATGCGGAGGGCGGATACCTGCATCTTTTGATCCCGGGTTCGCCCAACGAGGCGCCGCTGGAGGCCCTGCGGGAAATCATCCGCGATGAGGTCCGGCTGCGGGAGATCTTCGAATCGGTTTATCGGGAGGAGACGGAGCGTCCGTCCTGACCATCGGCACGATGAATCTCTGGGACCGCATATCGCTTACCTGGCGCTACGGGAAACCCCTTTTCCTGATAGGAGGCGTGTATAATCTGGTGAGCGCCGGATTCCAGTCCGGCGGTTTTTCCTACGCGTTTATGGTGGATTCTTTCATCATAAAGACTATCATCACGGCCATCACGCTATTCTTGATGAGGCAGTTCAGGGACCGGGATGCCATCTTTTTCTACATCAACCTGGGTCTTTCGCGCAGGAGACTGCTTGTCAGCGTCATTCTGGTCGATTTCCTGTTCCTGGTCATCCTCATGGTCATCATGCTTCTGATTTATGGATAAGCACAAACTCATCGTGGACAGCGTGGTGGTCCGTTTCGGTCAGAAGACGGTCCTGAGCGGGGGGTATATCACCTCCGAAACGGGCATGGTCACCGGTCTTCTGGGGCGCAACGGCGCCGGGAAATCCTGCATGTTCCGGGCTTTGATGGGCGGCCTGAAGGTGGAGAACGTGATGGTGAGCATCGACGGAAACCCTGTGGACCGGAGAAAGATCGGCAACCACATCAAATACCTGCCCCAGGGCCGGTTGATTCCGGAAGGGATGAAACTGCACCGGGCCTTCGACCTCTATGGCGTGAACTATTGGACCTTTGTGAACCGCGCGCCCAAGTTCTCCCGACACTACAATTCTCCCATCTACGAACTCTCCGGCGGTGAAGCCCGCCTGGCCGAACTATACCTGGTTTTGCTGAGCGATGCCCCTTTCTATATTCTGGACGAGCCGTTTACGCAGGTCGATCCCGTCAATATCGACGAAGTGAAGGCCCTGATCCGGGAACGGAGCCAGGACCACGGCATCATCGTCACGGACCATAACTACGACGCCATTTCTTCTGTGGCGGACAACCTTTTCGTGATCGCCGACGGCTATACCAGTCCCGTCCAATGCCGGGAGGATCTTGTCCGGCACGGTTATCTGAGGTAAAGCTGGAGGTCCTATTGGGTATAAAGCCCCATCCTTCGGAACGTCACATCGCCCTCCAGCAGATTCGGCCCGTCCACATTCACCTCTTCACGAGTGAGTACCAACTTGTCCTTGCTGCACTCTTTCACATAGTACCGTGCTGCGGGCGTATAGGCCGCTTTCCTGTCCTCCTGCATAAAATCGTGGTCCAACTCAAAGAGATAAAGCTCCGGCGTGGAACTGCCGACTCCGGGATAGCCGTTTTGATGTTGCTGGTAGATGTACTTTGCCTCCGAGTCCCCGGAAAATACATCAGATACGTATATTGTCAAGATAAACGGATCCTGGCTCTCCTTGTTGATGGTCGAGAAAGTCCAGATCACCAGCCCTGCATCCTGCACCCCTTCCGGATACACCTTCTCCCAACTTCCTTCCAGATTATCTGTCAGGTTAATCTCAGGAATCAGTTGTTTCTCACACCCGCACAGCCCTGCTACCAGCAGCGCTGCGCAAATCAAGGTTTTCAAAGTCTTCATTGCTTTCGTTTTCCTTGTAAACACACGAAAGGCCGGAATCCTGCATCCAGGATCATTCTTTTTTCAATTCAATCGCCGGATTCGTCTTCGCGGCCTTGAGGGTCTGCCAGAGGATGGAGAGAAGGCTGACGGCGAAAGTAATGACTACGGCCAGTACAAAGATCCACCAGTAACCTTCAAGCCGATAGATAAAACTTTTGAGGTATTCCTGCGTGGCATAGACCGCGACTGAAATGCCGATGATGCAGGCGATGCCTACCAGAATCATATAGTCCCGGATTGTCCGCCAGGTCTCTGAGTCCACCGTGCCTCCGAAGACCTTCCGTACGGCGATGTCGTGGGCTTTTTCATCGGCAAAATAGGTACTCATGGCCAGCAGGTCAAGGAGCGAAAGCAAAAGGGCCAGTATCATGAACACCTCCATCAGCCGCATGTTGTTCCGGGTGGGCCTCAGCGCCTTTTCGTAGAATTCCATCAGGTAACCGTCGGCAAACTCGGTAAGGACCATGTTGTCTTTCTTCCAGGTTTCATAAGTTTCCCTGATCTGTTTACGCGCCTCCTCGTGGTCTCCGCCGATTTCCATCAGGATGCCATAAACATAAGGATACGACGTTTGTACATCCTCCACCAGGACAATCATATTCTCCTTTGCTCCCATATTGTTCAGGGATACCGGGAAGTCGGCGATGACGCCGCCTATGTTCTCACAATTGCCCATTCTTTGACTCAGGATCCCGATGTCGTGAGACGCATCGGTAAATCCAGAAGCCGCAAAGGCCGACTCTCCGAACCAGACGGTATTGTTCACCGGGGCATTGTAATCGGCCAGCACCTCAAATCCCAGCATGTCAAAGGCGGCTTTGTCCATGTGGTAAACCCGGTAGAGGATGTCCTTCCCATCCGCCGTCTGGCTATACTGCCCACCAGCTTGTAGCCCGGGCACATGAACGGCCAGACCGGTGCTTTGAACAAAAGGCAACGCCTCCAGTGAACTTCTGAGAGACGCCAGGCCGAAGGAGGCGGATGACAGGAGATACTTGTTGTCGAGATCGGCATGAGCGGGCCGGTTCAACGATTTCCGGTACTGCGCTTCCATGACCAAGGCCATGGCAATCAGAAAAACCGACAGTGCAGTCTGCAAAACGATGAACACCTTGCTGAAAGTCATTTTGCTTTGCGCCCTAAAGTTGCCGCGAACCACGTCGATGGGCTTCCAGCGGCTGGAAAACAGGGCCGGGAGGAGCCCGGAAAGCAACCCGACCACTAGCACCAGGACCGTGAAAATGGCCAGGTATTTGGGCGTAAACTGGATTCGTATGGCAATGTCCGGGTCGTTCAGCAGACGGTTTACCATCGGGGTCCACCAGACGGCCAGGAGGACGGATACGGCGAAGCACACCAGCGTAAAGAGCAGGGATTCCAGGATGCGGCGGCCGAAAATGGAAGCCTGCGATGCACCGATCAGTCGTCTTGCAGCCATCTCCCGGGCCCTTTTTGCGCTGAGGGCCATGTTCAGGTTGATGTAGTTGAATACGGCGCTGACAAGCAGGAGAAGCACGGCGGCGAGGAGCAGGTCCAGCGTCCGCTTGTCGCTGTGCGCGATTCTTCCTGAAACGAAGTTGCCACTCTGGACTTCCCCGAAGATCAGTTCATTCACCCTATATACCCGTATCCCTTGCAGGAAGGACGTTCCATAAAGACCCCCATAGAGGTTTTTACAAACCGCTTCAGCCTTCTCTTCCAAGGCCTTCCTGTCGGCCTCGGGAGCCAGCTTGGCGAACGTATAGACACTTCCGAACTGATCGTTGGGGTCGGAAAAAGCTTTGATGGGGCCGTCGATGGAAAGGACGATATCGGCATACTCGAAAAGCGTGGACTTCCAGTCTTTCATAATGGCGGCGACGGTGAAAGAGTCGTCTCCGAGTTTCCAATTGTCCCCGATTTTCAGACCGGATTTGTGCGCAAATTCCTCACTGACAATCATATTACCGGCATCCGACAGCACTTCTGGGCCTCCGGCTACAAACTTTAGATTGGAAAACAGGGCAAAGAAATTCTTGTCGGCCGTGACGATTCTGCACTGCAGCATCCCCTCTTCCGGGAGTACAAGATAATCCACCGGAGACAGAACGCCGGTCATTTCCACTTCCGGCGCCGCGGCTTTGATGGCATCCGTGAAAGTGTATGTCAGTCCCAGCTGATCCGGATAGCCGTCTTCCACCATCGCAAAGGTGTAAACGTCTTTCCAATTCGGATTTTCATATTTAACCTCGAATTGCTGAATCACATAACTGCCGATGATGATCATAAACGCCAGGCTCACGGCCAGCCCCACCGCCTCGATGGCGGTGTACAGCTTGTTGCGGGACAGGAATTTCAGGTAACTTTTCATTGGATTGCTTGCTATACAGGATTCCAGCCTTTGCAAACATTAAGCCATATCTTCTAAAGTACATATTTACAATTGTTTACGAAAATCACGCGGGTGTAAAAACTGTAAAGGACTTTACACAAAGTGTAAATATGGGTGGTTCTTCCTGTCATTTCCGGATTTAGGTTGACTCAGAACGAGTCTCTCCCTAAAAGAAGTTGACTCTGGTTTAACGTTATTACTGGTATAGGTTGACTTTCGTCGTTATCCCTGTTTTT